>Ga0116164_10001348_pt1 | contig 18619 bp, 13 predicted proteins | sample AD_UKC109_MetaG_FD_89888 | JGI IMG/M metagenome (GOLD analysis project Ga0116164, IMG submission 89888) | Active sludge microbial communities of municipal wastewater-treating anaerobic digesters from Hong Kong - AD_UKC109_MetaG | ecosystem: Engineered > Bioreactor > Anaerobic > Digestate... | reverse complement strand
CCGAGCTGGTTTCCGAGGAGGGTGTCAAACTTGAAGATGTCACCACCCTGGTCAGAAATGCGGGCGAAGCCGTCACATTCAGGGCTCGGATTGATCGGTCCATTACACCAGCCAGCTGAGGTGAAGTCGGTGCCATAGGAGGCGTTGTAGGCTGCCTGTCCGACGATTACTGGATGTTGCCCTGATTCAAATACACCCGAGCCATCTGCTTTGTGCAGGAAGGCGGAACGCAGGGCGTTGAAGTCGTATGTTGGAGCAGGTGTATTCGGGAGCACCTTTATCTGCATAATTGTGCGGGTATTGGGTCCAAAACCTGGCAACACTGCTGCAGGAGCATTGGGATACATGTCGGGCATTCCGGTGTAGTAGTCATAAGTGGAAATGCGAGCCGGGAATGCCGCGGGTGCATCGTTGTAAAGGATCAAAGTCTGACCGGCATAAGCCGAGAAGTCCACGATCACGTCAGCGCGTTCAGCCGGACCCATCAGAAGTGAGTGCTGATCCACAAGCCCAACATCAAAGCGGGTGGGGTCGGTGATCCAGGTGATATGCTGAGCGGGGATTTCAACCGGTTGTGGCAAAAATCCGCCTTCAGTTCCGATCTGGATCCAATCCGGACCAGCAGGGCTCAGGGAAAGGTCAGGCGTGGGGAATACATTGGGGTCTAATTGTGCTGCGGCAACTTCTGCAGGATTCAGTGCGACTTCGGTCGCACCAATCGCGGGGTCACCAATTTGGGTTGGGTCAGCCACATACCACTGCAGGTTGAAGAAGCGGTCATTGGCAGCATTAAGAATGCGGAAACGGTAAGCAGTTGGTTCAACGGTGGTCGTTGGATAGGCAGTACCATTTACCACTGGCGTATCGTTGAACTCTTCCATGCCGGCGGAATTATTCGGCGTGCCGGGGATGAACGGCGGCTCGCAGAAGGGGTCGGTATCGTACTGCCAGGTGGTTGGGTCTTCGAGGTCACAGGGGCTTACCAGGGGGATGCCCCAGTCGTCCGCGGTGTGCCTGATGCCATCAAAACCTTCCGGGTCCAAGCCAAAATAAGGGTTGGCAATCGGTGGATACTTGGGATCAGCAGGAGGCCAGAACCACGGACCGTAGAACCAGCGTCCGTAAGAACTCATGCCTGAAGGATCAGCCGGATTTTCCGCGGGCATGTAGACATGCTCATACCAGAGGTCGCCCTCAGCACCCCAACGGCTGTAATCCCAGGTAGGGTCGAGCTCGGCCATTTGTTCAGGGGAAGAAACGAAGGTTTTGTCCTGCACAACCAGTGGAATTTCAAACTGCCCGCTTGGGAGCAAGCCGCTATCGATCAGAGCCTGTTCGGTCTCATCACGGATGATGTAACCGGCAGCTTCACCTGCGTAAACATTCAGGCGGGTGATGCCCCAGGCGTGATCATGATAGAACATGAAGCGGGAGCTTTGCTGGTTGGTATAGTAGAAGGTCATACAGCCGTCATCGGGAGCAGAACAGTCAGGCACACCTGCGGGAGCTTCCAGCCCAACCATGTCGGGCACCTGTCGAACAGCAACACCTTCAGGCCAGCTGGTCATTTCATTTGCGGGCGTTATCCACTGATGGGGGGTTCCGTCTGAGATCCAGGGTGTAATGCCGCCGTGGAGGTGCAGAGTCGCCCGGTTTTCCGCAAAACACATCATGCGGTCCATCATGCTGCGGTCAGCTTCACCACACATTGGGTTGCGAACCTCATCAAGCACAGAACCTTCATCGACTGGTTCCATCATTTCCATCGGACCCATGCCAGAGCCCATGAAGGTGGTGTCAACCGGCAGGAAGAGGTCGCCATCTACTCCGGTTGGTAAGAGATTATAGAAAACGATCCGCACCGGACGGTCTTTATTCGCCTGGATGATCGGACCAAGATAGTGGGGCTCGCCAATTCCTATTGCCTGGGAACCATCCGGCATCAAAGCTGGGGTGGTGGTTCCGTCGAGCAGGTGGTTTACCAATGGCACGCTCTCACTCCAGGAGGCATTCGTGGCAGTCTCAAGCTGGACATATTCCCGCAGAAGCGTTCCCTGTGCAGGCAGAGAGGAGTTCATCTGCTCACGATGCTGCACGAGCGCGATCACGTAGTAATCAGCACCCGGGAAGGTGGTTGTGTCAGGAACACCCAGGGGGAGGTACTGACCGAGATTGTTCGAAGCTGCCGCACAACTGCCGGCGACAGAAGGATCACAGAGCAGAGGTAGTTCGTTTTGGAATTTCTTGATACCCGTCCCAGTTACGTAACCGGAGCCAGGGCTGGTCAGGTTGATGGCAGTCACAGCTCCGACGTCAATCACGGCTTCAGCCGTCGCCATCGTGCCACCGCCCAGGGTATCGGTGATGTTGACGGTGGGAACGCTGGTGTAGCCGGCTCCATAAGTGTTGACTACGACAGATTGCACATTGATGGTGGAGGTCACGATCGCATCGTCCAGGACGTTCACACGAGGCAGGGCTTGAAGCTGACTTTCCTGGGGATTCAAAATGCCTTCCTCCTTGGCCGCCTGAGCTGCGTTGAACTGCCGGCGGTTTAGCGGATTTAACGCGGTGCCATCGTGGATCACCACGTTAGGAGCGCGCGAATAGCCGGATCCGGGATTGTCGATGACCACGCCGGTGATCACACCGGTAACTGTATCCCAGGTGACGTGTCCTTTAGCTTGAACGCCGTCTACACCGTCAGGATAATCAAAATCTACTGTCGGCAGGGTGTAACCGCTGCCGCCGTAGCTTAATGTCACGCTGTCAACGCCGCCATAAGCTGTGGCAGTCGCTTGGGTGGTGGCCCCGCCGCCGGTAATTGTCACGGCAGGCTGCACGTAATCCATGCCCGCATTGGTGACATTAACGGCAACAACGGTCTGTGAAGAGGTCACTACTGCCGTGGCAGCCGCGCCTGCTCCCGCGCCAGTGATTTCCACGCTTGCGGTTGTATAGTTGCTGCCAGGATTGGTGATGGTAATGCCGGTAATCGCTCCACCTGTGCCAATTTGCGCCGTTGCTGTGGCGCCGCTTCCATCACCGATAATAGTGACGGTCGCGTCGGGATTGGTCAGAGCGCTCAAGCCCCAGTTTGGATAAGGCCCAAAATAATGAGGTACGACACTTTCATCAACCGGCGAGGCCGGAAGCTTTTCCGGTGCCGCCTCAACATTGATCGGGAAGTTCCCTGTGACCAGGGAGATGAGCAACAGTATCAGGACTGTTGTGCTGAGTAGTTTGTACTTCGACATGGTATTCTCCTTTATTGATTGTGGTGATTAAGAATTAAAGTGAAAAACGATTCTTACTATTCAAAAAGATGGTTGGTGGATTTTGTTTTAAATTCTTTGCATTCACACAGGTGTATGTAAGCCAAAATCTGACCTTCGAAAAATTGTCCGTATTCCCAGAAATTTTGACCGATAACATTCTCTGCATAACAGATCTCCTTGTGGATCTGAGTATAAGGAATGTCATCCCTTGTACTGTTAGGGTTGTTTTGACTAGATTTGTAATCATTTACAAAGTAACCAAACTGGTCAGGAAGGGGGCTAATTTTGTGGATTTGTCGCTGTTCCCCCTAAATATCTGCAAATTCTTGCCAATAATCATCCAATCCAGCTTTGTAATTGTTTTTTGGACACTAGTGATTTCCGTATCCATCAGAGCTTCGATAAGTAGCCTGAACAATTTCTGTCAGCGCATTTTCCTCCAGACATTCACCAGGTCTTAATCCCAGCAGAACAACAATCGCCAATCTTTTCCAACGTCGTCAACTGATCTTTTAGGTAATATGGAATCAGTGGAGTAACTCATGGATAACCAACTGAGCACCCTTATTATCGAAGAAGACAAACCCCTAAGCCAAACACTTGTCCAAATATTCAGACACGAAGGCTATCAGGTTGTCAGCACCGCAATTAGTAACAAAGCTCTGGATCTTCTGGAGGATTGTTTGTTCGATCTGGTTGTGCTGGACATCAAAAACACCCATGATCGAGGGCTGTCGTTGTTCTTTCGGATTAAGCGGGACTATCCCCTGCTGCCCGTTATCTTGATTTCGTCAGGACCTGAATGCGGGGCTATCCCATACATTGATGAAGAGGATTTGTGGGTGAAAATACTAAAACCTTTTGAGCCAATTTTCCTATTGAAGACCACATTCGAAATGATCGGCGCAGCTTTAGAGCGATAACCATAAGCCACTTGCATGAGGTAGGAGATCTTAACTGTTAGCTAACCAACCAGGCGATAGCCAAAATCCCGCACAGTAATGAGATGCTGGGGATCGGATGAATCTTGTTCCAATGCCCTTCGAATTTTGTGAATATGCCAGCGGGTGATGTCACTGGCTTCTTTTCTTGAACAATCAAAGCCCTGCGATTCTTTTACCAGGGCTTCAAACGAGACTGCTTCTGGCGAATGGCGCATCAGTGTAACCAGGTACCCAAACGAAGAAGGCGGTATAGGGACAACTTCTCCTTCAATTTCGATATGCTGCGTGTGCAAATCTGCCTTAATGACTCCACAACTGAGAAATCTGGCCGCATCTGAGTCTGTTGCCTGGGGCTGGGACACATCAGTTTGGTGGTTGGAGACATCGGGTGAATGCAACTCAGCTAACAGGTTCTGTACCTGCGAAATAATCTCCCGCTGTCTTTGCGGCTCCTTGTTCTCTTCAAGAATCTGGCCGACACGTTCAATGATGGTCTTAGGGTCGATCGGTTTCAAGAGGAAATCACGCGCACCTCCTCGCACTGCCTGGATAGCCGCGTCCAGCGTGGCATGCGCGGTCAGGATGATAACAGGGAGATCGGGATCAATTTGGCTAATCTTGGGAAGTAAATCTACTCCCATCACATCCGGCAGCTTGATATCCAGGAAGATCAGCGAAAAAGAATCCCCTTCCAATTTTTTTAGCCCTTCTTGTCCGGTGCCTGCCAAAACAGGGTTATAGCCTGATCTTTTCAGGATTGCGCCGAGCGTTTGCCGCAAAGCTGGTTCGTCATCAATGATTAATATCTTTTGCACTTTTTCACCTTCCACAACAATCTATTGTGAGGTCGCGGGTAACCAGACGCCAAATTCAGCCCCACCTTCATAGTTGCGGGCTGTCAGCCGTCCTTTATGCCTTTGTATGATCTCATAACTGATAGCCAACCCCAATCCAGCGCCTTTTTGCTTGGTTGTCTGAAACGGTTCAAACAGTCGGTCCAGGTAATCCGTGGAAATACCAGGGCCACTATCTCTGACCAGCACTCCGATTTCCTTGCTTTCAGGCGATCCCGGTCTGAATATCAGCTCCAATCGACCTCCCTGTGGCTGCATCGCTTCAATAGCATTGATACAGAGATTGATAAGAACCTGTTTTATCTGGTCTTTATTACCGGTTGTGTCCCAACTACCACTTGTTGCAGGGTCTACGACCCATTCAACATTTCCTTTGTCAAGCTCATTGCGAATCAGACCGTGAACTTCGTTCACAACGTTCACTAAATTAACAACTGTACCCGCGGGTATTGTTGGCGGGCGGTAGATTTCCCTCAGTTCGGCGACCAGATTGGATATGCGTTTTGTTTCTGCAGAGGCTATTTCGAGGTACTCCCAATTTTGATCGTTGGGATCAGTATCGACCTGGAGCAGATAAAGGCTGTTCTTGATCGTCTGGAGCGGGTTGTTGATCTCATGCGTGATCGATGCCAGCATGCGCCCCAAGGCTGCTAATTTTTCAGCCTGAACCAGTTGGTCATGCATGAGCAAATCTTCAGCGATCAATTCTTCCAGGTCCTGGTTTAGCTTCTTCAACTCTGCTTCTTTTCGTTTGAATTCAGTCTGATCTCGCAGGCTGGCAAAAAATTCAGTGAATTCTCCCTCTTCATTCCTAAAGACAATGGCATTAAAAGTCACCGGGGTAATTTGACCTAAGCGATTTATTAGTTCCAACTCAAAGTCGCGGATACTGCCTTCTTTAAATACGATATCGAATCCCTTTAAGGCTTTCTCTTTGTCGGTGAACAAATCCAGAAATTTTGTGCCGATCAACTCATTACGAGTGAGGCTGGTGACTGTAATCGCGGTCTCATTTACGTCTGAGATCTCGCCGGATCGTTTCACAGTCATCAATGCGTCCATGTTGATTTCGATCAGCCCACGATTGTATCGATTCATCCGAACGAGGTTCTTTTGTGCTTGTTTTATCTTGGTGATGTCAATACCCACTTCAAGGATCATGGGCGTGTCATCCAGCTCATAAAGAAAGTCGTGGACATCATAGATCCTGCCATCCGGACCTTCCCATTCCCATTGATGAGATTCCTGGTTATCAAATGGTTTGAAAGACTCACAGTTTTCGCAGGGCGTATCGCGATTGAATAAACATTGATAGCATTTCAACCCAACCGGATCGCCAAATTGTTCACGGAAGTAGCGGTTGGTTCTGACGATATCTCTATCTGGGGATAGAAGCACGAGGTAAGCGGGGATTAAATCAACCAGGGTTTCAAATTGTTGCCGTTCTCTTGCCGCGGAAGCTTGCTCTGAGGCCAACCTCTGCTCAATATTTTGTTGAGCGATGCGATTGGCGATTTTCAGTTCATCAGTCCGGGCAGAGACAAGTTCTTCGAGCTGGGTATTGATCAGCTCCAGGGCTTGTTTCGCGTCCACCTGGTCGGTTATATCAATAGTATAAATCCGCAAGTGTTGGATTTCCGGCAGGTAAAGCAGGGTTTGCCTGAACCAGTTGTCCCCAATCTGGATGTCACGATTCTTACGCTGATCACATCCATTTATAAGATCAGCAAGATAAGGGTTGATATCCTTCAATAACGAATTGGAACAGTCTGTTTTCCCCAAAATGGAACAAAACTCTTGAGCCGGATCGTTTTGATAGATTATCTGACCATCTGCGTCAATCTCGATCACAGGTTGGGGATTATTCTCCGGGAAAGATGCCAGCCATGCCTGGTGCGCTGCCGCAAGTTTGTCTTCGGTGACATCGGAAAAGATCACACCAAATTTGTGTTCCGCGTACTTGTAGGCAAACACCTGGTAATAGCGATCCAGGGCTGAATGCGCTTCGAATTTTTCCGGGATCCCACTGCGCACCACCTCGCTAAACCGCTCCAGCCAAATGGGGTTATCCTGGGGTAAACACTCGTTATGTGTCTTGCCGACGACTTCCTGCTTTGAGAGTCCGGTTAACCTTTCAAAAGCCGGATTGACATCCAAAAACAAGTAGTCGATAGCCTTGCCATCCGAATCATAGATCAGCTCGTGCAGCCCAAGACCCTCCGACATGCTGGAAAACAACCCGCGATAATTTTCGGCATATTCCCAATCCGTCAATGCGGGGATGATCTTGAGTGGTTTTGTGTTGTCGGCCATTTGGTTTGCCTTTAAGCTTCTTCTTTTGTGATAAAGATTCTGACAATTACTTGCGAGACAAACAACAAGCCATTTTTTGATTCCCCAGTGTGAGCACATCAAGAAACGAGAGTTCTATCTTAGATCTACCCACAGATCCAGGAAATTGCTCACTTCAGGGGGTTGAATTTCACCTCATGGCTCATTTTTGCCACCTTGCTGATGGTTACATGGATTGAACAATACTTTCCAGCCAGGTCTACGTAGCGTAGGAATTGATTTTCATTCACGTCGCCTGTGACGATAACTTCCAGGTTGACCCATTCGAGCGTTGTGGGTAATTCTGTGCGCTTGTCACCAGTTACAATGATCTCTATGGTCGGGATATCCATTTTTCTTTTTTCCAGGATTTCATAGAGCGTGTAGTAAAAACAAGCGCTCAGAGCTCCCAGCAGCAGGTCATAGGGGTAAAACTCCCCGGGTTTGGAGCCAATCCCTACGATGGCTCGCTCGTTTTCGAGGGTGTATTTTTCCGGGGTATATTTAGTTTTGATTTTTTCCATAATAGAATTACCTGAATCCTTAAGTCTTTTCAAAAGATTATAGCATTCCGAGACAGCCATAATCCGTGTTGTATATTCATCCGGGAAATACAGAAACTCCAATGATAAAATGGTGCTCAGGAGGAAGTATGCAGGCAGTTATCTCACTGTTGCCAGAGCCATGCAACACCCAGGTTGAGCAAATCTGGGATTCACTTGAAGACCACTTCGGATTAAATTATGTCCGCGTCACCCCCATCCCACATTTCACCTGGCAGTTGGGTGAGGGTTACCAGCAAGAAGATGTCATTGCTTGTCTGCATGACCTCACCTTGAGGCTGGAGCCCTTCGAAATATGCACCCAGGGCTTGAATCACTTTGCCGGAAAATCACCGGTGCTATTCATCGAAGTCAGCAAATCACCGGGGTTGCTTGAATTACATACAGCGATCTGGCAGCAGCTTTTCCCCCTCACTCTTGACCCTTCTCCGCTATACTCCCCCGAAAGCTGGCACCCCCACATCACTTTGGCGATGGAAGATACCAGCTGGGAGATGTTGGATGAAGTAACTGCCCACCTCCAGCAACAAAATCTGAACTGGCGCTTTACCCTGGATAACCTGGCGATCGCGTGTCAGCATGCGGATGGCAAGGCGCAGGTGGAGCACATCTTCCGTTTTGGCAAAGGACTGACCGAATCCTTCGACTGCGGATTCAGGCCTGATTAATTTTTATTATCCTCAAGACTAAAACAGCGACTCGTGCGGGTGTTTTTCGTCCATTTTCGCCAGCGCGTAAGAGGCTCCAGCGCCAACCAAAAAGAGCAATGCGCAGGTCAGGATGACGCCAATGCCGCTTACACCGGATGGAATGATGGCGGCGGTGGAGCCGATCACGATGCCGATAATGATGTGATACATCAGGGCGTGGTGTTTGCGGAAGAGCCAGCTCACCAGCCGCGCGAAGAGGAAGATCACCAGCACGACCCCCAGGATGAGCGGCAGGATCACACCCAGGTCGAGGCTTTTAATGCCGTTTGCCATCGGTTCGTAGAGACCAAGGTATAGCAGGAAGTTCGAGGGGCTCATGCCCGGTACGACCAACCCCAGCCCGGTCAGCGCGCCGCTCAGCACCCATCCCCAGAAACTGGGTGCCATCGTGACGGAGCGAACGGTTTCCATCCAGGTCATGAAGAGGTAGATCCCCACGGCAAACAGAGCAAGCAGCAGCCAATGCCAGTTTTTCCGGCCTTGTTCGCCGGCTGTTTTGAGCAAAGAGGGGATAGTGCCGCTGATAAAACCGATAAAGAGCCAGGTGAACTGAGCGGCAAAATTATCGAAGGCGTAAGCAATCACCGCAGAAAATGCGATCACGCCGATCACCCCGCCAATGCCAACCGGCAGGAAGTAGCGCAGGTTGGGCAGGAACTTCTTGCGGATGTCCGCCAGCCAGCGTACGAGCGGTTCGTAGATCCCAAACACCACCATCAGCACCCCGCCGGAAAGACCTGGCGTGATAGCACCGATGCCTGCGAGGATGCCTTTGACGAGGCGGATGATCCAGGCGACCGGGGTGTCGGCGTGGGTTTGCGGTGTTTGCGTGTTTTCAGTTGAGGTCATAAGATAGCAGCTTTCCGTTTAAGAGTCGGCTTCCATTCTACAACAAATGCCCGAATTGGGTGGAAACAGAAATCTCGAAAGCATTTGTTGCAACCTTCAATAGCCTTTATTCGAAAGATTACAAGGGGAATGTTTTGATCAGGGCAAAAAAAACTTTTAGCCGAGCTTAATCAGCCACCCTTCCAGATCATCCAGCCAGCGCAAGCTGGCTTCATCCCGAAAAAGGCGGTACGAATGGACGATCCAGTCGTCCATTTCCGCTGCTTTCTGCGGAGCTGTCTGCTCAGACAGGCTGGAATGCCAGTGCTGAATAATCTCACGCTGAGCATTCAGAAGAGTGAGCGCGCGTTCTAGCGAATACTTGTGGGCGACGATTAATTTAGCTAAAAATTCCTGGCGAATATCACGTGCCCTGGTGACTGGCGAGTCAACCCAGGCATTGAGCGCCTCTCTGCCGGCAGGAGTAAGCCTGAAGTAGTGTCGCGATGGATTGGCTTCGGGGTGATCCGGAGCGTCCTCAAGCAGGCCAGCTACCTTCAGTTTTTCCAGTTTGGCGTAGAGCAAACCCTGTTTGATGCTCCAGATTTTGATAATGCCAGGCATGGAGGCGATTCGCTGGTGGATCTCATAGCCGTGCATGGGTTTTTCGTCGAGCAACGCCAGGATGACATGATCAGTAGCGATTGGGGAAGAAGGACGGGGCATTTTTTCATCTCCTTGCAAATGAGAGCGATCAGAGCAGGGTAGTTGTGTCTTCCTTGTTGGGCACCAGGCAGAGGAACTCGAAGGGTTCATCCGTGATGTTGATGTAATAATGGGGCAGCTCAGCAGGGATGAAGACGATATTGCCCGCGCTTACCTCGATAATTTCCTCGCCGAGGCGCACACTGGCTTTGCCGCGCAGCACGTACTGCTCATGTTCGACTTTGTTCGTATGCAGCGGCATGCTCCCGCCTGGCTGGATGCTGAATTTGCGCATGGCGAAATTAGGCGCTTCTTCAGCTGGGATCAAGACGGCTTTAGTTACACCGGTTGCGTTTGGAACGGGTTCGGTGGGGATATCCTGGATATGTTTGACGCTCATACTCTCTCCTTGAATAGCCTAATTTTACCAGTCACTGGCGGATGGACAGAGAATCAATTTTTTCAAGACTTGCTCCACCGCCTTGATAGGGCGGAATGCGCCTCATTTGCGCACTCCGCCGAATAAAGTTGTACCTCGTAAATACTGTATTCATTTCTTTATCGTTACGATTATGAGCGAAGCGGGTAGGGTGGGTTGGCGTCACAAATTATTCACAGGAGCACACCTCTTTATAGCCAACCCACCGCTGCACAAGCAAATCGATTCATCAACACTGTGCTTAAGGAAGATTCCTGTTTTTGGTGGGTTGGCTATTTTGATCTCAAGGGAGGGCGAGATACTTTGACGCCAAGCTACCCTACAAGGTCTCCGCCAATAGATTCAACATCGTCGGAGTGAGCCCGCCAATAATCACATGCTGATAATTAATCTTCGCGGGCTCATTCCAGCCTACAAAGACTCCAAGTCGCGAATGCTGGTAAATAGAGTCCTCAAAAAAATTAGGCTTCTGATGTCAGGTTGAGCCTTGCCAAAAAAACACGGGGCATGCTACACAACCTGACTTATGACTAGGCATATGGAATTCGCCCCTACCGGTGAACTCAACAAAGGAAAAGGATAAACGCAATTGCAGACTGCCACGCATATTATGCGTAGGTCAGGTTCTTCAGTTGAACCTGACATCACAAGTGCTGAAAAATGAAACCCTCACCAAAGCCAGGCATCCGGCGTCAGGTTGAACCCGGCCAAAAAAGCATGGGGCAGGCCGCGCAACCTGACCTACGTTTTACGCCTCCTGCGTCCATTTTCAAAAGAAAGTGGATATTTTTCTTTACAAATACCGGGAATGGTTATAAAATTCATTGAACTGGTAAGACCTCTAACCACTCACCAATGGAGGTGTGCTTGTCAACGCAACCTGTTTGGATAATTCCCCAAAAACCAACTGATCTGGCTGAAAAACAGCTGCTTACCGCAATTTTGGACGGCAGTTTTCCGATTGGAGGATCGTTACCTCCCGAACGTGAGCTGGCGCAAGCTCTCGGCATCACCAGGCCTACCCTGCGCGAAGCCTTACAGCGCCTGGCTCGCGATGGTTGGATCCAAATTCGCCAGGGAAAATCCACCATCGTCAGCGATTTCTGGAAAGAAGGCAATCTGGTGATGCTCAATGCCCTTTCACAGCAGCCCGGTGTTCTTACCCAAAATTTCGTTCCACATCTTCTCGAAGTTCGCGCCGCGCTTGCTCCGGCGTATACCCGCCTGGCATTTAGCCTTGTAAGCGAGGAGCTCGTCAAACTGCTTGAAACCTACCTTGACTTACCCGACACACCCAATGCGTACGCCCAGGCAGACCAGGAACTGCATCACCTGCTTACATTACTTTCAGGTAATCCAATCTTCGCCCTGATCTACAATGGCTTCCGTCAGCTCTCCTACCAGGCTGGTTTGCAATACTTTGCCAATTCTGAAGCCCGCAGATATTCCCGCGATTATTACCAGGGACTGCTCGAAGATGCCCGGCATAAAGATTCGGAAAGCGCAGCCAAACGAACTGAAAAAGTTATGCAGGACAGCATCGTATTTTGGCAAGAAATCCAATCACAAAAGAGGGTGTAATGGGTCAACCTCAATCACGGCAGCAAATTTGGTCACATCTTGAGCAGAATTGGGATCTCATCATTATTGGCGGAGGCATCACCGGTGCTGGTATCTTCAAACGCGCCGTCAGCGGTGGATTAAAAACACTTCTGCTTGAAGCGGCGGATTTCTCAAGCGGGACTTCCTCTAAATCATCCAAATTGGTGCATGGCGGCTTCAGATATTTGCGCAGCGGGCAATACGATGTCACTTTCGAGTCTGTCCGCCAGCGTGAATTGCTGCTGAAACAAGCACCAAACCTGGTGACACCGCTTGGCTTCATCATGCCTTATGGCTCTGATGCCCGGCAGAAACGCATGTTCCATACTGGTGTCATCATTTACGATCTCATGGCTCCAAAGTGGAATCACAAGCATCTCAACCTGGACCAACTTAACAAGACCATCCCAATGCTCAGACCCAAGACTATGGGTGGTGCGTTTCTCTATCATGACGCCCTTCTGGATGACAGCCGCATGGTCCTGCGCCTTGCCCAGGAGGCTCAAGAGCAGGGCGGCACAGCCTTGAATTACGCCAGGGTGGTGCGACTGCTCAAGACACAGGATGGGCGAGTCTGCGGAGTGGCCGTGGAAGATCACTCAAAGGCGCAGTTAGGAACACGCGAATTGAAAGCCAAGGCTGTCATCAATGCGACCGGACCCTGGACTGACGAACTGCGCGGGCAGCTTGGTCGGCAGGGCAGGGTGCGTCCGCTGCGGGGATCACACCTGGTGGTCAATTTTGAAACCCTGCCCATCCCATACGCTGTGACCCTGATGCACCCGAAAGACAAGCGTGCGATGTTTGCGATTCCCTGGGAAGGGCGCGTCGTTTTTGGCACGACTGACCTGGATCATCCCTTCCCGCTCAGCCAGGAGCCATTTTGCACGAACGAGGAAATTGCCTACATGCTCGAAGCTGTCAACGCCATTTTCCCGGACGCTGGAATAAGCGAGGAATCGATCATCTCTACCTTTGCGGGTTTGCGTCCGATCGTCCGGGGCGATGCCAACAACCCCTCCGCCGAATCCCGCGCGCACCTGGTGCTGGAAGAAGACGGGCTGGTAACCATCACCGGCGGAAAACTAACCATCTTTGAAAAGATGGCGGTAGATACTCTCAAAGCTGTCATGCCCCAAATTGGTAAAGAATTGAAACGGATTGATCACTGGTTTGACCCTATTCCAGCGAGTCTGCCTGATTGCAAACTTACCCCGGAAAGCTTCCACTATCTTGCGGGACGATATGGCCAGGCTCTACCCGAACTGGTTGGCATGTCGGACCCGGAAGAACTCATACAAATTGACGATCTCAACACCCATTGGGCAGAATTAGCCTTCAATTCCCGGTTCGGCTTGGTGGAGCATCTTGATGATTTGTTGCTGCGCCGTACCCGTCTTGGAATGCTTTTACCTGAAGGGGGCACTAACATTATGGACAGAGTCCAGGCCCTGACCCAGGGCGAGTTGCGTTGGACAGAATCAGAATGGCAGAGTGAAATCACCCGATATCAGCAAATTTATCGTGAAGCCTACAGCCCGAATCCGCAAAGTTATGTGAAACAGGAGAAATGATGACAAAGAACGAAAAATTTGTCCCCGCCTGGTACGAAGATCCAGCTCCTGCTGGAAGCTGGCGCTCCATCTTTAAGTGGGGTGATCCCGCCGCCTACAAACACCCAAACAGCGGTCTGACCAAGCTGATCATGGATCGCTTTGGCTTGACCCAGGATAAGCTCTCCAAACCCGGTGACTTTGGTCTTGAAGCCGTTCCGGATAGCGTTCCAGTTATGTTGGCAGCGGAGCACCTCGCCTTCCTGGCACAGACGTGCGGGGCAGAGAACCTCAAAACAGACACCTACACCAGGATCAAGCGCTCTTATGGCCAGGGCGCGATTGATGCGCTGCGCCTGCGAAGGAAAATCGTCGAAAACATCGCCGACGTGGTAGTTGCACCGCGATCTCAGGCTGAGATTGAAGCGATTGTTGCCTATGCCAATCAGAATCTCATTCCCATCTACGTCTTTGGCGGCGGCTCAACCGTCACCCGCGGATACGAAGCTACCAAAGGCGGCATCTGCGTTGATATGTCGGTGCACATGAACCGGCTGGTGGAACTGAACGAAATTGACCAGACGGTCACGGTTGAAGCCGGCATGTGGGGGCCAAAGCTGGAGGATCTGCTCCAAAACGCGGTCGATAAACTGGGAGCCAGGCGCAACTACACGGTCGGGCATTTTCCGCAGTCCTTTGAGTATTCCAGTGTGGGCGGCTGGGTTGTCACACGCGGGGCAGGGCAGAACTCCACCTATTACGGCAAAATCGAAGACATAGTGATTGACCAGGAATACGTCACGCCGATTGGAATTTTCAAGACCTGTTTCCATCCCCGTGCTGCAACCGGACCGGATTTTGACCAGGTGGTGATGGGCGGTGAAGGCAGTTTTGGCATCCTGACGAAGGTCACCCTGCGCGTCTGTCACTGGCAGCCAGAAAACCGCCAGCGCTTCAGCTACGTGTTCCACAACTGGCAAGATGCCCAGGCTGCCAGCCGGGAAGTGATGCAGGGAGAATTTGGCTTTCCTTCCGTCTTCCGCATCTCCGACCCCGAAGAAACCGATATCATGATGAAGCTCTATCACATCGAAGATACTATCGCCGACACAATTTTGCAGAAACTGGGTTATCAGCAGATGCAGAAATGCCTGATGCTGGGCTTTACCGATGGCGAGAAGGGTTATTGCCAAAACCTGGATCGCAAGATGCGCCGGATTTTCAAAAAACATGGCGCGTTTGAGCTCAGTTTTGCGGGTGTCACCAAAGCATGGGAAAAAGGGCGTTTCACGGACCCCTACATGCGCGAGGATTTGCAGGATTACGGCGTGTTGATCGACACGCTCGAATGCGGTGTCACCTGGTCGCAGATGCCCAAGGTGCACGAAGACGTCAGAGCCTTCGTGAAGTCCAGGCCCAACACCATTTGCATGACTCATATTTCTCACTGCTATCCACAAGGCGCCAACCTTTACTTCATCTTCATTGCTAAAATTGACACCATTCGCGAGTATCTTGACTTGCAATATGGGATCCTGGAAGCGATCTCAAAATCCGGCGCTTCCATCAGCCACCATCATGGGGTTGGAAAAGCCACCGCCCCATGGCTGGAAGGCCAGATCGGCACGGAACAAATCAACGTGATCCGTTTGCTGAAGAATCACTTTGACCCAAACAACATCATGAACCCAGGTGGTACACTAGGATTGGATATGAGCCCGGCTCAGAAAGAAAAACGCTGGGGCAAGGATTTGGAGGCATAAATGGCAAAAGAACAGCTGTTGGCAATCGATGTTGGCACGCAATCGACCCGCGCCTTGATTTTTGACCTGCAGGGTAATCTGCTTTTTAAAGCCCGGATACCACTGCCTGCTTATAACTCTCCCAAGCCAGGCTGGGCGGAGCTTGAGCCGGACATCTTTTGGCAAAGCCTGTGCCAGGCATGCCAGCAGCTTTGGGTAACTCCAGGCGTGGATAGGGAACAGATTGCCGGGGTGGCGATCACAACCCAAAGGAACGTACTGATCAACCTTGACGAGGGCGGCAATCCGCTCAGACCCGCCATTCACTGGTCCGACCAACGCCGTACCGCCGGTCTGCCGAACGTGAGCGGCGTCTGGGGTGTGCTTTTTACCCTTTCGGGCATGATGGATACCATCCGCTATCTGCAATCGGAAGCTAAAACCAACTGGATCCAAACCCACCAACCAGAGATCTGGAAAAAAACTAAGAAGATCGTGCTGCTTTCTGGCTATCTCACCCACCGCATGACCGGCAAATTTGTAGACTCGACTGGCTGCCAGGTGGCGCACTTGCCTTTTGATTACAAAAAACACAATTGGGCTGGCAAGTTTGACTGGAAATGGAAGGCAGTTCCAGTTGAACCTGAAATGCTGGTCGACCTGGTTCCTCCGGCTGGCTTGCTTGGGGAAGTTACCAGCCAGGCATCGCAGGAAACCGGCATTCCAGCCGGATTACCGTTGATCTCGGCGGCTGCTGACAAGGCCTGCGAGGTGCTCGGCACGGGCACATTAGCGCCAAACATCTGCTGCCTTTCTTATGGCACGGCTGCAACCATCAACACCATCCACCAGCGCTACGTCGAAGTCATCCCCCTGATCCCCCCCTATCCAGCAGCCGTGCCAGGCTCCTATTCACTGGAAATTCAACTTTTTAGAGGCTATTGGATGGTCTCCTGGTTCTTGCGGGAATTCGGACACAACGAGCAGCGTTTGGCAAAAGAACGCGGAGTGGTTCCGGAAGAACTTTTTGACGATTTGGTCAATTCTGTGCCTGCAGGGTCCATGGGGCTAACTCTGCAACCTTACTGGGGACCGGGATTGAAATCGCCTGGTCCGGATGCTAAAGGGGCAATGATTGGCTTTGGTGGGGTGCATACGCGGGCGCACATCTATCGCGCGATTTTGGAGGGGCTGGCTTATGCCCTGCGGGAAGGCGCGGAGCGCACTAGCAAACGCAGCGGTGTGCCGATCACCGAGGTGCGCGTAGCCGGCGGAGGGTCGCAAAGCGATGCAGCCGCCCAACTAACCGCCGATATTTTCGGAATGCCGGTCAGCCGTCCGCATGTCTACGAAGCCAGCGGGTTGGGAGCCGCCATGGACCTGGCGGTGGGTTTGAAGCTGCAGCCTTCGTTTGAAAGCGCGGTCGCGGAAATGACCCGCATCAGCCGCACTTTTGAGCCAAACCCTGAGAACCACAAGCTTTACGATGAGCTCTACAAACGGGTCTATCTGAAAATGTACGACCGGCTTGCGCCTTTCTACAAAGAAATCCAGGACATCACGGGTTATCCAGCCAAAGACTAACCCATCTGGTAGAAATGTGATTCATCCAGGAGCGTCTGGGTCTTGCTGAATGATGGACTGCTCGAGTAAGATTGGGACTATGAATACCATCGCACGTACCTGTCCGGCATGGAGCAGATTTTTTGTGTCACCCACACACGATTTGGGTGTACTTCAGTATTCTGCCCGCAAGCCCAAGGTCAAAAAACATGACATAAAAACAGTAAAGCGATCAAAAGGCAAACAGAAACAAATCTTAAAGGGTTCAGATTTCAAGAGCGAATTTTGGAATTACTGCCTCATTGTTCTTGGCAGCCTGCTCTATGCCGCGACTATCAACTTGCTGGTTATTCCCTCGGGGCTGTACATTGGCAACCTGACTGGCATTGCCAAGATCATCCTGGAGCTGATTCAGAGAGTGGTCCCGGGTATAGGATCCTTGACTGGTGTGATCCTTTTGGGGCTGAATCTGCCTCTGCTGCTGATCTCATACAAATCGGTCAACCGCAAGTTCATGCTCAAGACAGTGATCTCGATTGCGGTGACAACACTCGCTTTATCGCTAATCCCAATCCGGCTCTTGATCCCGGAGCTGGATGATCTGCTGACGGTTTGCCTGGTGGGAGGAACCCTGGCAGGTTTTGGGGCTGGATTGTGCCTGAGGGCTGGTGGCTCCTCTGGCGGGACGGACATCCTCGGGGTCTATATCAGCCTGAAACACAACAACTTCAGCGTTGGCAGGGTGGGCTTGCTAATCAGCCTGATCGTTTATGGTTATGCCCTGTTCGCTAATCCGCCGCTAATCATGGTTTATTCAGTGATATTCACCCTGATTTATGCCTTCATGATGGACCGCACCCATTACCAGAATGTCAAAATCAACGTGATGGTCATCTCGCGCAGTCGCGAAATTCTGCCTTTCATCACCCAGGAAATCCAACGGGGAGCGACTTACTGGGATGGCAAGGGTGCCTACACGGACACTGATTTTGTGGTTATCAACACGGTCGTGTCAAAGTACGAACTGATCCGCCTTCGGCGTGGTGTGCTGGATTTGGATCCAAAAGCGTTCTTTATCGAGAACAACGCGGTCAACGTAACTGGTTACTTCCCCTCACATTTCTTTTAGCAGGTTTTTAGAAAAACAGGTAGGGTGGGTTGGCGTTCGGGAGCATGTGAAAAATATCCACGTTTAAAAGTTAACCCACCGTACCACAAGCTGTTCTTCTTCTAAAAAAAATCACCCTTACCACCTAAGATCACCTTCAACGGCGGATTGAGGGCACATCACACCTATTTATCACACCAATAATGGTGCCCCCAATCCCACCCTACGAAAAAATTTTCAGGCAAAGCAGAAGAAACGCAGGTAGGGTGGAAGGCATCGTGAAGCAGGTAGCGGGTAGGGTGGGTTGGCGTCACAAAGCCTCTGCAGAAGCATATCGTCTTATAGCCAACCCACCGCAGAATCAGCTGTTTTTGGTGGGTTTGCTATCTCAATGTTCGG
>Ga0116164_10001347_pt1 | contig 18640 bp, 16 predicted proteins | sample AD_UKC109_MetaG_FD_89888 | JGI IMG/M metagenome (GOLD analysis project Ga0116164, IMG submission 89888) | Active sludge microbial communities of municipal wastewater-treating anaerobic digesters from Hong Kong - AD_UKC109_MetaG | ecosystem: Engineered > Bioreactor > Anaerobic > Digestate... | reverse complement strand
TCGCCGTTCCGCGCGTAACCTGAAAATAGAGCAGCTGGCTATTGCTGTCCACACGGTCCGAGAGTTCGGAAAGTACGTCCCTGAGTTCCGCTTCCGGCATCGAAAAATCGATGCGCAGCGCCTGTAAGCTGGCATAAAACCGCTCGAGGTGTTCTTCCAGCGCAAACGGCCTGTGGTTCTCCACGCGAAGCGCTTCATAGACGCCGTCGCCAAAATACAATCCGCGGTCGCAGGCGGGTACCATCAGCGTTTCGAGCGGCGCAAACACCCCGTTGTAATATCCGAAATAATCCAAATTCATCCTCCGTTCGTGTCCGGCTTTTCGGTGAGTATACCACCGCGGCAAATTGACTTCAACCCCGATATGCTGTACCATATATATTATTTATTTTCGTGCAAGGAGATACGATACATGCGAAAGTTGCTTCCGATTTTGTCCGCGCTGGTGCTGTCCGCCATGATGGTTATCCCCGTTCACGCGCTGGCGGAAGAAGACACGGATAAAACTGTTCGCATCTCTGTCGGTTCGGCTTCGGGCGAGGTCGGCGTCGAAGTGGACGTGCCAATCATGCTCTATGACTGCGAGAATGTCGATTCCATCGAATTCAACCTCAATTACGACCCCGACGCGCTCTCCGTCGTCTCCGTCACGCCGGGCGACCTGTTCCCCGCGGAATACTGCGTTTCAAACTCCGACACGCCGGGAACTGTCAGCATCGCCTGCGCCTGCCGGGACGGGCTTGACGGATCGGGCACGCTGTTGACCGTTCGCTTCGAAATCCTCAACGACACGGGCAGCGCGCTGACCGTCACCACGCATAAATCCGGCGAATACGCCGAAGAGGTCGTTTCCTATATCGACGAAGACTATAACCAGTATTTTTCATATGTTTCGCTTGAAAACGGCAGCGTGACCGTCGGTTCCGCACTGGCGCCGGACCCGCTTGTGACGCCCTGGGTCCCGGCCACGCCGGTCCCGACGCCGAGTCCCACGCCGGAGGCGACCGAAGTTCCGGTCACCAGCCTGCAAACCGACGACGAAGAAACGGCCCAAAGTCCGACGAGCGAAACCGGCGGAGATTCGGACGTCGAACCGGTCGCTTATTTCGTGGTCGGCGGACTGTTTATCATTTTAATCGTTCTGATCGTCGTTACCGTCGCCAACCGCCGCAAAGCGCATAAGGACGACGACGAGCGCTCGTTATAAGAAAGATGAGAAAGAATAGCAGCATGAAACAGAACATCGGTCATAAAAGCTTTTCGGCCCGCCGCGCGGCTCTCCTGCTTCTGGCATCCGGCATCGTACTTTCGCTCGCCGGGTGCGCATCGACGCAGGAACCCGAGCCGACGCCGACGCCGGAACCCGTCGCCGTCATCGAACAGGCTACGTCCGAGCCGACAGCGACGCCTGTGCCGACCCCTACGCCGACGCCGGAACCGCAGAACCGCTCCCAGACGACCGGCAAGGTCATTGCGGAGGGCACGCCGAGCAAGCCCTTCATCATGTCGATCGACAACGCCTCCGGCGCACAGCCGCAGACCTCGCTCATGGAGGCGGACATCATCTATGAATTCCTGGTCGAGCAGACCATAACGCGCTTTCAGGTGGTGTATAACGACACCTATCCGCTGTATGCCGGGCCTTTGCGCTCGACGCGGTATTATTTCATCGACCTTGCGCAGGAATGGGACTGCATGTACCTGCACGAAGGCTATGTGTTGCTTTCCTCGCCTTATCGACGCGTCCCAGGCGATTTGATTTCGCTCTATCTGCCGGGCGGCGACTTCAGAGGGTATTCCTCCACATTCTACCGCAGCAAGGGTGCTTACGACGACTTTGAAACCGACAACGGCTATAAGTTCCGCGCGCCGGAATCGGGGCGCGGCGACGTTCACGCGCTGTACTATCGCGTCGCCGCCTTGGTGAACGATTATTACGGCGATAACGAAGCCACCGTCTGCGACCGTTTCTCCTTTATGGAAAACGTCTCCTATGAAAACGGCGAAACCTTTACAACCGTCTCGTTGCCGTTTTCCAACTCCGACAATCCGGAATGGATCCAGTTTACCTACGACGCCGAGAGCAACCGGCTCTATCGCAGCGAGAGCGGCGAACCGTTTATGACCCGCACGCTGACCGACCACGGCGACAGCTATATAACGGAGCAGATGAACGTTCAGAACCTGATCGTGCAGTACTGCGATTACGGGCTTGTGCCCAACGATAACAAGCACCGCCGGACCTGCGAGCTGATCGGTTCCGGCAAGTGCGATTACTTCATCAACGGCGTCCATGTCACCGGCACCTGGTCCCGGCCGACCGCGGACGATTACACGTCCTACCTGCTGGACGACGGTTCGCTCGTCATCCTCGAACCGGGGACCACGTGGATTGCGGTGCATCCGGCCGATACGCCGGTCACCTTTGATTAAGCCTGGCAAAAACCGCATATCGTTTTTTTCCGGGCGTTCGATCGTATCGCTAATGTTGATTTGCGCCCTTGTTTTTCCGCTTTTTTGCGGATGCTCGGTCGCGGAGACCATTCTGGACGTAACGAGCGAACCCGCCGTCACCCCGTCGGAAGAAAACCTGGTGATCGTCGGCGACACGGAAGCGCCCGCGGACGGCGAAGAGGCCGCCGAACCGGAAGAAACGCCGGAGGTCACCGAAGAGCCGGCCGCAACCGCGGAACCGAATCTTTCGACCACGACCGGACGGCCGCTGCCGGAAGGCTCCGTATACCGGCCGGTGCTCGCGGTCATCGACAACGACGCGCAGAGCAGGCCGCAGACCGGGCTGATGCTCGCCGACGTCGTATACGAGTTTTTGCTGGACCGCACCAGCTATACGACGCGCTATCTGGCGGTCTTTTCGGACGAGGTGGCCGAGCGCATCGGCCCCGTCCAGGATTCCCGCGATTATCTCGCCAATGCTGCGCTCGAATGGGGCGGCCTCTATATCTCCGCCGGGGACCCGGAAGCCGCAGACGAAAATTATACGCTCATCGAGGATTCCGGACTTCGCTATCATGTTGAAAACAGCGGCGACGCCGCCGGTTATTTCTACACCGATAAAACAGTCACCACCGTTGAAGAACACACCCTGTTTTTCAAGGCGCTGAACTATGTCGAATCCTTTTACAACACGGCCGCCACAGCAAGCACCGAGCGGTTTGCCTTTGAGAGCGGCGTTTCCTATGAGAAAGCCAAATCCTTCACCAGCGTCGGCATCCCGTTCTCCAGTTCGGACATGGACCGCGTCGTATTCACCTATGATTCCGAAACGAACCTGATGACGCGGAGCGAGAAAAATTCCAAAGGCGTTCTGAGCGTTTCCAAAACGCTTACGCCCGCGGACAACGTCCTCGGCTACGAAAACGAGCCGATCACCATTCAGAACCTGATCATCCAATACGTCCATGTCTCGACATATGATTCGACCTATCGGGACATTACGCTCACAGGGAACGGGGACTGCATCTATTTCATCAACGGGCAATACATCATCGGCAACTGGAGCCGGCCCACGCTTGACGACGTCACGACCTACAGCCTCTACGACGGCACCGTCATCCGCCTTGAGCCCGGCAACACCTGGATCGAAATGATGCCGACCAATCGCGACATCCGCATCATAAACGCAGGATAGTTTAAAGCAGCCTTGAATGAAGCAAAATAAAAAACGGGACCGCCTGCGACATGCCGGCGGCCCCGCTGTTTGTTGACGAGATCCGTTTTCATCGGATTCCGGCTGCCGATTCTAAAGCCGGTCTACGCGCCGTTCGTTTTATCTCCGTCCTGTTTTCTGCGCCTTAAAAAATAGAATGCGCCGAGACCCGCAAGAACAACGATCGCCAGGCCGATCAGCAGGATTTTCTCAAGGCCGCTGGAATTCCCAAGGAAATAAAGGAACAGCCCGACGGCGCCCGCCCCGCCGATCACCCAGATCGGATTGGGATCGAAAATGCGTAAAGCGGCGATTCCTGCGGCCGTTATCGCGACGTTTTGCCAGTCGACATCGTTCAGCGCGATGCTCTCGGAATCGAACAGCGCCAGCAGCAGGATCGAAGCCCCGGCGGACGCGATCAGCGCGACCACGGTGGGCCGGAGGCCGGACAGGACCCCCTGCATCACCGTCATCTTTTTGTATTTTTGATAGAGGTACGCAAGCAGCAAAACGATCACGCAGGACGGGAGGATGCACCCCGCCGTAGCGACGATCGCCCCGACGACACCGGCGATCTTGATCCCGACGAACGTGGCCGAATTCACCGCGATCGGGCCCGGCGTCATCTCCGCAATGCTGATGACGTCCACAAACTCCGAAAGCGTCAGCCAGCCGTGAACGTCGACGACCTGATTCTGAATCAGCGGCAGCGCGGCATACCCGCCGCCGATGCTGAAAAGCCCTATTTGCAGAAAGCTGAGAAACAGTTTTAATAAAATCATTTCCCCGCCTCTTTTCTCAGCCGAACATACGTCCTTATTATCCCGATCGCCGCGCAAAGCAGGATGACGAGGATGATATTGACTTTAAAGAAGTAGACCGCCGCAAAAACCGCCGCCATGACGACGACCGATACGACGTCCTTTTCCGCAAGGATGTTCCCGCCCATACTGAAGACGACGTTCACGATCACGGCTGCGACGCCCGCGCGCATTGCGCCGAGGACGGCGTTGACGGCGGGGCTTTCCTTAAACTCCATGTAAAAAAGGGAAAGGATGGAAAGGATGACCATCGGCGGCAGGATCGTTCCTAAGATCGCGACCAGCGCGCCGGGAAAACCGGCGATGCGGTACCCGAGCAGGATGGAGGCGTTCACGGCGACCGCGCCCGGCGAAGACTGCGCAATGGCCACGAAGTCCAGCGTCTCTTCCTCATTCAGCCAGTGCAGTTCGTCGACGAATTTCTTTTTCATCAGCGGTACGATTACATAACCGCCCCCGAACGTGAACGCGCTGATAAGCATTGTCGATGTAAAAAGCTTCAGCAGCTTGTTTTTTTGCGGTTTCATTTCCATAACGCATCCATTATAGCCCTTTACAGGCTTATATGTATAATACTATAATTTAAATGATCTTATAGTTTATTTATTATGTATGGAGGTGAAAGCATGACTCTGCGGCATTTAAAAATATTCGTCGCGGTCTGCGACTGCGGCGGCATCACCGCCGCCTCCCGAAAGCTGTTCATCTCCCAGCCTTCCGTCAGCGCCGCTGTCCGGGAAATCGAAAACGAATATCAGGTGAAACTGTTCGACCGGATCTCCAGAAAGCTGTTTCTGACCGAATCCGGCAGGCTCCTGCTTGAGCAGGCGCGCTACCTGATCAACCAATATGATTCGATCGAGTCCGGCCTCCGCGACTCGGAGTTAAACGGCGTTCTGCGCGTCGGTTCAAGCATCACGATCGGCAACCGGTTCCTTCCGGCTTATGTGGCGGCGTTTAACCGGGGGCACAAAGCGATGCGCGTGCGGGCGACGATCCACAGTTCGGAAACCATCGAAACCATGGTGCTGGAAAACAAGCTGGACCTTGCGCTGATCGAAGCCGTCCCGCAGCATAAAAGCCTCGTATCGTCCGTCTTTATGGAGGACGAGCTCATCGTCATCTGCGCAAAGGGCCATCCGCTGGCCTCCGACGGCGAAATCACGCTGGATCAGATCGCAAAAAGCGACCTGCTCCTGCGCGAAAAGGGAAGCGGCACGCGGGAGCTGTTCGACAGCACGATGGCGCTGCATAATGTTTTTATCGAACCTATCTGGGAGAGCGTCAGCACGCAGGCGATCGTCCGCGCCGTGAAGGCGGGGCTCGGGCTGTCCGTGCTGCCCTACTGGCTGGTCCAGGAAGAGCTCAACGCGCAGACCGTCGCCATACTCAGGCTGCCCGGCATTGAATTCAAGCGCGACTACTATATCGTCCGCCACGCGGACAAGTTTTTGTCGAATCCGATGCGCGATTTCATTGAAATCTGCCGGAATGTTGAAACTGCCGACAGAAACATAACGTTGGATGATTGAATTTGCAAAACCGCAGGCACAGCCTGCGGTTTGCGTCACGTTATGGCGACATAAAAAACGGGCGCCTTTCCGTTTCGTCGGAAAAGCGCCTGCTTTTGTTGTCGGTCAGTTCGCCAGTTCTTCGGCCAGCTTTTGCAGAATAGCCGCAACCGTTCCCCGGGTCGCGGGCTCCTGGGGATTGAGATTGCCGCTGCCGTCGTCGGTGAGCAGCCCCGCGCCGCAGGCCCACTGCAGGGCCTCGAACGCATCGTCCGAAACAGAAGCCGCATCATTATAAGAAAGGATATTCGTATCCTCGCCGACTGAAACGTCGAGACCCATATAGTTCGCGAAATTCCAGAGGATCACGGCGAGCTGCTCGCGCGTGACGCTTTCGCGTGCCGCAAACAGGCCGTCTCCCGTGCCTTCGTCGATGCCGTTGGCCGCCGCCCACGCGGAGGCGCTCTCATACCAGATGCCGGAAGGCACGTCGGAATAATCACCCGTGTAGGTCCCCGTGTCGCCACTGAGGCGGTACAGCGCGTCGATGAGCGCCACCCGTGTCAGATCGCCGGTCGGGTTCAGGTTCGCCATGTTCCGTATATAAAGGGGCAGATTGCTGTTTGAGCCCCCATTGCCGCCGGAACCGGCCGACGTTTCCTGGAAGGACGCCGAGATCGTATGCTCTTTCCTCACGTTCAGGAACGTATAGGTTGAAACGGCTCCGACGCTCTTGCCGTCCACCACAACGTCCGCGATCTCATACCCGTCGTTGGCGGTGATCGTAAAGCTCTTTCGGAAACCGTACATGACGTAGACCTTCCCGCTCGGGCTGATGCTCCCGCCGTCGCCGGCGCTGGCCATGATCGTCTGATCGGCGTGCTGTTCCGGCGCGGGGGTTGCGCTCTCGGCTTCGAGGACCTTCAGCCTGGCCGAGTTGCTGGAGCCGAGGCAGCTTTCGTCTTCCGTAAAGGCGGCAGTGATCGGATAGTAGCCTGTGCTCTCTGTGATCGGGTAGGAAAGCGTCGCTTTCCCGCTTGCGTCCGTTGTGGCCGTGCCGACGGACGCACCGTTTACCGTAAACGCGACGGTTTTACCCGATGTTGACGTTGTGCCGCTCGTCAGCGTCGCGGTGAGGCTGGCGGTGCCTCCGGAGTTGCCGGAAGCGTTGCTTACGCTCAGCGATGTGTCGTTTTTTGTAACGACCAGCGTTTTACTGTCGCTGGACCAGAGGTAGGGACTTTCCCCACCAAATGAAGCAGCGACCGTATATTTTCCCGTGGTTGACGGGGCCGTAATCGTCAGGGTCGCTACCCCGCTTCCGTTCGTCACGGCCGTGCCGACAGATGTGCCGTTCACGGTGAACGTGATGGTTTTACCCGACAACGCCGTGTTTGAGTCATAGGTCAACGTAGCGCTCTCCTGATACTGTTGACCGCAATGGACGCTGCTGGTGCCCCCCAACGTAAGCGTAGTGATGATTGTCTCTGTCCCCGTAGTCTGCGCCGTGGTCTTCGGCAGCGCAAACGCCGCGGTCAGCGGCAGAACAAGCGTGAAGCATGCACACGCCAGCAAGCTCAAGATCCGTGTCAGGTTCTTTTTCATGTTTCGTTTTCCTCCGCTTAATATTTGATTCGCAGCACTTTAGGATAGAAAAAAACCAAGATGACTTTTCATTTACATCATATACGGTTATCCGCGTTCTGAACAGTACTTTTTCCCATCAAAAGGCAGTTTTAGGCGTAAAAAATATGTCTGGAATGCGCGTCCCTGCCGGAAACGCGCATTATTCCACTCCGGCAGGTCACGTGCGGAGACCTTCCCGGAAAACCATTTTGTGTTCTGCTTTATTGTTCGTTTGGATTACAGTTTTCGATATTTTTTCAGCACCTGGATATTCAGCGCGAAAAACAGCAGCGTAAAGCCCAGCATGATCGCAAGATCAAGCCAGACGTCCGAAAACCCAAGGCCCTGCAGCATGACTTTTCTCAGAGCTTCCGCGCCGTAAGACAGCGGGAATATCTTGGCCAGCAGCTGTAAAAAGAGCGGCGTTTCGCGGAGGTTGAACAGCCCGCAAAACATCATCTGCGGAATGATGACGATCGGGATAAACTGGAACAGCTGAAATTCGTTTCGCGCAAACGCCGAAAACAGCGTGCCCATGGCCAGCGACGTGCCTGCGATCGTAAGATTGATCAGCAGCACCATCAGAAAATTCGTCCCGGTATGAATTCGAAGCACGTATACGAGAAACGACTGGATCACGACCGTCTGCAGCGCGGCAAATACGCCGAAACCAAGGAAATATCCCGCCACAAGCTGACTTCTGCGCAGCGAAGAGACCAGGATTCGGTCGAGCGTGCCGCTGATGCGTTCGCGCAGAAAAGCGATCCCCGCAAGAAGGAACACGAGAAAGAAGATGATGAAGCCCATCATGCTCGGCGCAAGGAAATCAAACTCTTCGTAGTCGCCGGAGCCGTAATACATCTCGATCTCCGGCGTCTGAAAAAGCTCCTCCGCCTGCGCGGCCATCTGCGCCGGCAGCGCAGACAGATTCTGCTCGAGCGTATACTCCTGAAAGGCGCGTTTCACGAGCGCGGTGATCGAAGGCTCCGTTCCCTCGGCCACATAGCGGTCCGCGGCGATGTATCCGTCGCTCTCGCCCGATTTTAACCGGTCGATCGCTTCCTCCTCGGTGGAAACGAGCGTTATCTCGGCGATCTCCTTCATCGAGTCGGACGCCGTATAGTCGGCCCCGACGATGTCGATCCTCGCCGTCGTCACGCCGTTGCCCAGCAGCAGGTACAGCAGCGTCATGATCAGCACCGGCGCTATGAGCATGACGGCGAGCGTGCGCTTGTCCCCGGCGATCTGCCGAATCAGCCTGCCTGCGATCACAAAGCTCTTCATGCCGCGTCGCCTCCTTTGCCGCTGCGTCGCGCGGACTCGATAAACGCCGCCTCCAGCGTCCCCTGTTCCGTTTTCGCCTTCAGTTCCTTCGGCGAGCCGTTTTCAATGATCGCCCCGCCGCGGAGCAGGATCAGCCGGTCGCACTTTTCCGCCTCGTCCATAACGTGCGTCGTCACGATGATCGCGCGGTGCAGCGCTTTGAGCCGGTCGAATTCCGCCCAAAACAGCTCGCGCAGCAGCGGGTCGATGCCTACGGTCGGCTCGTCGAGTATGATCACGTCCGGATTGCCGATCAGCGCCGCCGTAAGGCTCAGCCGCCGTTTCATGCCGCCGGAATAATTGACGACCTTCTTGTTTTCGTCCCGCTCCAGTTCAACCAGCTTCATGAGCTCGTGTGCCTGTAAAAGCGCGGCGTGCTTGTCCATACCCTTGAGCCGCGCATAAAAGACGAGGTTTTGAATCCCCGTCAGGTCTTCATAGAGCGCGTCCTGCTGCGCCATATAGCCGATCCGGTCCATGATGCGCAGGTTCGGCATCGGCGTATCGTCGATTTGGACCGTGCCGCCATCGAGGCCGAGCGTGCCGAGAAGGCACTTTACGAGCGTTGTCTTTCCCGCGCCGGACGGCCCGAGAATGCCGAGTATTTCACCGCGCCGAAGCGTTAAGTCCACGCCGCTTAGCACAGCTTCGCTGCCAAAGCGCTTGTAGACGTTTGTTGCCTCTATGGCTTGCATCATCGATCGTCCCACCCCTCTTATATCGCGGCGCGAGGCCGCTTTGCCGTCCCGCCGGTCCATATGGATAGGCCTCCGTTTTTCGCGGCGGCATTATGACTTTTATACCACGATTCCAGTGATTTGTATAGGCCGGAGCACGGCTTAAGCATACATTTTTCCTGTTGCAGCTACAGCGCTGTCAAACCTGAATGATTATGGTATTATTATCGTTGCCGGCTGCTTTTATGATACGCATGGCTCGGCTCAGGGTATCGCAAGGATGCGACGGGCCTCGCATTCTCCGAATAAAGGGGGGCTTTCCGGCCAAACGCCGGAAAGCCCCTTTAAACGTATGCCATCGCAGGGATATGGATCGGTATTCGTCGAACGCAACGCCTGTTTTACGAACGGATCATCCGATATCCCGCGCGGATTTCCCCGTCAGCGCTTTTACAATCGTATCCAGCTTTTCCGGTTCACCGAAAAAGAACCAGTTGCAGACCACGTCGCGCGATGCGCGGCGTTTAAAAACGCCGCCGACCGGCTGCAGATTGCACTCCAGTTCCGTAAACCCGCCCAGCTTTCCGTCGTCGTTGTAGACGTGAACCGAATTTCCGTTCCGTCCGGGCAGGGCGGCGGGTTCTTCCGCGTATTCCGCGGAGGGGTTGCTGAAAAAACACTTGATATACAGATACGGCGCACCATCGCTCTCGCTTTGATAAACCACATAGCCCTGCACCTGCGCCGCGTTCAGCCCGACCTTATATTTGCGCTCTCCGGTCGCCTTCAGCCGAACCCAATCCTGCGTGCGGCGTAAATAATCATCGTCGATCGGATCGTAATAATCGACGTACGCCGCCGTGCTCGTCACGGGAATCCAGATATCGCCGGGCGGTTCGACCTGCGTGATGTTCCACGCCTCCGCGCAAATTTCGGCACCCCGCCGGATATTCAGAGTCACCTCCTGCAGATATCCGCAGTATCGGACATCGCCAAGCAACTCCGCCGCGCCGGGCAATTTCCGCAGGGGGTTCGCCGCCGGAACGATGTCCTTTCGCAACTGCAACGCGATGTTTCCCTGCGCAAGGTTGTAGGCTCTTAATCGAATGGTCTGTTCCATGGTGCCGCTCTTCGCCCCGGCGTGAATCCGATAGGACCCGGGGTCCATCGGGCGCGGTATCCGCTCCGAATGCGCGGGATCGTTCCGGTCTTGGATATGAAACTGTATTTCCGGCGCGATCCACATCCGGTCTCCGCCGACGTTCCACTCCTTATTTTTCAGCAGCGCACGAAACGTCCCTGCGTCGTGCCAGGCCTCGTTGGTCCAGAAAATCCCGGCATCGTCGCCGAAAAACGGACCGAAGATCCGTCCGCCGCGCTCCAGCAAAAGCAGTCTGGCGCCGGAGCCGATCGTTAAAACATCATATTTGAGTTTGTTCTCACGGCAGCGTGAAGCCATCTCCCGCAGTGTCGCTCCCATACGGCGCTCCCTTTCAAGCTCGGTGTCCTGTTTTTCTCTTACGCTTCGGCGATTTCGGCTACGCTGACCCAACGCTGCTCGCGGCTGCTTTTCAGAATCGCCTCCGTCACGCGCATGAGATAGTGCCCGTCCTCAAACGTCGCAAAGTCGCAAGGATCGACATCCTGCCGTTTGCCTTCGCGCAGGAACGTATAAAACGCCTGCAGATTATTCTTAAACGCGTCGTTCCAGCCTTCCGGATGTCCCGCGGGCAGATGCGAATACGCGCGCGCAAGCGGATGCATCAGCGCGGGATTTCGCATGACCAGCTCGTTGTTTTGGTCGCGATAGCCTTTCCACATCCGGTCGGACGTTTCGTGCTCCCAGGCGTAGGACGCCTCGCTGCCGTCGATTTCAATCGAGATATCGCACTTGCGCCCGGCGCTGACCTGACTGCACTGAAACACGCCCGTCACGCCGTTTTCAAACCGGATCAGCGCGCCCGCATAGTCCTCGGTATCGACCCGGATTTCCTCATACGGACCCTGTTCCGCCTTCGAAAACGTCTCGGCCGGTTTCAGGCTCTTTTTGCGGACCGGAATCACTGTCCGCGTCGAAGCGCAAACGTCCGTAATCCTGCTTGACAATACGCACTGCGCAAGGTCCATCCAGTGCGAGCCGATGTCCGCCACGCAGCGGGACGAACCGCCATATTGCGACTCAACGCGCCAGTTATAGTCCGTATCGTACAAAAGCCAGTCCTGCAGATAATGTCCGTGAATCAGATACGGCGTGCCGATTTCGCCGTCCCGAATTCGATTTTTCACATCCTGCATCAGCGGGTTCATGCGATAGCAGAAGTTTACGCCCGCGACCACGTCGGGATGCTCCTTTAAAATTCGCAGCATGGCGGCGGACTCCGCGCTGGTCTTTCCCAGCGGTTTTTCCGAAAAGAGGTGCTTCCCGGCACGAATGATCTTCCCGTTGATCGAAAAATGCATGTGGTTCGGCGTGCAGTTGTGGATCACCTGGATCTCGGGGTCGGCAATGATCTCGTCCACGCCGGTATAGTAACGCGGAATGCCGAACTCTTCCGCGCGCCGTTTTGCAAGGGCGGCGTCCGCGTCCGCAATTGCGCCTATGTTCAGCCCGAGCCGCCGGGCCGCCTCGATATGGCTCACGCCGATAAATCCCATGCCGATAATGCCGATCGTCAACTGCCGCATGTTCCCTAAAACTCCTTATCTCTTGATACGACCGGGCAGCGGACCAAATGGTCCGCTGCCCGGCGAAAGTCGCCCGTCAGGCCCAATCCCTGCCGTTTGGATGGATAAAGGCTTTTACGTCCTGCTTGGACCGCAGGTTTTTAAACGCCAATTCCCATTCCTCAAGCCGGTAATGGTTGGTAATCAGGCTGTCCAGATCGAATACGTTCCGTTCGATGAGGTCCACCGCCCGCTCCCAGGTTTCGCGTCCGTTCCAGCTCCAGGAGCCGTTGACGCTCAACTGATAGAGCGAAAGCGCGTCCAGATTGACGTTGATCGGTTTCCCCCAAAGGCTGATAAACGAAACGACGCCGTTTCCGCCGCGTCCTTCCGGCGATCTGCGCGCGCAGTCCAGCGCGTGCTGCACGCCTTTTTCGGAGGCGGAGCACTCGAGCACGAAGTCCGATCCCCGCCCGTGCGTCAGGTCCATTATCTGCTGCTCCGGCGCGTCGTCGGAATACAGGATGTAATCCGCACCGACGTGCTTTCCGATCGCCAGCCGCTTTTCGTCGTCCCGAAGGCCGATGAGCGCGACGGCTTTCGCGCCGCACAGCTTTGCGAATTCCACGCCCAGCAGCCCCATCGGACCCGGACCGACGACGGTCACAAAGTCGCCGACTTTCACGCGGTTTCGCTCCTGCATGGAGTGCAGCGTCGCCACAACCGGTTCGGCAAAGCACATATGGTCCAGCGAAACGCTTTCCGAAAATCCATAGACCTGTTCTTCCGGTATGGCCATCAGCGGCGCATAGGAACCGTTTCTTGAAACGCCGAGCCAGCCTTCCTTTGTCTCGATGTCCGAGACGATCCGGTCGCCGACCTTTACGCGCTTTACGTCTTTGCCCGCATCGACCACGATGCCGGAGTATTCGTGTCCGATCGTGACCGGAGCCGTGTACATATGCCTGTCCTCTTGTATCAGCAAATCGCTTCCGCAGACACCCGCCGCCCAGACCTTCATGAGTATCTCGTTATCCTTGATTTCTGGTTCGGCCGTTTCCACCAGTTCTACGTTGCCAACACCAGGTTTCAGTTTTCGTACCGCCAGCATGCTTTTCCTCCTTCACAATCAAACATTGGGTACCGTGGTTCCTTGTATACCCGGTTTATTGCGGCAGGTTGTCGATCGTATAAAGGATGGTCTCCACAACGATGTCCATGCTGCTCGGCTCGATGCCGTTGACCATGTCCACGGCCACCTCGATTGCTTTGGCCGCCTGCGCGTCCTGATTGTTGTACACCGTAGCCAGCTCGATGCCGTTTTTCACGTTTTCGATCGCCGCATCCTCGGCGTCAATGCTGGCAACATAGATCTGCCCGGTCTTTCCGGCCGCTTCGATCGCCTGGATGACGCCGAACGACATTGCGTCGTTTGCGCAGAACACGCCTTTGATGTCCGGGTTCGCCTGCAGGATGTTCGTAAAGACCGTAAGGCCTTCCTCCGCGTTCCAGTTCGCCGTCTGCGACGCGACGATTGTGATGTCGGGATACTCGTCAAACGCACGCTCGGCGCCCGCTTTTCTCTGCTGCGCGTTGTCCGCGCTCTGGATGCCTTCGATAATGGCTACGTCGCCCGCGCCGCCCATCGCTTCGCAGATCGCCTTGGCCGCAAGATACGCGCTGTCCTCGTCGCTCACGCCGACGAACGGAATCGGGTCCATGCCGAGCTCCTCGGCCGTGTCGGCGTTCAGCCGGTTATCCAGGTTGACGACCACAACGCCCGCCTCCTGCGCTTCCGCAAGGCACGGCAGCAGCGCTTCGGAATCCATTGGCGCGATGCAGATTGCGTCTACGCCTTTCGTCACCATGTCCTGTACGATGGCGATCTGCTCTTCGGTCTTCGTCTGTTCGGACGCGGCCCCGGTCAAAAGCTCAATGCCCATCTCGTCCGCTTTCGCCTGCGCGCCCTCGAGCATGACGGTAAAGAACGGGTTGATGACCTTGACCACAAAGCCGATCTTGATCGTGTCCTCGGCCGTCGTTTCCTCCGCGGCGGTTTCCGTCACGGCCGCTTCCGTCTGCGTCTCCGTTTCGGTTGCCGTCGTCTCCGTCTCGGTTGTGGCGCATGCGCCGAGCGCCAGACAAAGCACCAGCGCAAGGGCAATTGCTTTGAACTTAAATGTGTTCTTCATAATTTACCTCCTGATTTGCTTATTTAAAAAGCCTGCGTGGCTTTTTAATCGTAAGGGAAATACGCATACGCCTTTTTCAGCGTCTGTACGGGGTTTTGATCGGTTGTCGGTCGGGGCTCAGCCCTTCGCCAGGGAACCTTTGCGGTTTTTGATTTTGTCGTAAAACACGGCGGCGACAATCGCCGCGCCTATGACGACAGGCTGCACGCTGGATGGAATGTTGAGAAGGTTCAGTCCGTTTCGGATGGTGCCGACGAGCAAAGCGCCGATGAACGTGCCGGAGACCTTGCCTTCGCCGCCGTAGATGCTCGTTCCGCCGATGATCGCCGCGGCGATCGCGTCCATTTCGTATCCTTCACCGGCGACCGGCTGGGAGACGTTCAGCTTGCCGATGAGGATGATCGCGCCGACCGCGCACACCAGCGAGCTGATGACATACACGGAGATCTCCACTTTTTGTACGTTGACGCCGGAAAGGCGGAGCGCTTCTCGGTTGCTGCCGAGCGAATAGACATATCGCCCGAATTTCGTGTACTCGAGCACAAACGAGGCGATCAGCACCATGACGATGGCGATCACGATCGGGATCGGGATCACGCCGCCGATCTTGCCGTTTCCGATAAAGCGGATCACGTCCGGAAAGACCGAAATCGTGTTGCTGTTGGAGATGATGTATGCGCAGCCCCGCGCCATGTTCATCATGCCGAACGTCATGATGAACGCGGGCACGCGCCCGATGGAGATCATCACGCCGTTGATCGCACCCATGAGGACCGCAGCCGCCACCGCCAGCGTGATCGGCACCACGATGCCGAGCCACGCCTGTCCGGCGGGCGTTAAATCCATGGCGTAAAAGTACTTGTGCGTTACGGCCATCGTCAGCCCGGAGAGAGCGACGATGGAGCCGACCGAAAGGTCGATGCCGCCGGTGAGGATGACGAACGTCATTCCCACGCCGATAATCGCGGTGATGGAAACCTGATGCAGGATGTTGATGATATTGGAAACCTGCAGAAAATACGGAGAAGCAAATGAAAGAATGATAAACAGTACGACCAAAACCGGAATGACGCCCAGCTTTGATAACGCTTTCCTAACCTTGGACATGGTCGAGTCCTCCTAACATCTGCTGCATAATCTGATCCTGCGTCACGTCTTTATCGTTGACCAGCATGCCGCTGATCTCCCCTTCGTGCATCGTTATGATGACATTGCTCAGCGCCAGTATCTCCGAAAGATCGGATGAAACCAATATGACGCTCTTGCCCTGGTCGACAAGCCGGTTCATCAGCGTATAGATCTCCGAGCGCGCGCCTACGTCGATGCCGCGCGTCGGTTCGTCGAAAATCAGTATTTCGCACTCCGTGAACAGCCACTTTGCGATCGCGACCTTCTGCTGGTTCCCGCCGGAGAGGTTGAGCGTCAGCCGGTCGAGGCTCGGCGTTACGATGTGCACTTCCTCTTTGAGCGGTTCGGTCAGCGCCGTCTCCAGCCGCTTGTCAAGGACGCACCCGTGCGACGCGCGGGCGAGATTCGCGATGCTGATATTCTGCCGGATCGGCAAGCGCAGCAGCAGCCCGTCGAACTTGCGGTCCTCGCTTAAATAAGCGATGCCGTTTTCCACGGAGTTTTCCGTGGAAAGCTTCTTCTGCCGGATTCCCCTGATCGTAACCGTTCCGCTTTTCATCGGGTCCGCGCCAAAGATCATGCGCATCAGTTCCGTCCGGCCCGCGCCGACCAGCCCGGCAAACCCCAGGATGATCCCCTGCGGAAGCTCGAACGATACGCTTTTCACCTTGCCGGCGTAATCGCAGACGTTTTCCACCTTCAGCACCGGCGGCGTGTCCACGGCGCGCGCGACCGGTTTGCGTGCGGCGTCGAAATCGCGCCCGACCATCTGGGAGATGATCTTCGGAATGGTCGTGTCCTGCATGCGGACGGTGTTCACGACGCAGCCGTCGCGCATGATCGTCAACTGATCGCTGATCTGCTGGAGTTCTTCCATCTTATGCGAAATATAGATGATGGTGACGCCCTGGCTCTTGAGCAGCTTGATCACGCGAAACAGGTCCGCAACGTCTCTCTGCGAAAGCGACGAGGTCGGCTCGTCCATGATGATCAGCTTGCGCCGGAACACGAGGCCGCGCGCGATCTCGATCATCTGCTGCTGTGCCGTGCTCAGGTGTTTCACCGGCACGTTCAGATCGAACCTGACATTCAGCTGCTTCATGGCGGCCTGCGTGCGTTTGCGCATCTCGATCTTGTTGAGCACGCAGCCGCGCGTCTCTTCCTCGCCGAGGAAGATGTTGTCCACCGCGTTGAGCGTCGGGACAAGGCTCATCTCCTGATAGACCGTTCCGATGCCGAGGCGCTTGGCTTCGTGCGAATTGCGGATCTGCACCGGCTCGTCTTCGAATATGATTTCGCCTTCGTCCATCGCCAGCGCGCCGCTTAAAATCTTGATGAGCGTGGATTTGCCCGCGCCGTTTTCGCCGATGATGCAGTGCACGTCGCCTTTTCGGATCGAAAAAGAAACGTCGCTCAGAGCTCTCACTCCGGGAAACCGCTTGCAAATCCCTTTTAATACCAGCAGATATTCACTCATTCGGAAATCCTCGACACGACTTGTTAACTGACGAGCCAATAATATTATTAATTTTAGTGTTTGTCAACGCTTAAATACTTAAATGCGCTTTTTTATTCTCCGCATCGCTTCGAATACGAGGCGGCGCGTCACGTAGACTGCCGTTTTACGAGGTCGACGGAGATCAGCTGCTTAATGCCCCAGATCGAATCGTGGCTGAGCATGTGCATGAGCTGCGAAATGCAGATCTCCGCCAGTTTCCCCTTCGGCACGTTCACGCTGGTCAGCGCAGGGGTAACGATCGTCGCCATGTCGATGTTGTCAAAGCCGATCACCGCCACCTGGTCGGGTACGGATATCCCCTTGCTCTGCAGCGCCCGGAGCAGCCCGATCGCCATATAGTCGTTCTCGGCGAAATAGCAGGTCGGTTGATCCGGACCGGCAAACTCCTGCTGAACGAGCGTTTCATAGCTCGCTTCGATCGACGAATCGACCCTGATCACGTCCTCCGGCCGAACGGATATCCCGTTTCTGGCAAGCTCGTCGAGAAAGCCTTCTTCACGCATCTTAAAGTTGTAAATGCGGATCTGCGACTGAATGTAGCCGATTCGTTTGTGGCCTTTTTCCAAAAAGTGCTGGGCGGCGAGCACGCCGCCTAAATAGTTGTCCATGACCACGCAGTTGGCCACGAGCCGGTCGTAACTGGCGTCCAGTATCACGACGTGCGGCTCGATCGCCTGCACGATCCGGACGTCCGTTTCGTCCATATCCGTCGCAACGAGCAAAACGCCGTCCGCGGGTTCGTTGCTGAGCAGGTTTCTGATGTTCTGGGCAAAGTCCTTGTCGATGCAGATGGATTTGATCCAGAAATGGTACTGCTTGCTGTTCAGCCGCTCTTCAAACGCCCGCAGGAGTTCCTTAAAGTACGGGGTCTGCGGGAAAATATCGTATGTGATCGCGGTCCGCGAGCAGTTCAGGATCAGCAGATGCTCTTTCCCGTCGCGGAACTGCGGCCTGTCTTTTTCGTTTTTAAAGTATCCGAGTTCGTCCGCCGCCTGCAAAATCAGGCGCCGCAGGTCGTCGCTGACCCCGGGCTTTCCGTTCAGGGCAAACGATACCGCGGCGATCGAAACCCCTACCTTTTCGGCAACGTCGCTCATCTTCACTTTATCCATATTGCTCACCTCGTCTTAACAGTATCTTCGAATCCCCAATTGTCTATATTTTAGTATATACTTAAATTTTTAGCAATACTTAATTTCCAGTTTAGATAAATTCATTCGGATATTCTTAAACCGTTATCATAAAAAATCATAAAATCAGTTTCGCCCCGGTATAAAAAAGCGCTCAAAGCCTTTGGCTTTGAGCGCTTGAGAGGAGGGTACAAAAACGTTACTGTACGACCGGGAGTTTTTCGCGCGTTTTCTTTCCGCGCTTTACTAGAAGGACGGCGAAGAACAGCGCAAACGTAACCACCACCCAGCCCAACAAAATCAGGAAGGATTCCTGCATAAACTGTTGTCCGCGGTCAAACAGGGCGTACGACATGATCCGGATGCCGGAAGCCGTCGGCAG
>Ga0116164_10001344_pt1 | contig 18684 bp, 17 predicted proteins | sample AD_UKC109_MetaG_FD_89888 | JGI IMG/M metagenome (GOLD analysis project Ga0116164, IMG submission 89888) | Active sludge microbial communities of municipal wastewater-treating anaerobic digesters from Hong Kong - AD_UKC109_MetaG | ecosystem: Engineered > Bioreactor > Anaerobic > Digestate... | reverse complement strand
GGGATGTCATCATGGCGAGGATGGCCATGATGGGCGCAGACATCGGAAAGAGCAACGAAGAGGATTACGTGGACGTCGAGTTCTTCCCCGACAGGCCCGACCTCTACAGCTCCGAGGGAGTGGCAAGAGCCCTCCAGGGCTTCCTGGATTTAAAGACGGGACTTCCCGAATACCAGGTCCACCCCGGCGATGTAACGATGAAGGTCGACCCCTCCGTCGGGAGCGTTCGGCCCATCATAGGCTGCGCCGTGGTGAAGGACCTGGAGTTCAGCGATCCCGCCATCGAGTCCCTGATGGACCTCCAAGAAGATCTCCACTGGGGCCTCGGGAGGAACCGGAGAAAGGTGGCGATAGGGGTCCACGACATCTCTCGGGTCGTACCCCCATTCACATACTTTGCCGCCGACCCATCCTTCGAGTTCGTACCCCTCGACTTCAAAGAGAGCCTCTCGATGCGCGATATCCTGAAACTCCACCCGAAGGGGATCAGCTACGCCTCGATCCTGGAGGGGTTCGACCGCTATCCCCTCATAACGGATGCCAATGGGGATGTCCTCTCCTTCCCGCCGATCATCAACGGCGAGCTGACGCGGGTGAGAGACGACACAAGAGACCTCTTCATCGACGTCACCGGGACCGATCCCATCGTCTACAAGGCCCTGAACATCGTGGTCACGGCCCTCGCGGAGAGGGGCGGCAGGATCGAGTCGGTCCAGGTGAAGAGGCCCGAGGCCGATCTGGTCCTCCCAGACCTCACGCCCGCCAGGTGGAAGGTCGATGTCGAGGATGCCAAGGGGCTCATAGGCTTCGACCTCTCCGCCAAGGAGCTGGCATCGTGCCTTGAGAGGATGAGGTTTGGTGCCCGGGCCAATGGCCAGGAGCTGGATGTCCTGGTCCCAGCCTATCGGGCCGACATAATGCACTCTTGGGACATCTTCGAGGATGCGGCCAAGGGGTACGGCTACGATAGGCTCGTCCCCGAGCTTCCAAAGACCGTCACCGTCGGCGAGCCCCACCCTCAAGAAGTGAGAAAATCAGAACTTCGGGAGGTCATGGTGGGTCTCGGCTACCTCGAAACGATGCCCTTCACCCTCACCTCAGAGAAGGTGAACTTCGAGAGGATGAGGCGGCCCATCCAAGACCAGGAGGTCACGAGGGTTCTCCACCCCATAAGCGAGCTTCACACCATGGTCAGGACATCGATCTTGCCGAGCCTCCTTGAGATCTTCGCCATCAACCAGCACCATCCCCTCCCTCAGAGGATCTTCGCCCTGGGGGACGTTCTCTCAATGGGGAAGACGAGACAGGACCTGGCAGCGGCCTCGATCCACAGCTCCGCCGACTTCGCAGAGGTGAGGTCTGTGGTGGACGCTCTCTTCAGGGAACTCGCCATCGAGCCTGAGATCGTCGCATCCGAAGACGGCGCCTTCCTTGAGGGAAGGAGAGCAGACCTTCTGGTTAACGGGGTGAGGGTTGGTTCCTTCGGCGAGTTTCACCCCCAGGTGTTGCGAAGCTTCGGCCTCGACCAACCTGCCGTGGGCCTGGAGCTGAGATGGGACCTTCTCTGGCCCTCGGGACGGCCTTGAGCCCAAGCTCCTGTGGCCGGGTACCGCGAAGGGAAAAACAGGCGACAATGGATTTGCATCATCGAGATCGATGGTGCAGAACGGATCTGCACAAGTTCCGCTTTTGCGGGTCCGTTCCAAAAACTCTTTTGTCCGGCGGCAATACCGACTTTCTGATCCGCCAACTTCGCTCAGACAAGTTTAATATAAGCTGCAGAACAACTTGAACTTTAATGGCAGGTTGGGTTCCCTCATGAAAGTCCGCGATCTTATGACCTACCCCATCCTCACGGTGGGGGTAGACACCACCGTCTTCGATGCCATCCAGATGATGGTTCGCGATAGAAGGGCAAGCATCTTGGTGGTGGAAGGAGATCTTTTAAAACAGGTGGTGGGCATAGCTACCACTTGCGGCATGTTCAAGCAGGTCTTCGCTCGAGGGATCGACCCCAAAAACGTCATGATCTGGGAGATAATGACCCCTGCGCCTCTGGTGACCATAGGACCCAACGCCTCCACCAAAAAAGCTGCCGAGATGATGATGGAGCACAACATAAGAAGGCTGCCTGTGGTGGAATGTGGCGCTCTGGTGGGAATAATAACCAGCAAAGATCTCCTCCGGTGCGTCGACGGTTCCGGGGAGTCTGACGTCTAGACTCGTACATCGCCCACTCACTACAGATGAGAAAAGGGCGCCTCCCGACGCAGAATTTAAATATCGAAAGAAACAAGTGGTGGCAAAGTCGAGGTAGCCAAGCCTGGTATGGCGCAGGTTTGCTAAACCTGTGTCCCTTCGGGACTCGAGGGTTCGAATCCCTCCCTCGGCGTTCTTTTACTAGTAATGCTTAAGTAGTTGGAGGTTTATTTTATTTCCTGGTGAGTGGCGTGGTTAAGCCTGACAAGTCTCGTTACGTCTATCTATACCTTCCTTCCACAGAGGACAAAAAGCGTTGGGAAAAATTGGCCACCGAGGCCAGAGTTCCCCTCTCGAAGTTTGTCATCGAGATTGTAGAAAACGCCCTGATGGAAGAGTCAGAGTTCAAGCCTCGGGCCGAGATGATAAAGGAGCTAGGATCTCTTAGGGACGAAGTAAGAACGCTTCGCGATGACATCAAGCTCAAGAACGTTGTCATCGATAAGTACGAATCCGAGCTGAAGAGATATCGTAGTGCAACTTTCCTTGAGGGCGGTTTTGAGGGGGCCCGTGGATACAACCAGGAACTCGTTGAGCTGCTGAAGCGGAAGACCGTTATCGACAGCTACCGGATACTTGAGGAGCTAGGGATCGATCCCCGTGAGGCCGATCTTGTGAAAGCGGTCTCTTATCAGCTTGACAACCTGGAGGCTTACGGGCTTGTGGAGTCCACCCCACGGGGCTGGAGGTGGAAAGGATGATCGCTGCCCAAGATAAGCCGTCTGCTGACAGAATTATCGACAGATTCGAAAAGGACTGCCTAATCCGGGGAATGTCTCCCCTGTCGGTCAAGAGCTACGTCTATAACGTGCGAAAGTTCCGCGAATACCTCGATCAGCATGGAGTCAATCTCCTGGATGTGGATAAGGACATCCTGAGAGATTACCTGGAATACCTGAGATACGAACGGGGATTGAACCAGAAGACAGTCGAGAACAACTTCACCACCCTATCCAGCTTTTATGAGTATCTAGCCTACGAAGGGCGGATGGAGATGAATCCCGTTCTTCAGGTACGGAAACGATACCTCCGGCGCTACAAGGACAACGACGACGGCCAGACCCGCCAGCTCATCTCTGTGGAGGAGATGACATGTCTCATCAATTCAACCCTCGATGCAAGGGATAAGGCGATCATCACCCTCTTTGCGAAGACCGGCATAAGGCGGAAGGAACTCATCGCCCTTGACGTCGACGACATAGAATGGGTGGAGCAAAGCATCAGGCTCAAGCCTACAGCGAAGAGAACAAACAGGACGGTATTTTTCGACGACGAGACCTCGTTCATATTGAGGAGGTGGCTGAGAGTCAGAGAGTCTCGCATCAAGGACGGTACAAAGGCACTCTTCATCAACAACCGCGGCGAGAGAATCCAACGCAGTGGAGTTGGTCGGATGGTCGAAAAGGTGGCCACACAAGTTGGCCTGCATAATCCCAACTCCGAACGGATGGAGGATCATTTCTCGCCTCACTGTTGCCGCCACTGGTTCACCACCCACCTCCGACGGGCCGGTATGCCCCGCGAATTCATCCAAGAGCTGAGGGGAGACGCCCGAAAGGAGGCGATTGATATCTACGATCACATCGACCGGAAAGAGCTTCGTGAGAGCTACCTCGCCCATATACCGCAACTAGGGGTATAGCGAAGGGTATATCCTTCACCATTTTTATCTAGGCCAAGATGAGGATCTACATAGACGAATCTGGCAACTTGGGCGGTATAGGTTCTAAGACCTCAGAGGAGGACCCCTATTTTGTTCTTGTAGCTTTGGTTGCCAGGGAGGAGATCCCCATCCGGAGATGTATAAAGGACGTGAGGCATACCCTCAAGAAGAGATACAAAGTAAAATCAGAGCTTAAGTTCAAAGAATCTGATGATCCAACAAAAAGACGCATCTTGAAGTGTATAGCAGAGACGAATAACGATATCTTCTATGTCTTTTTGCGTAAAGACCAACCATCGTTGTTGGCCTCTTATATCGGTATAGAGCCCCAACTGCTTTACAACGATCTATGTAAGCAGTTATTAAATCGGGTAATCCTCAGCTATGACCTCGAAGGGGCAATTGAGGTCGTTATAGATAGGTTTCTGTATGGGGAAGCTCGGACGAAGTTTGATAACCAGCTGATAAACGCCCTGGAGAGAGATATGCACATCTCCCATCTTGACTCTAAGCAATGCCCTTGTCTCCAGGCAGCTGATTTCGTTGTTGGAGCCATAGCACGTAAATATAGGGACAACGACGAACTATTTTACAGTAGGATTCAGCATAAGATAACGGTGGCTTTCGAGTTCACAGAAGAGATTTAGTGAACCCCTCTCTAATCGTCCCACCTGCTAATAAGCAGCATCATCCTTTCGAGAGGGACTTACTCACCCAAAAACACAGTGGTCTTCTTGATATTTAAGGGCCGCGGTAGCCAGGGCGGCGGAGGTCTCGCAGGGGCTGGTAGGGTTTATCAGAGGTCGGTAACACCGAAATATTTTTCATGTAATAAGAACCCATAAATATTGGTGATCTGATGAGATTAGGATTGATCTTTGTTTTAGTTGTTGGGGTTGCCATGTTTCCCACATGTAGCGCCGAGATCGGACCCAACGACCTGTGGAAATTCAACTCGCCACTGGAATTTACGGCGGGTGTTCAAGTAGATCAGGGAATCAGTCTCACATCCGGGATTGATGAAGGGATCACATTGACTCCAGGAATTGATAAAGGCATTAACCTAACTCCTGGTATCGACAAGGGCTTTACCATCAATCCAGTATTTGCGGCGAAGATCGAGGGTAACTAAATTAGAAGGAATCCCTTCCTTCTGATATCTATTTTAATATGGTCGGTGAAATATATGAAGTTAGCAGCATTTGTGCTTTTGACAGCGCTTGCTCTATCACTACCTGCATCAGGTAAAACGGTGGACCTTGGGCCGTATACTTTGAGTTTTAATGCGCCCTCAGACTTGTTCAGAGGCGAATATGACACGCCTATGGCCACTGAGGACGAAACACTTTATGCTTATGCGATTGGGAATAGAGATGCATCACGGGTATGCGTAATTTATCTTCATGATGGATTGGTGCCGTTTACACCTGAATATCTTAACAACACGTTGGATTTCTGGTTAAGTGTTGGGACAGTTAGAGTAAAAACGTGGAACGTTAGTACAGAAGAAACCATAGCTTATCGAGGCGAAGGTGTAACGACTGAGGGGGCTTTACAGGCATACGGGTACTCAAAAGCTTTCAATATCGCCGAGGATGGGTCTGGAGTCAACATGTTTATCGTGACAAAAACCGTGGGCTTAACGATAGATGAAGCTGAGGGCATCTTTTACTCGATGAAGCTAACCTGATAATCCCCTCATTTTTAGTTTTAACGAATACCCCGCTAGCTCAGCTGCCCCCTTTCGGGGCTCAGGCCGTCGCCTCTTCGACGATCCTGATCTCCCCCTCAGTCAGCCCGTAAAGCTCGTAGACGAGGCGGTCGATCTGCTTATCAGTGGCTTCAATCTGGCGCTGGAGGAGTGTCTTCTCGTGGCCAGCCTTCGTCTCCGCCAGCCTCTTGTGCAGGTCCAGCAACCTATCGACGAGGCCCACCATCTGATCGTGGCGGGCGACGTCCAGGGGGTCGGAGAAGTCGATGGTGCGGATGGGAAAATCTTTGAGATAAACACGACCTGGTTCGTAGAACTCCCCACGAAGTTTGGGTAGAATTAAACGGAAGAAAAAAAAGGATATCGAACTATTCAAAATCGATAATAAATACTTGTCATAACACGGAATTATGAAACATTTCTGATTCGCATAGCTCTTCATCTCATCTAGACTAAATTCCGGTCTTTTACAAATATTTGGATAGATGATCTTTGGTATCTCGAATTCGTCTAAATGATCCGCTCGGGGTCTTTGAAGAGCATACCACTCGTATTTGATATTTGTTTCAGCCCTATCCCTTTTAGTTAATTGAGGCTTGAACTTTAGTAAATGCCTATATATTGCAGGATAATCCCTTTCAAATTGCGCTTCAGCCTTGGATGAAGCAGTTACTATTTCTTGATTATAATGTAAGGGAAAATGCCAGGGGATATAAATTAGATAATAATTGCTCTTTGGTGGAAGATATCTTTTAATGTCTTTTCCTAACAGGAATGGCTTGATAACTTCCTCGCTCCTTGGATCTTCAGAAATTAGCTGCTCCTTGATCTCAGAGTCGATAATAAAGGCTTTGTTAAGGCCCGTCTTAATTCCATTGTGTATCTTTCCGTGTAAATGCTCCCCAAGAGGTTTACCTATGGAGATAAGTTTAGCCAATAATGCTTTAGTCTGATTATCAGTTAAGGACCAGCCTTTATCTTCTAGATCCAATAGGTTTACATAATAATAATTCTTCCTAACATATTCATTTAGGTCCTGGTGTGATAGATGTTTAAGTTGCGCCACTTTAAAGCTATCTTTGGGATCTTCTTTAACGATACGCATTATGCAAGGGTATGCAGAGGCCCCTTTAAACACTGGCAAATCTCCAAAGTCTATGATCTCTTCAATTCTCTGTTCTTTCAGCCAGGACCTTAGAGGCTTGCCATAGTTAGCCCTCATCCATTTGTTAGCTACAATGTAAGAGAATATACCTCGCCGTTGAAGAAGAGATACACCGCGCTCTACAAAATAAGCATATAAGTCTGCTATCCCATGGTAGACCTCGTAGTGTTTTTGGAAATAGCCCTTTAACTCTCCCAGTTCTTCCTGCCTTACGTAAGGAGGGTTCCCGATCACCACATCGAAACCGCCACGGCTCATGATCTCAGGAAACTCCCCATCCCAGTCGAAAGGATTGATTCGGTCGATCTCCTCCTCGGTCATCTCGGGGCGCCCCTCCAGGATATCCCAACCGATCAGCGAGTTTCCGCACTTGATGTTCTGACCCAAATCAGGCAAAGCCCTCTCCTGGAAGAGCTTTAGCTGTTTTGAAAGGGTCTCCTCGCTCTCGCCCTCCAGGATCTTGAGGTGAAGGGATAGCTTCGTCACCTCCACAGCCTGGGGGTCGATGTCCACCCCGTAGATGTTGTTGAGGAGGATCCTCTTCCTCTCCTCGGTGGTGAGCTTCCACTCCCCGCCTTGTGCCTGGAAGATGGGAAAATGATTGTTATTCGACTGGTTCCTCTTCTTCCCTCTCCTCTTGGGAGTGGTGTACCCTTCGGGAAGGAGGGCTTGAACCTCCTTCGAGGCGGCGTTCTGGCCCGCCACCAAGAGGGGGACGAGCTTTTCGACATACCAGTCACGATGCCAGTCTAGGAGCCCCTGGTAGGCACCGATCAAAAACGAGCCCGAACCACAAGCAGGGTCGAGAACCCTCAGCTCCGAGGCGGCGGCGGGGGTCTGGCCTTCGAGGAGCTTTCCGACGGTGTTCTCGACGATGTAGTTCACGATGTAAGACGGAGTGTAATAGACCCCTCCAGCTTTCCGGATCTCGGGTTTGTATTCGACTTTGGCCCTATGGCCGGAGGTGAGGGAGATCACCTTCCCCAGGAATTGTTCGTAGACATGACCTAAGATCTCCGGAGGGAGGACCGAGAACTCATAAGGGCTGTCGGGATAATAGAGGTCTCGGATGATATCTTTGAGGATCTTGTCGTCGATCTCCAGGCTGAGGGTTAGCTCGTCGGGGGGTTCCTGGCGGGCGGGGTCTTCATGGAAGTGGAATAAACCTGAGTTGTAACGCTCATCGGCCCGGTGGAAGAACTCGCAGAGCCTCAGATAGACCCTCTGACCTTGGAGGAGTGACTGAAGCCAGCCATATTTTTCGATGCCCCTATCCTCGCATATCCGAAGGAAGACTATCCGGTCGATGGTGCGTTGAACTGCGAAGTTCAACTCTCGGGTGGTGAGATCTGGGTTTCGTAGGGCTATGTTTCGGGCCAGCATATCCCGCCAGGCTTCGATCTCTTTGAGAAAAGCGGCGTCCACTTCGGCGGTGCCTCTTTTGGCCTTGGAGGATTCGACGTACTTGTCAAAGGAGCCCTTTAGGACCTCTTCATGCGAGAAGACCGTGGCGATCTCATCCCATCGATCGACGTACTCTTTATAGGTGAAGTACTTGACACGGGCCTTGGAGGCCTTATCGTTCTTGACAGGCTGTACCCGGCCATCGTAGACGGCCAGCTCTTCGAAGTCGGTCAGAATCCCCAGGGGGAGCTTAGCAGACCATGAATAACGGCGAAGTTGGAAGGCGGGGCTGATGTCGTCTTTGAGGTTGACGGAAGGCTTTTTGGCTTCGACGAAGAACTTGCGGGTTCCACCGATCCGAAAACTGTAATCAGGGGCTTTGGTCGAAGACCCCACTTTTATGGCGTCTTCGTGAACGACGTCTTTGTAGGCCTCAGCATAGCCCTTTTCGTTATCTACATCCCATCCGAGGGCTTTGAAAAGGGGGTCTATGAACTCTCGTCGGAGCTGAGTTTCGTTGTACTGGCCGGACCTGTAAGATTCGACGTTGCGGTCGAATCGCTCAACCAGCTCAATTACCGCCTGTGGTGCCGCCAATTTTCCATCTTCCTCCGAAGTTGAGGTTTATGTTGTAAATGATAAAAGTATCGGACGAGGGCGTCTGAGTCGATCGGGTGGATTTGTTGAGGTTAGTTATGAGGCTATCTGTATCCATCTATGAGTTATTATTCCAAAATTGCTTCATGCTCTTTTTTGGACTTGATGCCCGGTGGAGGAGTTACCCCTTGATCGTGATACCATTCCAAGCTGTTTTCATATTCTTCAATTTTTTTCTTGAGATATATTAAAACCTCAGTACGGATCATAGAGATACGGTTTTTCTCAGATGGCTGTAATACTGTAGGATCACCCTTCCATATCAAATTGTTAAAATTATGTTCCATAAAATAAGTAGCTAATATATCGTACGTTTTTTTCATTGAAATTGATTTTAGCAACCATATTTTCTCTTCTTTTCTCGGATGTGACGAGTTAGGGCGCGTTGTAGGGCGGTTTTCATAGCGAATCAACTTCTTCTTTTCCAAGGGGCTTGTTACCCGAGAAGACACGTTACTTGGGGGCATCTTCAACTTTTCCGCTATACGCCAACTCGGTATTGGTTGCACATTCGGCAAAACGGTCCCTTCAGTTATTAACCATAGGCCTTGTATTTGGGGAATAGATAGTGGTTTCGGAAAAGGATATTTTAACTCTTCAGGTATATAAAAAGTACCTTTGGTTCCGTCCTGGAGAGTAACGTCTATCTTAAAGTCCTTAATCGTTGCCACTAACTTGTGGCCATCTACCTCTATGATTGATAGAGCCATTCATTAGTTATCACGAAACTTGATGTAATGAACTTTTCGGTAGGCTCAGGTCTTCATAATGGTTATCAAGGCTTGATAATCAATTATCTTAGATGGAAAAGTATAATTTTTATCGGATACGGATCTAATCAGTGGTTAATGAGAAGACATACGAAAAAGCCCGAACTTACAGCGGCGTTGTGTTTGCATCTGCCGCCTGAGCTTCGGGCGATAATTGAAGGGATCGCCGATAACGAACGCATCTCCCTAGGTGAGGCGGGCAGGATACTTATGGCCGCGGGCGCCGAGGCGTTGGGCTTGACGGGGGGCGTGAAGTGACCTTAGATCAAGAGGCATCTCTCGCCGAGTTCGGACCTGGCCGCGAAGCGGTGTCGATCACGACCAAACGCCAGATTCTCGCCCCATGGGAGGAGGCGGTCGGCTTATTTCGAGAACTCGTCTCCGATGGGGGCAGCCTCCTCGCCACGATCGGGCCGGTGTCAGTATATCTCCCTATGGAACTAGAACCCGAACTCCGCTCTCTAATAGGTAAAAAAATTGCCCTCCTCCGAACCGATGATCCGGTCAAGCCGTACCGGATACGACAGGCCAGTGGGTGATCCCAGAGGGCCGACAAGATGGCATCCTTCCAGGTGGTTATTCCCCATCAACTGAAAGGCCGAGGCTTCCGGTTTACCCGGCTGAGCCTCTCCAGGATGGACGGCAAAGCGCCCATAGACAAGGATTTCTACGACGGCGGAGCCCTCCGAGAAGATGACCCCCACCTCCTCATCCATATCGGGGCGGGGGACGGCTACGGGATGGTATGCAACTATGGCGACTTGATGGCCTTCGACGCCGATCAGGGGGAGATCTTGGAGAAGATGGGGATCATGGCCCGACTCCCTCCGACGTTGACCGACAGAGTCCCAAATAAGCCGGAAAGCTCCCATCTCTATTACGTATGCCACGGACTCCCACAAACCTTCCATTTTTACCATCCTTCGAAGGTGGTGGAGGTTGGCGGCGGCGAGGCCAAAGAACTGAAGAGGCTGGAGTTGGGCCAGATCTGCGCGGGGCGGGGCCATATCGTAGGTCCGAACAGCCCCCATCATAAGGGCGGCCACAGAGAGATTATCGACGACTCCCCTCTTGCGGAGATCACTATAGACGATATAAAGAATATCCTGGAAGACGTCGCGTTCTCCGAAGATCCGACCAAAAACCCCACCTTTGAGGAGGCAGCGGGTCTCGTCGATACCTCTGCATGGGATGAACTTAGGAGGAGAGAGAAGGAGGCCCGGAAAGCCAGACGAGGAGGGGACGACCTCACCCTCTCCGAGAAGATCGGCGACATAAGGCGCGTCCTGAGTGCGTACGGCTGGAGCCCGACCACGAAGAGCGGGGACGAGTGGAAGGGAGACGTTCCTGACGAGTTCTCGAAGAGTAAGACTGCGTTATCAGTCAATGTTGCGGAGGGGCTTTGGTACTGTCACCACCACGAAGGCAGCGGCGGCGACGCTGCGGCCCTGGTTGCCCTATTCGAGGGGCTAATCAACTGTCGGGAAAAGGACCGTCTCAGAGACCCCATCCTCTTCAAGGACGTTCTGAAAGCCTGCGAAGAGAAGGGGCTGATCCCATTCGAGGGCGACCACAAGACAGACGAGACGGAAGCAGCGGAACTGCTGGAGACCCTGGCGGAGAAGCTAAAGGCTGATCCCCAGAAGATCAATGACGTCGACGTAAAGAAGGCCCTCCTCCGCCTCCGAGAACACGACCGGATCAAATACGGCCTTTTGGTGAAGGATCTACCAGTAGGCAGACGAGACTTAGACAAAGGACTTGATCAGCTAGCAGCGAGGCTTGAAGCGGAGAAGACAGACGAGGAGGTGCCTCCAGACGAGCCCGACGAGGTGATCAATGCAGACGCGGCCCGGATTATTGCAAAGGGGCAATCTTTTGAGTACATCTATAAAGTATGGCAAAAACGCCACCTAGGGGACGCGCGGGCCGGGAAAGTTCTGATAATATCTACCGGGGCGCAAAGCAGCTCAAATACCGCGGGCATTCATGTTATCTTGAACGGGCCACGGGGGTGTGGAAAGAGTGACATATTGCAGAAGGCTGCGGCCCTCCTCCCTCAAAAGCATCTCCTCTTCGGAGACATGTCACCGCAGGCCATATATTATTTTGCACAAAAAATGCCAGATGGGGCCGTTGTCGCCTTCGACGATGTGACCTTCAACGATACATATGCTGCCGTGCAAAAGAGATGTACAACCAGGTTCCAAGAGGGGGCGGAGCACCATGTAGTGCTGGAGCGGGGCCCCTGGACATTCAGGACCAAGCCACGGATCTCTTTTTGGTGCACGTCGGTGGACAGGCAGTTTGATGAGCAACTTCAAGATCGATACTTTGCGGTAAACGTCGAAGACTCGCCAGAACACAAGGCCGCCGTTATCGAGTTCATGAAGAAAAGGGACGCGGGGATAGACCGAGAGGAGGAGGAGCGGGAAACCCGGATTTGCCGAACGATCATCCGAGACTTGAAAGATCACCTCTTCGAAGTGAAGATACCCTTCGCAGACCGGATAACGCTACTCACCGGCGTCGGTGAGCGCGGCTACAATATAATCTCTGATATGGTGAAAGCGTTTTGCGCGTTCCGGTATGCAGTCAGAGAGACCGACGACCGCGGGCGACTTGTGGCCACAGAGAGGGATTTTAATGATGCAAAGGCCTTATTCGACGACGCCGAAGGCCACAGTGAAGAGAAGTATACCGAACCGGAAAAGAAGGTGCTGAAGGGCCTTATCAACTGTGCATACGTGGCCACGCTAGAGAATCTATCGGATGCTACGAAGCTTTCCAGCGGGCGGCTTAAGGATATCCTCAATGGTCGGGGCAGGGACGAACAAAAGCGATACGGCCTTCTGGCGAAATGCCATTCCCTCACCGTAGAGCGTGTTTCCGAGACCGTCTACTATGAGTCCGAACCAGGTAAGCCGAAGTCCAAGACCGTAACCAGAAACGAATACAAACTCGATCGGAATTTCGCCCTATCCGAAGTCTACAATTCTCTTGTCTACCTGGAACCAGTAACAGGAGACGATGACGTACCGCGACGTAAGGGTGACGTAGCGGTTGACGTAAAAGAAACCGACGTACAGCGAGAGGTTGACGTAGATGACGTATTAGGTGAGAGAGAGATAGAGAATACGTCGGATACGTCACGGGGAGACACGCCCCCGGCGAGTGGAGAGGGTACGTCGGGGGAGAAAATTTCTAACCCGCCCAAAACGCCAGATGATACGTCAACCACTCTAAAAGAGGTGCCAGATAACGATTTATGGGGCGTCAACCACTACGTCGGGGAGACGTTGGGCTACGTCGGCGACGTATCAGATACGTCAACCTCTGAGTCCGAACTATCGGCCACAAAAAAAGAGAGGGGAGAAGTCCAACACCCCATCACCGAACCGTCCGATGAGATCAAGGCCGAAGCTTTGGAGATCGTTAGGGGACTGAATGGCAAAGCGATCACTTTTGGGAACGTCGAAGCCTACTTAGAGGCCAGGGCTGGGGGGTTCGTTCCGCCAAAGGCTGTTAAGCGGGCTCTGAATGTCCTGGCGGCGATGGGTGGAACCACTGATAAGAACGGCATTCTTACTATGCCTGAGGGGGTGGCCCTGTGAACCACGGCGGAGCCGGGCGGCGTGGTCGAATCCGATCCCCAGCACGGCCTCGGAGGACCCTAGGCGGAGTTTTGATCCCCGATATCATGATGGGGCCGAGATCGACGACGAGGAGGCGATCACGTAATGTTTCCAACGACAGGCAGTGAGCCCCCCTGGGGGTTAGAGGCAAAAACGGTATCGGGGGTTAGATAATTGGCAGAGAATAAAAACTCCAAGACCAGGGGCGTGAGCATCAATAAGCCCTCGGATGTGAGACGGATAGCCCGGCGGGTGATCTCTGACATATTCCAAGAAAATAGTCAGATAGAGCACGCGGGCAAAGTTAACCAGCTACTTCAAACCTGGTTAAAAGGATGGGAAGCGGAAAAAATCGAGGATTTGGAGAGGCGTATTAAGGAGCTTGAAGCGGATACGGCGAGGAGGCGGGGGCGGTGAGCCGGGTTCGTTCCCTGGCTGAGAGGGTGAGAAAGCTCTCTCTCAAAAATGAAATGCTGGATACGCCCTGGCCACCAGAGTCGGGGATCGCTAAAACGATCTATGAGATGGAGGAAGCGGAGGGCTACCCCCTCCCCACTGAGCGCCCCCCGGAAGGCCAGTTGCGTTGGGCTCTTTCAGTGCTGGGAGAGAGAGCCTGGGGGCGAGAGGGTTCTCTGAGGTCGAGGGGAGATCATGGATGAGATTCGAGGCGGAAGTCTACGGGGGCCGGATAGCCACCACTGACGGGGCAGGCGGCGGCGATGGCTAGAGAGATGTGCACTCAAATCATGGGGAGGTGGCCGGTATAGTGAGGTACACCTCCCTGATGAGGCGGCTGGAACGTCTGGAGCCTGAGCCCCCATGGATCGATAACGACGAGGACGGCTTCCTCTCTGCTGTTGGAGCCCTCCCTGGCGAGAGTGCCATGGATGCATTGAAAAGACAGGCTGCGACGATTTGGGCTAACTGGACAGAGGGCGGCGAGGAATGAGGGCATACGGGCTTGAATCGAGACTGCGAAAGCTGGAGGACGGGGCAGCCGTCCAAGAGCCGAGGGGATTCAAGATCCGTTCTCTTGTGGATTTGGTAAAGTGGGCGGAGCTAGGGGACGACATACCGCCGGATCTCTCCGAGTGTGATGATAACCTACTGAGGCTAATCTACGAATCCACAAAGGACGATGAGGGGGGCGAGGTCCGAAAACATGGCGACTAGATCCTCTATCGAGCGACGTCTCTCTACCCTTGAGACGAAGGTGAAGCCCAAAAGGATCGAGAATCTAGCCGATCTAGTCCTATGGGCTGCCCGTCGTGACCGCTTCGGAGACGATGGCCCTATGCCCCCGCTGTCGCCTGAAATGGCAACGTTTTTGGAGAGCTGGAGCGGTAGACATGAGCCCTTGAAATGAGGCGTTTTTCTTCTCCCTCGCCAACCACCCTGCCAAATAGTTCTGTGATATTGTCAATAACTATAATTAGTAATATCACAGAACTATATACCATGCACAGGACGGCGACCGGCGAGAAGATCAAGGCGATGAAGGCGGAAGCGGCGAGAGCCGAGATGGAGGCGGCAACTCTGGCGAAGGTCGGAGGACTGGAGGAGGGGGCGGTAGAGCGAGAAGAGGAAGCCCGACGACTGAGGGGCGAGGCCGAGGACCTGAAGCCGAAGGCGCGTCTGGAGGATCTTAGCGTCTATCAGGTGACGAAGGAGAAGACCATGGCGAAGGGCGAGGCGAGGACCTACAAGTACTGGTATGCGAGCTGGTGGGAAGGAGACCGAGCCCGGAACGTATACCTGGGAAGCGCGGCGAAGCTCTCGGAGGAGGCAGCCCTGGGGAAGGCTCGTAAGATGAAAGCCGAAGCGTTGGAGCTAGATCTGTGATATTCTTTCTTTTTGAAGTAGGAATATCACAGAACTAACGCGGTGAGATCGAGTCCCTTGATCCCAAAAACTAGCGCTATCGATTTTATATGAATCTATTATTTTAAGTTTTAAGGCCTTTTATCTCAAGAAAAGACACTCTAACCCCTTCGCAACTAGAGGATAACTGGCTTTATCTCGAAATGGATTATAAATCACAGCTTAGATTTGATGCAGTCAAATTTATGGTTCTTTTCGCGAAATAAAACCGTTATGACTGAGAAAAACGCTTGAAATCTTTTGAACTAAGTCTGATAGGACAAATTTACTAGTAAAAATGCGACAATGTCCCTCCAACGTCGCAAATACCAGTAACGATTGGTGCGGTAGGAACTCGCCCCCACACCTGGCACTATGCGACCTCATCTCGCAAATCCAAGTTCTTCGGCTTTGGTGTAGGCTTCGTTTGCCTCGGTTGTCCTACCCAGCGTTTCGAAAGCAAAGCCTCTGAAATACCAAGCATCGGCAAACCCAGGATCGAGCCCGATGGTTTCGTCAAAAGCTAGAATCGCTTCATCGTACTTGTCTTGCATCATAAGTGTAAGACCTTTACAAAACCAGGCCCAAATAAGCTCAGGATCTAGCCTGATGGCTTCGTCGTAAGCCTGGATAGCCTCATCGTCCTTGCCCTGATCCGCGAGAGCAATGCCTTTGTTTAGCCAGGCCTCGGCATCTTCAGGATCGAGTCGGATAGCCTCATCGAAAGCCTGGATAGCCTCATCGTCCTTGCCCTGATCCGCGAGAGCAATGCCTTCTTCCACCCACTCCTCTGCTGTCTCTTGCCCACATACAGGTATCACCAGCATCGCCAGCAACAGCACGCATAAAATCAGTCTCATCCCCTCACCCTCTCGGGAAAGATACTGTCACCATCCACTAAAAATGTTCCTATGCTCTGGGAGTCCTGACATGCGTGGGCGTGGCCTAAGTCGATCGCGGTTTCATTATATGCTGCGCAACTTCAGATCTCGAACCTCTCGTAACTCTTCCGCCGATGGTTGATATCAGCCTTCAGGTAGATGGAGGTCGCCTTCAAGTCGGTGTGGCCGAGCTGCTGCTGCAAGTCATTTTATGGAACGCCGCTATCCAAATCGGCGACGGCTTGCAGGTGGCGCAACGTGTGTGGGCTGGCGATGTTCATCGGCCTATCATCTTTAGACGTCGCATACAGTCTCTGGATACCAGCAGAACGGGCTGCCTTGTCGGTCACCATCCGAATCCACCGCTGCGAGATGTGCTTCGAAGGATCACGACCTGGGAATAGCCAGGTGGAACCTTCAGGCAGGCTCTCGATCCACTTCTTCAAGTTTGGTGGTGACCAACTCCTCGACTCGTATCTCAGTACTGAAGAAGAGGCGGGGCGAAAGGTTACGCTCCAGTATAGCGCCGGATTTCTTATGTAACGCCCCACCTATATGGGCCCATCAGTTACATGAGACAAAATACTAGCGCTATTAATTTTATAAGAATCGATTATTTTAAGTTTTACGGCCATTTATCACAAGGAAAGGTACATTATCCCATTCGCCACTTGAGAATAGCTGGAATTATCTCTAGATAGTTTATTAATGCCATGATATGGATCTTGATGTAGTGTGATTACGGTTCTTTTCGTGAAATAAATGCGCTAAGACAAAATAATCTCTTGAAAACGTCCAAACGACGTCTGATACGACAATTCTACTAGTAAAAACGCAGCACTGTCCCTCGATTACATCATCCAACAATAATCCGAATTTTTAATTGTACCAACACACTATTAATACGGGCTATCTGAATAGCCGTGCCTCATTGCGTAGGAGTGAGGTTGAAGGGCCAGACAGCTTTAAAGTAGGAAATGGCTACATGCTGTCTATGTCTGTTGATAGCTTCTGGAAGGGTATATGAATTGAAATAGATCAGAGATTAAGCTCTCCACAGAATATTAATTTTTTAAAGTATTAATATCTAATTTAGCACTTTGCTGTTGGATATAAGAAGAGGGGGCAAATCACCCCCCAGCTTCTCCAAAGCCGTAGCGGCCACCTTTCGAACATCCTCATCTTCGTCATTTTGCGCTACGTAGGACAATGGATCGACTGCTCTGGTATCGCCGATCTCGCCTAGAGCCTCAGCAGCCTTCTCTCGTACCCATGAGTTCTCATCCTTGAGAGCCAGCGTCACCTGATCAATGTACTCTACTTTTCCTAGTTTCACTAACGAACTCGCTGCATATAATCGGACCAGCGAGTCCTCATCATTTAGAGCCCCGAGAAGAGGATCAACCACCCTAGAATCGTTGATCTCGCCTAGAGCCTCGGCAGCCTTCTCTCGTACCCATGAGTTCTCATCCTTGAGAGCCAGTGTCACCTGATCAATGTACTCTACTTTTCCTAGTTTCACTAACGAACTCGCTGCAAATAATCGGACCAACGAGTCCTCATCATTTAGCGCCTCGATAAGAGGATCGACCGCTCTGGAGTCCCCGATCTTCCCAAGAGCCTCAGCTGCATACTGCCGGACAAACCAGTACTTCTTATTGATGCTATCTCGTTCAAGCGAAGAAGCCCCGCTCTTATCCGTTAGAGCATCGATGAGAGGATCGACCGCCTTAGGATCGCCGATCTTCCCAAGAGCCTCTGCAGCATTTATTCGGACCAACGGGTCCTCATCCTTGAGAACATCGATGAGAGGATCGACCGCCCTGGCATCTCCGATCTCGCCTAAAGCCCAGGCAGCCCACCATCGGTCACTCCAGTACTCATCATTGAGATCCTCTATGAGGGGATCGATTGCCCTTGCATCCCCGATTTTAGCAAGAGACCACGCTATCTGCCCTCGGACATCTTCATTCTCATCATTCAGGGCCTCGATAAGAGGATCGACCGCCCTAGGATCGCCGATCCGCCCAAGAGCCTCTGCAGCACCCTCTCGAATCTCTGGCGGTCCATACTTCAGATCTAATATTAAATCGGCAAACTCGTCGGTAACCTCTTTGGCATCCTCGTCCCATAAGGCGTTGATGAGAGGAGCTACTGCTGGTTTGCCGATCTCGCCTAGAGCCCAGGCAGCATAACTTCGAACCCACTTGTTCTCATCCTTTAGAACATCGATGAGAGGATCGACCGCACTAGTGTTACCTATCAAGCCAAGAGCATAGGCTGCCATTTGCCTGACCCCCTGATCTTCATCCTTGAGTTCATCGATAAGTGGATAGACAGCCCTGGAATCGTTTAATTGGCCAAGAGCACAGGCGGCCCGCTCACGGACTTGGGCGTCATCATCTTTGAGAGCGTTAATTAGAGGCTCGATCGCCGTGTCATCTCTGATAATGCCAAGAGCCCAGGCAACTCTCGCTCGGACACTGCTATTCGAGTCGTTCAGCGCTAATAATAGAGGATCACCTGCCAATATTAGAGGATCGGCAGCGGATTCACCGATGTTGCCGAGTGCCCAGGCAGCCTTCTCTCGGACAGCCGGGTCCTCATCATTTAAAGCCTCGATCAGGGGCTCGACAGCACTTTCATTTCCAATATTACCGAGAATTTCGGCTGCATTAT
>Ga0116164_10001339_pt1 | contig 18720 bp, 12 predicted proteins | sample AD_UKC109_MetaG_FD_89888 | JGI IMG/M metagenome (GOLD analysis project Ga0116164, IMG submission 89888) | Active sludge microbial communities of municipal wastewater-treating anaerobic digesters from Hong Kong - AD_UKC109_MetaG | ecosystem: Engineered > Bioreactor > Anaerobic > Digestate... | reverse complement strand
CAGTAATTGAAAAATGAATACAGTAATGCACTGCCAATTCCATATCCATTCAAAAAATTTTAACCGATTACCTTTTGTGGGGTATTAATTCTGCTATTAGCGTTTTCATATTGACTTTCAGCAGTATATTCTGTTTTCCCAATTCAAGTATAGTAACTACTTTTTTAACACAAAACCAGCGAAAAAAATCAGAGAATATCTCCCGTAATTTGGAAAAGATCATTTTCCTCTTTAAGTCGGGAAGGAAAAAAATTATTCATAAGGAAAATTATTGCATTCTGACTGCCCATCATTTCATAAAAAAGAATTAGTTTAGCAAAACTAAAAGCAATAATTCAGATGCTTCCTAATCATAATTTACAGAAAATGAAATCAAACTTTTTTTTATTCATTCACTTATTATTAGTTGTAGCACTTGTCCCTGAGGCTGATGCACAAAACATCCTCTCAAACAGGTTGCAAAATGATAAAATATCCGGTAAAGACAATCCGGTTGTGGATTTTTCAGTATCACTAAATCTGATTCCTGTAGGTAATTCGGTGATGTTCAATGATCTTACTACCGGAAGCCCCTTATCATGGGTATGGACTTTTGAGGGAGGAGAACCCAATAGTTATTCCGGCAAAATTCCTCCTCCGGTTTATTACAATCTGGCTGGCAATTACAATGTTACCCTCACGGTAACCTTTCCTGACGATCTGATCATAACCGAGGAAAAACAGGATTTTATCCAGGTGATGAATTATCCAGAAGGATGGACCTATACTGCAACCAGCAACTCGCATTTGATTTCGGTGCCGGTTACCGTTACTTTTCCGTTAAGTGAGCTTACAGCCGGAGATTTCATCGGAGTTTTTTATACCGATCAGGCCGGAATGGAAAAATGTGGTGGCGCAGTAATCTGGGACACCATTCATAATAAAGGATTGGTTGCTTTTGGGGATGATGCAACCACTCCGGATATCAAAGAGGGTTTTGATGAAGGTGAGGATTTTCTTTGGAAAGCATGGTCAGCATCAATCAATGAGGTTTCTTATGCGCTTGCCGGTTACGATATTTCATTACCAAATTATGACGGAAAGTTTGCCAGCGACGGGTTGTCGGCACTGCAAACATTCACCTTTCCGGTTCCTCCACCGGTCTCAGTAACAGCTTTTGCATCGCCGGAAACTTCTTGTCAGGGAAGTTCGGTGCAACTTAATGCAACAGTAACCGGAGGGTCGGGAGATTTTTTGTTTGCCTGGACATCCATACCACCGGGTTTTACCTCACAGGAACAGAACCCTTTGGTTTATCCTGTAATGAGTACAACTTATTTAGTTACAGTTACAGATGGTTTTACACAAGACGAATCAGAAGTGTCTGTTGCTGTTACCCTTTTGCCTCTGGTAAATGCCGGGTGTGATATAACCCTCTGCGAAAATGAATTTGCCAGCTTAAATGCAACTGCTCAAAATCATTGCGGAGTATTTTGGCAGACCTCTGGAGATGGTGTTTTTAACAATCCCGGAACCCTGTTTACCAATTATACACCTGGTCAGGGCGATCTCCTTGCCGGTTTTACTGAACTGTGTCTTACAGCACTGCCCTGCGAACCCTGTACTGAACCGGTAATGGATTTTATCACTATTGAATATGTTGATCTTCCTGAAGCAGATATTATTCCTGAAAATGTTACTATTTGTGAAACCGAAAATTTTGAGCTGACCGGGCTGGTCAGTGTCGAAAATGCAGCTTCGGTTGAGTGGGTCAGCAGTGGCGATGGCATTTTCATTCCAGACAACAGTTTACCGGAGCCGGTTTATATTCCCGGTCCACAGGATTTATCAATGGGATGTGTTGTTCTCGGGATAAGTGCAGCACCATTTGTTCCCTGCAGTATGCCTGCAGAAGACTCTCTGCTACTTTGTTTTTCTCTGGTACCATTCGTTGACCTCGGTCCCGATGCAACTGTATGTGAAAATGAACTTATCCTTCTCACAGCAACCGTGCAAAATGGATGTAGTTATGAATGGGAAACCATGGGAGACGGTTATTTCGATGATCCATGGATTGCTGGACCACAATATATTCCGGGTGAACTGGACCTGCAGAACGGATATTTCCAGCTTTGCCTTAATGTTTCGGCATGTGAACCTTGTTTTGGCACCGTATCGGATTGTATTACAATTCAAATTGAACAAAACCCTGAAGTTAACATCTTACCAGAAGAACTTATAATATGCGGGATTGACTCATTAAATCTCGAAGGATTGGTGGAAGCAGAGAATTATTCAGCCATTCAGTGGGAAAGCAGCGGTGATGGCACTTTTTATCCTGGTGCGGATATTCTTTCTCCGGTTTATTTGCCAGGGCCGGTTGATATTACAACCGGTTGCATCCAACTTACTGTTTTTGCCCAGCCCCTAATGGTGTGCTCAACAACGGCCAGTGATGCGATGCAGTTGTGTTTTCAAAAATTACCGGTTGTTGCTCTTGAGGAAGATGCAACAATCTGTGAAGGAGATAATCTGATGCTGAATCCGGTGGTTGAAAACTACTGTGATTTAATCTGGGAAACAACTGGCGATGGCTTTTTTGACAATCCGGCTTCTGCTTCTGCTTTTTATACTCCGGGCGTTGATGATATTTCTGCCGGATCGGTGGAGTTATGTCTGACCCTTTTCCCTTGCGAACCTTGTATTGAACCGGCTCAGGAATGTCTCACCCTGACTATCGGAAAAAAACAAACTATAATTATACCAGCCGGTTGGAGTGGTATTTCAGGATACATCGACCCATTCAATAACGATATTCAAACAATTATGGCTCCTGCCATTGAGAAACTGATAACAATATACAATCCTGAAGGCGGAACATACAGCCCTTTGCTTATGCTCTATACGCTGGAATTTTGGGACAGGTTGTCAGGATATGTGATAAAGACTTCGGGTGAAACCCAGATTACCTTGTGTGGTAATAATCCTGTGAGTAAAACTATTCAGCTTGATCAGGGATGGAACCTCATCCCGGTGCTGAGCGAAAACGATGTACCTGTTGCGGAACTCTTTGAACCATTTATGGATCAATTAATTATCATCAGGGAAGTGGCAGGACTCGGGATGTATTATCCGGCTTATGGAATCGAATCGCTGACCCAGCTACAAAGCGGTAAATCATATTTGGTAAAGGTCGCTTCACCAATTACACTGAATTTTTGATAAATGAAAGAAGATAACTCTTTGAATCAGCATTAACCGTTCAAAAGCTGAAAGCCTGTTTACAATGGCTGAATAATTTCCTTGGAGTTGTTTGCGGGAGAATTCAGCAAAGAAGAAATTCGGTAAGCACTCATTTTTTCGGTAGGAAATGGCCGGAGAAGCTCCAGCAAATCATGCTCATTATCAGAATTCAGCCATTGTTTTTCGGAAGAATGCGGAAGAATGACCGGCATACGATTGTGAATTTCTGCCATTAATTCATTGGGAGAAGTAGTGATAATAGAAAACGAATTAACGGTTTTTCCATCGGGGCTTTTCCATTTTTCCCAGATTCCGGCCATCGAAAATACAGGTTGATCGGGTAAATATATCCGAAAAGGAATTTTTTCCTTTTGCCCTTGCATTGATTTCCATTCGTAGAAAGCATCGGCAGGTACCAGGCATCTTCGTCGCCTGAAAGCATTCCGGTATGAAGATTTTTCGGTAATGGTTTCGCAACGGGCATTAATCAGCTTATTCCCGATAGCGCTGTCCCTGGCCCAAAAAGGAATCAAACCCCAGCGGAACAATGCCATCTCACCAGGATTTTCATTGGTAATAACAGGAAGAAGCTGCGAAGGAGCACAGTTGTAATTGGGCTGAATGTCTCCGTCGGTCACTGTGATGTCGTAATGTTCATTTACAATTTTCAGGTCAGGAGCAAAAGAATATCTGCCACACATTAGAATAAATATTTGTCTGAAAAACAACAGATTTTTCGAAATATTTTATTCCTGCATTCAGGTTCACCTGAAAAATCCCGGTAGTCATTCATTTTCTCCCGTCGTTAGATCAGTCAAAACCCACTTTTCACCCGCTTGTCCGGACCTTACAAGATACATGTAACATTTTGGCGGGTATTAATCTGTCAAAAATAACCGGACTGATGATAAAATACATATTCCCTGTTGCAACAACCCGAAGGAAGTGATGGAACCCGGATGGAGATATAGTAGTCATTTTTCCCAATCCTTGCAGCCATTATGCCGCTACAGTATTAAAGCTACCTTGACTGCATCCATCGCCTGAACAAAACATCATAAACGCTATAGAAAAGTTGGCCATCTTCAGTGTAATTCGAATAGATCATTTCCTTATCTGTCAAAGCTTGCAATGACCGAAGCACAGTTGCCGGGCTGCCAAGATTATATTTCCCTATGAAACCTTTTGAAGTGGGATAATAAACGGTTTCTTCGTGGGCAATAGCCTTTAACAGATACCACTGCTGCTTTGTGAGAAGGTCTCTGTATTTGAAGAAAACGATCTCCTGTTCCTGAAGCAGCCGGGATGCCTGTACTCTCCAGCACGTATCGTCAATCTCCCCGGAGGCAGAGGCAAACACTCTGTTGCACAGCAGCTGAACATAATAAGTATGGTGATCTGCCCAGCTAAGCATGTTATTAATAACCTCCTGTCCGATCATCATTTCTGCCTTTTTGAAATGATGCCGGATAAATGAAGCATACACTTCAGCTTCTATTTTGCCAATTTTCAGGAAAGCGGCGCTCTGATAAAAAGGCCGGGAAGGATCTGCAAACAGTTGTGTCATCAAATGCTGCTGGCTACCGGAAAAAATAAACCGGACGTTGTTGAGTGTCTGAATGATACTTCTCAGGAAAGCATCCATATTTTTCTCAGGATAATTCATGATTTGCTGAAATTCATCAATGGCGATGACAACTTTTTGCGGGTAAGCTTCAAGGTATTCGAGTACGGACTGGATGTGCCTCTCGGCTTCTCCGGGTCTTACATCTACAGTAAGCTGGGGAAATCCTGTCAGCGGGTCAAAAGTAATCACCGGTCTTAAAGATTTGAGATAATCAAGGATTTTATTGCCTGGTTTCGAATGCTCCGGAAGAGTGGTAAAAATGCCAGTAGCAAGCACATTTAAAAAATCCTTCAGGTTCTCAGTCGGAAGGATATCCAGGTAGATTGCAGTATAATTTTCAGGAGGATCTGCCAACACGTGTCGGATGAGTCCGGTCTTGCCAATTCTGCGAATAGCCACCAGTGTTGTTGATTGTCCGTTGATAAGGTTGCTTTTGAGCACCTCTGTTTCCTCTGAACGGTCACAGAAGTATTCACCTCCCTGATAGCCGGTAGTAACGAAAGGATTTGAAATGGATTTCATGACTGATAAACAAATTAGATATTACAAATTGTAATTTACAATTTGCAAATATAGGACTAATTTTTTAACATAACCCGAACACACCATCTGCAAAACAGGTGGCCTGAAAAACGATCAAGGCGAAGCGATAGATACAAGGGTAGTGTTTGGGGTACCGGGGTGAAAAAAAGGTCACATGGAGGTTATTATGTTTGAAAAACATTATTTTTGTCAAACATAATTAATGAAGTTATAGCCATGTTTTTAAACAGACAAAAAGAAATTGAGCGGATTGAGCAATCATTACAGCGCGATAAATCGCAATTGATCGTGATCTACGGAAGACGAAGATGCGGTAAATCCACATTGCTCCAACAGATGTTGCCACCTGAAGCAATCTATTTTTCTGCTGATTTGAGGGAAAAACCATTACAAATTGTAGCTTTTTCAAAACAAATTGAAAAGGTAGTCCCCGGTTTTTCCAAACCGGCTTATCCTGATTGGGAGAGCTTTTTTATTAGTTTGAATAATGCTCTGACCGAAAAAGTTATTGTCTGTATAGATGAATTCCCCTATTTGGTAAAAAACAGCCCCGAATTGCCCTCCATTTTGCAAACGATTGTTGACAATCAGCGCAATAGCAACTATCATTTGATACTTTGCGGCTCATCACAACAAATGATACACAGCATGGTGCTCGACAGCGCTTCACCACTATATGGCAGGTGCGACGAAATCATTAAAGTAAAACCAATGGCTATCCGATATCTGCAGGAATACCTTTCGATACCACCGGTGGAGGCGGTTCACGAATTTGGTGTTTGGGGCGGTGTGCCACGATACTGGGAGGTCAGAAAGCAATACGGGAGCTTCGCCCTTGCAGTTAAAAATAGCATACTCGACCAAAATGGATTACTGAATGAGGAACCGGAACGACTATTTTCGGATGAGCTGCGTACCTCTGTTCAGGCTTATTCAATCCTAAGTTTGATCGGCGCGGGTGTTCATCGTCCTTCTGAAATCTCAGCCAGGTTAGATAAACCAGCTACTCAATTATCAAGAATGTTTGGTTTTCTTGTCAATCAGGGTTATATAAAACGTGAAATACCTTACGGAGAGCCCCCAAGATCATCAAAAAAAAGCCTTTACAAAATTGATGATCCATTTATAAATTTCTATTTCACTTTTCTGGTTCCCAACAGAAGCAGGCTTGAATTTGATATGGTTGATCAGGTTTGGGACGAAATTGCAGTAAAATATGATCAGTATGTTTCGATGATCTGGGAGGATTTATGCAGAAAAGCAATACCATATCTTGAGATTGAAGGGAAAAAGTTCAATCCTGCTTCGCGATGGTGGGGTGGCGGTTTAAACAAAAAAGCGATGGAATTAGATATTGTCGCAAAATCAACCGACCAAACTACATTGCTGATTGGTGAAGCAAAATGGTCCGACAGAGACCAATCAAACGAGGTATCAGAATTGCTGGAGATGAAAGAAAGCAACATTCCATTTGCAAAACCGAAAAACATCATCAAAGTTCTTTTCCAGAAGTTACCGGCATCGCATCCAAATATCATGGTTTTTACACCGGATGATGTCATCAATCTTCTGACTTCGCCCTGAATAGGCCAATTTCTGCCACTATCACCCGCAAGCTCCGCCACAAGATCACCATGGATATCCTTGACCTGAAGGATGACAAAGACGAAGCACGAGGGACGAGGGTGGTGTTTTGGGTTGCGGTGTGAGAAATCAAAATCAGCTATGTAATGTTGAATTCAAAAGGTATTGATTACACGCTAACTCTCCAGCAACCAGTCCAGAATCGATTTAACAGGAATATTTTCAATGAGGTGGCGTCTTGTACTGTTATTATCCAATATCATCAGGTCTTTTACTCCCAATGCTTCTCCGGCGCTCAAAAGTGCTTCTGATTCCCTTTTCCAAATACGCTCATCATCGGTGTTTTCCGACACCTGAATGATGGATAATGGCTTTAATCCGTCACACACCACAAAATCAACTTCCCTGTTGCGTTCATCTTTCCAGTAAAACAGACTTTTTTCTTTTCTGGCTAAGTGGTTACAAACGACGGTTTCGAGCAACCTCCCACGCTCTTCTGAAAAAATACTGCCCGAGAACCGGGTAAAACTTGTGTCGGCAGGATAAACCTTCTTAAGATTGACCGCCTGCTTGCTTAACGAATAATCAAACCTGGCCAGATTGAAGATCAGGTATGCTTTTTCAAGATAGTGAACATAATTGCTCAGGGTATCCTCATGTTTTACATTGGTTACTTTAATGAGGCTACGGTATGAAAATGGTTTGCCTGGATTTGAAACAAGGTATCTTGCGAGCGCCTCAAGTCCGAGTGGATTGCGTATATCGTAGCGGGGAATGACATCGCGGAAAAGAATGGCGTCGAAAGTGGATTTTAGTAAAAATTTGTCTTTTAAAAGTGATGCCTGTGGGAAACTGCCGTAGTCAATATATTCACTCAACAATGTCCTTAGTCTCGAACGCTGTTCGCTTATCAAGGGGTCGAGATTTGCAGCGCCTTTCGCTTCGAGGTATTCTTTAAAGGAAAGCGGGAATATCCTTATCGGGATATGTCTGCCGGTTAGTGCGCTTAAATACTCAGAGCTTAATAATTTTGCATTTGATCCCGAAACAATAAATTTAACTTTCGATTGCAACCTGGCAACAAACTTCTCCCAGGCAGCTATATTCTGTACCTCATCCAAAAGCATGACTGGCCTTTCAGGGGAATAGTATCCTATATATGCGGCATACAGTTCATCCAGCACTTCACTACCAGCGTCAGTAAAGCGTTCGTCCTCAAAATTGACGTAAATCGCATTTGGATGCTCCTGAAACAATTTGTACATCAGATATGTTTTTCCCGATCTCCTTAATCCATGCAATACCAATGGGAAGGGTTTTGCAAATTGTTTCCGGATTTCAGGATATATTTCTCTTTCAAATACTTGCTGTATTCAATATCTCATCCTTCCAGGTTGCCAGGATTTCTTTCAACTTGTCCATTGGTATCATAACATGAGGTTTTATTGTGTATTGGGCAAAAATACAATAAATTGCCCATTACAACGGCTAATTTTAGAAGATTATAACAAAACTCAACAGGAAGCTTGGGAAAAATATCACTATGGAGATCATTGACCTGAAAAACGATCAAGGCAAAGCGAGAGGAACAGGGATGGACTTTGCAATATCGGAATGACCTGAGAAAACATGAGGATTCAAACTTTACATAACTGCAAGCATTGAAAAGTCCCTTACATAAAATCATTGATATACTACCGCTTTCCTTAATCTGACTTAATCCGGCCTTTAACTGATTTGATTGTGAAATTTTCAATTATTCTTAATACCTTTGTTAGGTTAATAAATCATATCTTTCTGAATCTTTTGCCAAAACAATTTGCAATGAAAAAACCACTTTTACTCTTCACAGCCGTTTTAATCAGCTTTGCCGCTGCAACCGCTCAATCATGCCTGCCCGAAGGGATTACCTTCAGCACCCAGGAGCAGATTGACAATTTCCAATCCGACTACCCTGGATGTACGGAGATTGAGGGGAATGTAACAATTCAGGGTAACGATATTACAAATCTGAATGGGTTGAGTGTGCTGACTTCCATTGGTGGATATCTTTTCATATCAAACAACTTAATGCTTACCGACCTGATTGGATTGGATAACATCAGCCCTGTCGGGGGTAACTTTCGGATCGAAAATAACAATTCCCTTACCAACCTTACGGGACTCGAAAGTCTCAACCAAATTGGCGGATACATCTACATTTATCAAAACCCAAATTTGACAAGTCTTGCGGGCTTAACAAATCTGACATCTGCCGGGGGATATATCTGGATCAGGTCAAACAATTCGCTGATTAATCTCACAGGGTTGGAAGGGCTGACTTCAATAAGTAAATTCTTAACTATAAATAACAACACTGCGCTGGTTAGCCTGACCGGACTGGAAAGCCTGACTACCATTCAAGAGTCGCTGAAAATCATCGGAAACCCAGTGCTGGCAAACCTGACAGGGCTGGACAATCTCACAGCTATTGGAGGAAGTCTTGAAATCCAAACAAATAGCGCACTAATCAATCTGGCGGGATTGGAAGGGTTAACAGCCATCGGTGGCCCACTTTTTTTAACAGAGAACATTTCTCTTACAAGCCTTGCCGGACTGGATAATCTGGTTACCATCGGGGGATATTTGAGGATAAACAATAACGCATCCCTGACCAGTCTGATAGGGATGGTTAATCTAACCTCGATCGGGGGTAATCTTGAAATACATTCCAATTCTGCCCTTACCGACCTGGCAGGGCTGGATAATATTGATGCCGCCTCCATTACAAATCTATCCATCATAGACAACCCGACATTGGCCTCATGCAGCGTGCAAAGCATCTGTGATTACCTGGTTATGCCAAACGGAACCGTAACAATCTCCAACAATGCAACTGGTTGCAGTACCATTTACGAAGTATCAGAATTATGTGACATTATCCTATCCTGTTTGCCCAATGGTATAATACTTAGCACACAGGAGCAAATCAATAATTTCCAGACTAACTATCCCGGGTGTACTATGATTGAAGGAAACGTGAAAATTCAGGGCGCCGGCATTACCAATTTGAATGGGTTGAGTGTTTTGTCAGCTATTGGTGGAAATCTTGATATTCGGTTGAATTCTGCTCTGACAAGCCTAAACGGTCTGGAAGGTTTGACCTCAATCGGTGGTTCCCTTAGGATACACAATAATTATTCACTGACCAGCCTGACAGGATTGGATAATCTGACATATGTCGGTACTTCTCTAATATTAAACAACAACACCGCTTTATCTGCCTGCAACACTGATTGGCTGTGCAACGTACCTGAAATCGTCTGTGGCAGTGTAACAATTCAGAACAACGCTCAGGGTTGCGCAAGCCTGGTTGAGGCTGCCCTCTCCTGCGGTGGTATGTCTTGCCTTCCAAATGGAGTCCATAACTTTTTATTACAAAATGACGTTGATAACTTTTCAGTGGCATTTCCTGGCTGCAATAGCACAGGATCAATTAAGGTGTCCGGAGCTAATATTAATAACCTGAATGGTTTGAATATGTTGACTTCTATCAATGGAACACTGGAAATACATGATATTCACACCCTGCCTGACTTAAGCGGCTTGAATAACTTGACATACATTGGGGGAAGACTTTCAATAATGAACTCTTCTCTGATCAATATGACAGGTTTGGAAAGTTTAAACTCCGTTGGAAGTGATTTTTTTATTGGTGCAAATCCATCTCTTATCAGTCTCTCCGGTTTGGATAATTTATTATCCATCGGAGGATATCTAACAATTGGTAATCAATGGGCTGGTGGAAATCCTGCATTGACTAACCTTGATGGATTAGATAATCTTGCCTCTATCGGGGGTGGAATGGAACTTTGGAATAATCCATTGTTGAACAACCTGTCGGGACTAAACAGTTTGACTTCAATAGGAGGTGATATTCTGTTTTGGGGAAACATCGCCCTGACAAGCCTTTCGGGGCTAAGCAATGTAAATTCTTTAGGAGGAGGTTTAGGGATTCATTTCTGCTCATCCCTCAGCGACCTAATAGGTTTGGACGGGCTTACTTCTATACCGGGCGAATTCTATTTAAGTAATAACAATTCACTCACAAGTCTGGTTGGTCTCGACAATCTTACTGCCTTTGGGAGTTATGTAACAATAGGATCTATCAATAACGGAAATCAGTCCCTTGCCAGCCTGGCAGGTATAGAGAAGCTTACCTCCATCGGCGCTTCTCTGGATATTTCTTCTAACCATCTCCTGAACAGCTTATCGGGGTTGGAAAACCTGACATCAATAGGGGGATCGCTGTGGATAACAGATAATTCTTCACTGACGGATATTGTCCAATTGGAAAATCTTAAGTCATTGGGGGACAGGCTTTATATATCAGGTAACCCTTTACTGACAAGCCTTTCCGGGCTGGATAGCATTAATGCCGGTTCCATCACCAACTTAACTATTTTCTATAATTCCTCTTTATCCACCTGTGAAGTAAAAAGCATCTGCGATTACCTGGCGGCGCCCAATGGAACTGTAGATATTTCGAACAACGCCCCCGGTTGTAACAATCCGGAAGAGGTTGCCAAAGCCTGTGAGAGCAGCAGTATTGAAGTGATTCCGGTTGAGGACGGCATTAGTGTTTTCCCGAATCCTTTTACCGATCAACTGAGCATTGAGCTTTCGCCGGATCAGACCTGCCGGGTTGCTGTAAGGATGTACAACAATATGGGGCAGTTGGTCGCAAGGCTGGCAGAAAAAGAACTCCAGCCAGGAATAAACCAATTGCAGTGGGATAGTTCCAACCTGACTCCGGGAATTTATCTCCTTCATCTGCAGTTTGGTCAGGAAATAGTAAAAAGAAAGATCATAAAGTATTAACTTTGTCTCCATCAACTAAAAACAAAATGCAATGAAAAAACTACTTTTACTCATTGCAGCCATTCTCATCCATTTTGCCGCTGCAACCGCTCAATCATGCCTTCCTGAAGGCATCACCTTCAGAACACAGGAACAAATAGATAATTTCCAAACCAACTATCCGGGGTGCACGGAGATTGAGGGGGATGTAACCATTCAGGGTAACGATATTACAAATCTGAATGGGTTGAGTGTTTTGGCTTCTATTGGGGGTAAATTTGAAATCAGGTCAAATTCTTCCCTGGGGAGCCTGGTTGGTCTTGAAAGCTTGATTTCGATCGGAGGTAACCTTTTTATCTCTGATAACTCCATGATAACGAACCTGGTTGGGCTGGATAATTTGACAACGATCGGGGGTTACCTTTGGATAAGGGTTAACATATCACTAAGCAACCTGGCAGGGCTTGAAAGCCTGACTTCTATCGGTGATTACCTTGAGATTCGCTCGAACAATACACTGACCAGCCTGGCAGGGATGGAAAGTCTGAATTCTGTCGGCAGTTCCATAATTATATCTGAAAACAATTCCCTTACGAACCTGGAAGGGCTGGACAAACTTACAACTATTGAGGGTTATTTATGGTTAAAGAGCAATGCAAGTTTGGCTGACCTGACGAGTTTGGAAAATGTGGTTCACATCAATTGATTTTTGTGGATCGAAAGTAATTCTGCTTTGACCAGTTTGGCAGGTCTTGAAGGATTGACTTCTATTCCCGGGGTGGTTAAAATTTGGGGAAACAACTCCCTTACCAGCCTTGCCGGACTGGATAATCTGACTTACATTGAGGGTAATTTAGACATCCGGTCCAATCCGGCTCTCACCAGTCTGAACGGGCTCGAAAGCCTGACGACCATCGGCGAATATCTTATGATAGGATTTGATTATGCCGGTAATTCTTCCCTGGCAAATCTATCGGGATTACTTAATTTAAATTCCATAGGGGGTGGTTTGCATATCCGCTATAATCCCTCACTGACAAGCCTGGCGGGGCTGGACAATATTGATCCCGGTACCATTAACTACCTTAATATCACTCACAACACATTGTTAACCGATTGCTCGGTGCAAAGCATTTGTGATTACCTTCTGGCGCCCGACGCAAACGTAATGATTAGCTCGAATGATCCGGGCTGCAACAACAGACAACAGGTGGAAATATCCTGTGGGTTTTGCCTGTCAGAGGGCTACGTTTTCAACAACCAGTCGAAGATTGACAATTTTCAGAACGCCTACCCGGGATGTACGGAAATTGCGGGGAATGTAACGATCCAGGGTCCCGGTATCACCAATCTGGTTGGATTGAGTGTGCTGACAGACATCGGGGGTGATTTTTATATTGATGACAACCCAAACCTGACAAGTCTTTCAGGTTTGGATAATCTGAACTCCATCGGAGGATCATTGTCGATAGCATACAACGCTTCTCTTAGCAACCTGACCGGGTTGGAAAGTCTAAACATTGTTGCTAATGACCTTATTATTCAAGTTAACCAAGAACTATTAAACCTGACTGGTATAGAAGGCCTTAATGTTATCACAGGTCACCTCTCTATCTATGGAAATCCGCTGCTATCCAACCTGGCTGGACTGGAAAACATAACTTCCATCGGGGGTAGTTGTTTGATTGGCTTCAACGAAGTACTTACAAACCTTTTGGGTTTGGAGAATTTGACTTTTATTGGAGGCGATCTGGTAATTGGTGCTTCCTTTAGTGGGAGCTCTTTTTTAACAACCCTTGCAGCGCTGAACAACCTTTCCGTAATAGGGGGAAATATTGAAATTTATGGACATGATTACCTTACAAGCCTCTCAGGATTAAACAACCTGACTTCAATCGGGGGTAATATTAATATTGAAAATAACTCTGCACTGAACTGCCTGACTGGCATTGATAATATTACAGCAGGTTCTGTTTCTAACCTATACATAAAAAACAACTCCTCACTTTCCACATGCGATGTCACGAGTATCTGCGAATACCTGGCTGCGCCAAATGGTTATACCTGGATTGAAAACAACGCACCCGGCTGCAACAGCCCGGAAGAGGTTATCGAAGCCTGCCTAATTTCAGTGGAGGAAATTACACCGCCGGAAAACTTCTCCATTTTTCCCAATCCCGCAAACGATCGGCTGACTGTTCATCTTTTACTGGAAAAACCAGAACCCGTTATCATCACCGTGCTAAATTCCACAGGGCAACAGATGGTGTTGTTGGCCAATGATCAACCAAAAGCAGGAGATTACCGGACTGAGTTTGATATTTCAAAATGGCCGGCAGGGGTTTACTGGTGCAGGATGCAAGCAGGTCAGGCAAACATTTCACAAAAATTTATCAAGATCAATTAACAGGAAGCGAAATTCAGCAATGATAATAAGCCGGCTCTTAACTTCAATACTTTGAAGTGAATAAAGAACTTATCCGCAAACCCTGTCAAAAATTATCATTCACATCATTGATCCGTAAGACGGACATTGCATAGCTGATTTTACCAGTCAGTAATCCTCACAACCCGGCCATATTAGTACCCAACTCAAAAAACCAATAAATGAAGTTTTGTCTTTGATAAAAATTGTCGGGAGAAGTAACTTCACTGAATCAGACCAAAAAATATAGTTACCCTCTGACCTCTTTTTTAATCCGCTGAACATGTCCCCGCCCAAGCGCTTTAACCTCGCAGCCCAGTTCAAAGTATCTTCTGATTTTATCGTCTGAAAGCAGACCAAAGGCATCAATTATGGCAAGTGGCTCACCTGCCCATTTGACGATATCATCAGGATTCAGGTTTTTGTAAGCCGAATGCGGAACAGCAAAAACAACTGCCTCAACACCGTGCAGTGATTTCTGAAGATCTTTTTCTACTTTAATCTCTTTTAAGTGTTCCTGGTTACGGAAAAAGCGCTTCCAGGAGGATTTTTCCGAGGGATAGCTATCCTGACTTTCGAGCTCGTACCAATGATCTACATAAGGATCGTGCACCCTGATTTCGGCACCCATCTCGGTTAGCTTACGCACTACCATTTCGCTTCCGCTGTAACGGGTATCGCCAACATCCTGACGATAACTGGCGCCGCAAATAAGAACTTCCGATCCGGCAATGTAGCGCGCCATATTGCGAAGAGCATCACGCACAAGCTGGGCAACGTGCAAACCGCGGGTATCGTTGATATCAATGGCAGTTGGCGTAATTTTGAACAGTTCGTCACCATCCTCAAACCCAAGGATATGTCTGTATGACCAATAGCCCAACCCACCGTCCTTAGGCAGACAATATCCGCCGATTCCCGGTCCGGGGAAGATTATGTTGCTGTGTGTCGGGCGCATTTTGATGGCATTGATTACCTTGATAAGATCAACACCGTTTCGTTCGGCAAAGATGCTCCATTCGTGCAGATAAGCAAGTATAGCGGCTCTGTACGAGTTTTCGACAATTTTAGTGGTTTCCGACTCTATGGGACGATCCATAACTGTAAGGGGATAATCTTTGGTATTAATCACTTCATGGAGAAATTTTTCAACGCGGTGGCGTGCTTCGGTATCACAACCACTACAAACCCTCCAGAAATCACGGATACTTGAAACGTATTCCCGGCCGGGCATCACGCGCTCGAAACTGTGTGCCAGCAAAGGCGTTTCTTTCAAACCTCTTTTGGCAAAAGCTTTTTTCAATATTGGCCAGGCCACAAATTCAGTAGTGCCGGGAGCTACGGTAGTTTCGATCAGCACCAGACAAGCTGGTGTGATGGTTTCGCCAATGGTACGCATGGTAGCTTCAAGTGCAGCCATATCAGCTTCGCCGTTGCGCATGTTACCCAACTCCTTTTTCTCATAATCGCACTGCACATCAACCACTACCACATCAGCCAGTTTCAGCACATCGCTGTTAAAAGTAGCAATCAAAGTTTTGGATTCTTTTACACATCGTGAAATAAGTACCTCTACTTCCGGGTCTTCAGCTTTTACCGGCGATATACCACAGTTGAGCATCGGAATTTTCCAATAGCTGCGTGTACTTGGCCGCTGACAACCAATTACGAATTTTGAGTTTTTGCCACTATCATTTTTAGTGTCGGCTACAATTGCCGCCATCACAGCACCAACAAAACCAACACCCATAACGACCACAATCTCTTTGCCCTCTTTTCGGGCTTCGTCGGTCAGCACTTTTACGCGATTAAATTCTTTTGAATAATCTGATTTTTCGGGTAACTGGAATTTCTCACCATAAGGACTTACCGAAAATTGTTTTTCCATAAAAATTAGTTGTTTAAAGAGTTATTTAAATTTTGCATGATTTACCTTAAAACAGCATTGGCACCGGTTTGAAAAGTTTTAAGAATTTTTGCCATACATTTGTCAATGACTTTATCAGTAAGGGTTTTTTCTTCATCCTTTAAGATAAAACTCATGGCATAGGATATTTTTCCGGGGTCAATTTTTTCACCTTCATATACATCGAACAAATTAACCTGCTGCAGCAAATGTTTCTCCGCTTCAAAAGCCAGTTTTTTCAGGTTTTCGAACTGAATTTCTTTGCTCACAACAACAGCCAGATCACGACGGACTTCAGGAAATCTCGAAACCGGTTTATAGGTTATCTGGTGATGTTTCATCAACTGAAGTACCAAATCCCAGTTGATGCCGGCCATAAAAACAGGCTGCCTGATATCGAACTGATGGAGCAGTTTTTTGGTCAATTGTCCAAATTCAGCAACTGATTTTTGATTGAGGGACAGACGAATTCCGGATTCAAAAATGCTATTGCTGATAATATCATGCACAAACTGCTCTTCGGTAATATTCAACCGGTTGAAAATACCCAGCACTGCATTTTTTAAAAAATAGAAATCTGCTTCTTTCTGCTGATGATACCAATTTTCGTTATCAACATACCCGGTGACAAACAAAGCAAGATGCCGTTCTTCGCGGTACTTGTCGAGAGGGCTTTTTCTTTCTTTTTTCTGAATGGAGGAATATACCTTGCCAAATTCAAAAAACTTCAGGTTGAGATTTTTATGATTCAGGTTGAAAATGATGGTATCCAGCCCGGAAGTAATCAGGCTCTGACGCATCACATTCAGGTCGCTGCTCAGCGGATTTAATATTTTTACGTTGTTGGCTTCGTCATAAATTCCCAACTTTTCGGCATAAGCAGCTTTGGTGAGTGAGTTGTTCATAATTTCATAGAAGCCGTTGCTGGCAAGGTAATCGGCTATCAGGTTCTGCAATTGTTCCGCATCCGGTTTTTTTAGATGCGAAAGTGAAGATCGAAGTTGATCCGGGATTCTGATGTTATTGTAACCGTAAATACGCAGAATTTCTTCAATAACGTCAGCTTCACGGGTTACATCGGCTTTGAAGGTAGGGATATCTACCAGCATACCTTCTTCGTTTTCACAATGAGGTTCCATTCCCAGCCATACCAGAATGTCTTTAATTGTATCACGAGGAATCATCTGCCCGATAAGCCGGTCAACATTTTTATACTGCAGTTTGACTACAGGTTTGTTTACTGGCACCGGATAAACGTCCACAATTTCCGAAGCGATTTCACCGCCAGCAATTTCTTTCACCATCATTGCAGCAAGTTTAAGAGTATAAATGGTAGCATTGGGATCGGCGCCGCGTTCAAAACGGAAGGAAGAATCGGTGCTCAGGCCGTGATAGCGGGCAGTCTTGCGAATGGTTTTGGGATCAAAATAAGCACTTTCGATGAAGATGTTCCTGGTATTGTCGGTAACACCGGAATACATCCCGCCAAAAACGCCGGCCATGCACATTGCCTTTTCCACATCACAAATCATCAGGTCTTCTCCCGAAAGCTCACGTTTTTGCTCATCAAGGGTGATAAATGGAGTTCCTTTTGGCTCTTTTTTGATGATAATTTTCCTGCCGGCAATTTTGTCAGCATCGAAAAAATGGGTGGGGTGGCCTGTTTCATGCAAGATGTAGTTGCTGATATCAACCAGGTTATTGATTGGCCGCATACCAATCGCCTCCAGCCGATGCTTCAGCCAATCAGGTGATTCTTTTACTTCTACTCCGGTAATTGTAACTCCCGAATAACGCGGGCAGGCTTCAGCATCTTCAATGATGACCTCTACAGGGAAACTGTTATTGTCAGGTTTAAAACTGTCGGTACACGGAGTAATCAGCTTCAGCGGGTCTGATGTACTTTGAAGGTTGAGTGAAGCAATAAGATCGCGGGCAACACCAATGTGCGACATGGCATCGGTACGGTTTGGCGTCAGGCCTATTTCAAAAACCACATCATTTTCGATTTTAAAATACTCAGCAGCCGGTGTTCCTATTTCTGCATCATCAGGTAAAACCATTATGCCTTCATGCGATGAACCCAGTCCCAGCTCATCTTCAGCGCAGATCATCCCTTCAGAAACCTCACCCCGTATCTTTGCCTTTTTGATTTCAAAGGATTTGTCGCCCATGTAAATTGTAGTGCCAACAGTGGCCACTACCACCTTTTGCCCGGCAGCTACATTGGGTGCTCCGCAAACAATAGGGAGAATTACGCCATTGCCAATGTCAACGGTGGTTACACTTAGTTTATCAGCATCAGGATGCTTGGCACAGGTCTTCACCTCACCAATCACCACACCTTTCAGTCCACCTTTCAGGCTTTCAAACTGCTCGATACTTTCCACTTCAAGGCCGGTATTGGTAAGTATCCTGGCCGCTTCTTCCGGCGCAAGATCAAGGTCTGCAAACTCTTTGAGCCAGTTGTAGGAAATCTTCATAATAAGTCGGCTTAATATTAAGGGGGCAAAAGTAAGCATATTGACCACCACAAGCGGCCAAAATTGACAAATTTTTGGATTTGGATGGATT
>Ga0116164_10001334_pt1 | contig 18791 bp, 16 predicted proteins | sample AD_UKC109_MetaG_FD_89888 | JGI IMG/M metagenome (GOLD analysis project Ga0116164, IMG submission 89888) | Active sludge microbial communities of municipal wastewater-treating anaerobic digesters from Hong Kong - AD_UKC109_MetaG | ecosystem: Engineered > Bioreactor > Anaerobic > Digestate... | reverse complement strand
TGAGGAACGACGCATTCAAAATGCTTCCATGAGCTACTATAAAGAAGAAGGAGTATGTAATGAAATCGAGATGTCACGGACTTGCGACTGCTTTAGTTGTAACGCTTTTTGTTGTTCTATCACTACCATCTCACGGTTATTGTGCCGGTTTTGGGATTTTCACCCAGGGTGCCAAGGCCCTGGGAGAGGCCAACGCTGTTACGGCCCACCTGGACAGTCCTTCGGCGGTGTTTTTCAACCCGGCCCTGATCAATCAGCTCTCCGGAACCCAGGTGGAGGTCGGGACCACTCTGGTCATACCTTCCCGCGAGTTTACAAGCGATCTGACCGGGGATACCTACGATAACGAGGACAAGATCTACTTTCCCTCCACGCTGTATATGACCCATGCCTTTACCGACAAGATCAGCGCGGGGCTGGGGATCTTCGCCCCCTTCGGTCTGGGAACCGAATGGGACAAGAACTGGGAGGGCCGCTATCTTGCCACGGAATCAAACCTCCAGACCTATACCTTCAATCCCGTCGTTTCTTATCGCCTGAACTCCAAGATATCTCTTGCCGCGGGGATCGATTTTCTGTGGCTGGACACGACCCTGGAACAGCGAGTCAACTCGGCGGGGATCGGTTACCTGGTCGGATTCCCCAATTATTATGAATTTTCGGATGGCAACCAGAAATTTTCAGGAAACGGCGACGGGATCGGATATAACCTCGGTCTCGCGGTAGCCCTTACGGACAAGCTTTCCTTCGGTGCGTCCTATCGAAGCGAAATAAAGGTCGATATCGACGGAGAAGTAAAGTTCAGCGACATTCCTGATACACTGACAGCCACCGGTTTGCTGCCCAATACCGACGGCACACTGGACATGACCCTGCCCGCTCAGTTTACCGCGGGAGTGGCCTACGCCTTTTCGGATAAGTTGACCGTCGAGGCGGGGGTACGATGGGAAGGCTGGTCCTGTTATGACAGCCTGGACATCGAAATGGATGATGCGGTATTGAACCAGACCGCTCTCATCGTTGAAAAAAATTGGCACGATACCTGGACCTATAATCTGGGCGCCAAATACCGTCTGAACGATCAAATCTCTCTCTCCGCCGGATACCTGTATCAGGAAAATGCCGTGCCCGACGATACCTTTGAACCGTCGACACCCGACTCCGACTGCCACCTCTTCTGTCTCGGCGGCAGCTACGATTGGGATCGGGTCAGCCTGGCACTCGGCTACGGATACCAGGCCAATCTCGACCGCGACAAGGATAACGACGTCGGCCTGTCATCGGCGGGACAGTATAATCTAGCCAACGGGACCTACAGCAGTTCTTCCCATCTGGTCAGCGCCAGCGTAACCGTATCGTTCTAAAAAGTTTTCAGAACAGTGAGCAATGATTGAGAGTCCCCGCGATTCCTTGCGGGGATTCTCCGATTATCAACACGCTTCATTCCCACAATATTCTTTCCGACCCAGGTGAATGAGATCCCCATCCGGCCGATACTCGTCGATATCGATCTCACCGTTCGCGTAAGCATCGTGCCAGCCGTCCGGTACCGGCATCTCGTCATAGAGACGGTCCCGCCATGCTTCGAGAAAGAGCCGCTGACGACCCATGTAATCGGCGGCACACACGATCCGGCGCCCCGATGTCTCTATCAGATCGTCGAGCCAGCGGCACCCCTCCTCGGATCGCAGGAGATGGTGGTCGATGATGAGAGTGTCCACGTTTTGTGCGAGTCGCAGGGCGTTTCGCCGTGCCGCGCGAACCTGATCGACGGTTATTCGCGACAGGTACAAAGGTGGCCCGGAAACGAGCACCGTGGACGGTCCCCATTCGAGTATCTGCGATACGGAATCGTCGCCGAGGAGTTGAATGTCGGAGGCATGGACGAAGACCTCGCCCCCGTCAACGATCCGGGTCATCATGACGGTACCCAGACCACTGTCCGTAACGCTGTGGGGCTGCAGCTTCGAAAAGTTCATCGCCTCCGTATCTGTGCCGTCGACAACGGGAAGGGAGCGCCCAAGGAGGCGTGACAGTTCGGTATAGCGCATGGATATCCGGTTGAAAGGGGCATCGGAAGATTTGCACCAGAACCGGGTATTCCGGCAGGCCTCGACAACCGAACGGGCGTCGAGCTGGTACGGATTGGCATCAGCAAGGGGAATATGGTCGCCGTGATAGTGGCTGATCACGATATCGGTGGCTGTTTCAAGGGACGCGATAATGGCGCGGCGCACCTGCACCCCCACGTAAACCTGCAGCGGATGGGGCTGTCTGCCCCGGCGCCGATACCCGAGTGCCACGCCGGGATCGATCACGATGCGGCGGTCAGCGGTCGTCACCACGGTGCACAGCCCGCGCACCCCGAGCGACTCGGTGCCAATGATTTCGATCTTCATCTTTCATTTCCTGAAAAGAAGTAATCTGCCACGTTATTATCTGTAAAGACTTCTCAATCGATTTGCAAGCGCAATCCCGACGTTCACACTTCAGGCAACAGCCCTCCGCAAGTGGAAATTCACACACGGATGGTGACCAACTTCACTGATATCAGCCCGTAAATGTGGTAGAACATACTACAATTATTGAATAATGGAGGTCAGCCAATGAAAATGGTATTCTTAACCATCATTATGTCATATCTTCTTCTCATAATGGAAGTGGTTAGGTGAAGGGAACATTCGTGCCCGCGTCGATGACGAAAACGAAGGAGAATATACCGCCAGTGTTACCACCGCAGAAGCTGTTCCTCTTTGTCTTTATGAACCACTATCGGATATCTTAAAACCCGATCATATCGAATCTTGTCAGAGTTGTGTTCCGCCGCGTTCCTGGAGCGTTCAGGAGATGCCACGCGGTATATTGTTCGGCATACAGATCACCGGCCGACATGCCATCAACCGGAACGATCACCCGGAAACCGCGCATGGACGCACCGGTTGCCGTGTGCAGGACGGCACCCTCGGCAGTCGTCCCGACGATAACCACCGTTGTAATCCCCTTTTCGCGCAGGATTTTTTCCAATTCGGTATTGTAGAATTTATCGACACTCGATTTGACGACCGGTTCATTTCCCAGAGGGGTCACGCCGGGCAGAATCGTCTCTATTGTTCCCCTGCTTGTCATGCTGTACACAACGGAAACGCCGTTGCTTCGTGCTCGGTCCAGAAAGCCCTTGATCTTGGGAACGGATGAGATGCACCGTGGCCTCCGTTCCGGATTACAGGTCAGTTCCTCTATGTCCAGAATCAGGAATGCCGTCTCCTTCGGGTCAAGCTTGACGGCCTTGAGTTCCACCGGCGCCGGCGCCTTTACCCTGTCCCAGAGATCAATGATCGTCTCACCGTCACCGGCATGAACGGGCGGATTAAAAAATGGACATGCAATTAAGGAGATGATCGCAAACATGACCACTACAACAAGGCGGTTACCTATGGATATAGTCTTCATCTTCCCCCTCCTTATGTTGTATATTTCTGTCGGAATTATATCACGATTTCTTCAGAGGTAAGGGAAAAAGTATCCCGAACCTGGTGTCAATGAGATGCATCGTAAATGTTGTTGACAATCATCGTTCCATGCCATATTTACAAAGCCACCGAACAGGCGGGCGGATTTTTCCCTCGGGAAACCGGGAGTATGACGGTCCGCTGTTTGGGAATGGAAAAGATTGATCGGACACATCTGCTGTTTGTTATACGTTTCTGCAGGCGGCTGGGGGAAGAAATCCTGTCATGTCATACCCGGGAATAATCCCCCGGTGCCACATACAATAATATCGGGTAGTTTTTTACGTGAAAAACAAACAAAAATTTTTCGGCGGCCGTTCAATCATCGCCATGCTGGCCCTGCTCAGCGCCTTCCCGCCGTTATCAACGGATCTGTATCTTCCGGCGCTTCCCCAGGTGATGGAGGCCCTGCAGACCAGCCAGGCCATGGTCAATCTGACTCTGAGCCTGTTTTTGATCTTTTTCGCCCTAGGCATCCTGGTCTGGGGACCTGTAAGCGAGAAATACGGAAGAAAACCTATCCTCCTCACCGGTCTTGCCCTCTACACTCTGGGCAGCGCGGGATGCGCCCTGTCGTCCGGTGTAATGACGCTTATCCTGGCCAGAGTAATCCAGGGATTCGGCGGTGGGGCTGCAGGAGCCGTTGTCACGGCCATGGTCAAGGATATGTACACCGGCCGCAAGCGGGAAGTAGTGTTGGCCGTCGTCATGGCCATGGTTGTGGTGGCACCGATAGTGGCACCGGTGGTCGGTGCCATAATCCTGAAGTTCATGTCCTGGTACACCATATTCTGGGTTCTGGCCGGCATAGGCCTGGGTTCCTTCTGCCTCTCCCTGCTCCTGGAGGAAACCCTTGAAACGCGGTACGCAGGCTCCCTTGTCAGTTCTTTGGGCCGTCTGGGCGTGGTATTGAAAAACCCCGGTTTTTCAGCACTGCTCATGACGTTCTCCCTGGTGGCCCTGCCGATGCTGGCCTTTATTGGTTCATCGGCCTTTATATATATTCAGGGATTCGGAACGACGGAACAGGCGTTCAGTTATTATTTCGGGTTGAACGCCCTGGGATCTCTGGTGGGACCGCTGCTGTATATCCCCCTCTCCCGGTGGTTTTCCCCGGGCAATATCATAGCCGGATGTTTTATCCTTTTTACCACCGGCGGTGTTTTCCTTGAAGTAACAGGCGCTGCCTCTCCGGTCCTGTTCGCCCTGGGCATGCTGTTTGCCACGGTGGCCGGCAGCATGATGCGCCCGCCCACAGCCAACCTGCTCTTATCCCAGCAGGACGGCGATACCGGCTCCACTGCCTCTCTGATCAATTTTACGGCATTGTTCATGGGCAGCCTGGGCATATTTCTCATATCCCTTGAACCGGTCAGTGATCTTATTTCAAGTTTGGGGCTCATGCAGATTACCATAGGCGTAACCTGCGGAAGTCTGTGGATGTTGCTCAGGAAACGATCCTTTATCCGTCATGCGGGATGATCGTGCGGTGGAAGGCGCTAACATGTTGTCACCAACACTGATAAAAATAGGGACAACAACGCCCTGTTCCTCTCAGCAACCGTAACATCGATATCTACGAATTTTTGAATGCATCACCATTCTTGAAATTCAGGGTGAATAATTTGGTATTAGATAAAAGGGAGTTGTCCCTAATTTTCCCGAATGATTCACTACCTTTGAAATTTGTGATGAATGATAAGGAATTACAAAAAAGTGTTGTGGGGCTATTGAAAAACCGCTTTTTTAAATACGCTACGGTGCACAGGCTCTCGCCCGAAGAAATATATTTACTTCCAAAGTTATTCTTCTAAGGTTTCCCTGATTCTTCTTTCTACGTCTTCATTTATACCGTTTATACGTTCACTATATTTGCTTTTGATTTTTTTATTAAGAAACAAGAAATCTGTCAATAACCAAGCGATAATATTTACACCAAGCCCTATAAGCTGACCCCTCGTCACAAGTAATTCAGAATCGCTTTTGAGATAAACACATAAAATTGTGATAATAATTGTAACTAGCGGCAGCACTACAAATATTAAAATGCGGTTTTTCATTAATTGCCCATCATACTTGTCTCGAAGTTTCCCTGTATAGTGTTCGCGAAGTTTTTGCGTTGCTCTGTCAGAACGTTTAATGAATTTGTCTTTCTCATTTTTCTCAAAGATCAAATCTTTTCTCGATTTATCAAGGTCTGATTGCAATTCAAGTTTTGCGGCTTGAAAGCTACGCGTAAGTTGCAGAGATATTTCTTCCTCTGGAACGCCGATTACTTGATTGTGATGAAGTTCCTTTGCTATATTAAATACTTTATCAGAAGGAAGATCAGCAATTTGTGACTGAACATCGAGCATCCTCGATAAGTCCTCGATTTTGAAAACATCACCTTCGGGAATTAAAGCAAGTTTAATTATGCTTGCAAACAGTGGTGCATAATTTGTTGGATCAACATCTGCGCCACCATTGTCAATGGCCAATACATTTATCAGAGTATCTAACCCAATAGCAATCGGCATTTCATCTCTTACCAATTTAGTCAAAGCGACCTTCTTTACTGAACTGTCTCTAGAAAGAATAAAACACTTCCCTTGTTTTCTTACAAACTCTGCACCTGAGATCAAACCAGCATCGTGTATCAGTCTGTTTTTACCTTTATCTTCGTGTTTTTTCTCTTTATAGGCGTTGTTTATCATTTTTATTAATTCACTGTCCTGTTGTCCTTCTTTGATTGCATAATTAAGTTCAGCTGAATCGTATTGTTCAATTTCAAGCAACTCAGAAAAATATTTAGGGACATCCAATTGTTGATCAAAAAATCGTTCAAAGTCCTCTGATGTTGTGCATTTTCTTTTTAAAGCGGTTTTAATAAATGGGTCATCAGTTTCTGCGATAACTTCTTGAGAATATCTTTGTATAATTTTGATAACAATATCCTTTTTGTTTTTCATCGACTTTGAAAACTCATCTCTTGTCACAAAGAAGTATACCGGGGAAATATTAAGATTCATGAAAATGTTCTCCATTGATGCGAAGGATTCTCTGAATTTGCTTGCTTCCAAGTCCAAATACATTAGAATATTTGTATCAAGGATACATTTTGAATTTTTAAATGCATCAACAGATATCGGATCAGCGGAAGTAGTTGCGGTAATTAAAGAAGATTGAAAGCAACATGTCCCATAGGCCCAAAGGATAGAAGTAACATCAGGATCATTACTTTGAATAAATTTACAAAATTGTTTTTTTAGCCAATCTCTGTCCTCTGCTACGATATTCTTATTGTTATCAGTTAAATTGTCTAAAATAACCTGTATGCCATGATATTTTTTTTAACAGCGCTGTTTGCATTCAAACATAAATCGGAAATCCATTCGGCGCTGTATTCCTTGAAAAATTCTATTGTAACATCCTCGAACCACTGTAAAATAAAATTTTTTTCAGTTGCAGCATTACTCAAGAACTTTTCAATCACTCTATTTTGCCGACTGATGAATTCATTGTGTGCAGCCTCTATTTGGATTTTCTTTTTTGGGTCAATCGAATATTTTCCCTTCGATTCCGAAATCTTGTTCTCACTTAACAACAATTCAAAAGCGGCTTCTATTTTCTCGTTACTGATTGTTGTACCTAAAAAACCATTGAGTTCCTTTTCAATTTCACTACGAGTGTGCACCCCACCATTAAGGAAACTGATTATTTTTTCAATCAATTCAGCAAGTGCCCTTTTCGTCAGCGATTTTGAAGAGGAATCAAATCTAATGTACATTGTTTGTAATATTTTTCTCATTAGTAAAAAACCTCCTCAATAATAGACAAATAGGGACAACAGCTGCCCATTTTTATTCCTCATTAAAATAAAAAAAACCCGCTCTCTTTTTTCAAGAAACGGGGTTTTGTTTTCGATCACTCCACGGCTCGCTCCTTTGTCGGCTGCGGATGAAACGTCATAAACTTTTTTTAGAGGATATTTATAATTCTTAGAACTGATTGAGGAAAATACACCCTATGCCATAAATGTCAAGTAATTTTAATGCGAAGTGAGATACTGGTCCTCTGTATCTGGCGAGTTATGCTTTCCCTGTTATTGAAGGTTGGAATCTATTTTATGCTTCAGATTTATAGATAATCTTTTGATTAGTGATGACCGTTTCTATCACCATCTTCTTATGGGGGAAGACGATCGGCATGTGAACCACGAGGTTGATGGTCCTGCAGAGGGGTACGGGGATGCCGTCTACCGTTCGATAGTCCAGTACCATATGCAGTTCCTTTAATCCGACGGTGAATTCGGCGATGGTGCCTTCAAACCGCACAAGGTCCAGGGTGTCCGCCGTATAGTAGAGGTCGCCCTGTATGTGCCGGGCGGTCTTTTCTTTCGGCGTTATCTTTAACCGGTAACATTTTTTATCGTCGATGTTGGTACAGGCGACGACATCGACATCGTAGTATTTGTCGCCGTCTTCGGCAAACACTTCGTACTGGGGTTTTTCCTGCATTGGCTTGTAGTCCGAAAGGGGTTGTTCCTTACCGTCTTTCTCATACTTTAATACGACTACTTCGGTGTCTTTTTGATGAAAATTCCGTTTGACCAGCAGGACCCGCACGGTTTCCTGCAGTTTCTCTGTCTCCGCGTCAAAGGTTTGTATGGTGGTATCTTCATTGAATTCGATACCATCATAGGTCCCTTTCGTTTGAAGGGTTTTTGCCTGTATCCGTTCGATAAGCTGTCTGGAAAAATCCGGCGTAATCGATTGATCCTGAGAACCTGAAACGAGACCGGGCACCGCGCCCAACAGGAGTAGAATAGTAAACCAGCGAACAATATGCATATGAAAATGGCTAAGACAGAGTCAGCATCCTTTCTTGCATCTGACAAGACAAAACCCCACTCTCCATTTTCCGGGAATCGGGGGTTTGTCTTCCATCACTCCACGGCGCTCTTCTTTGGGAACTGTGGATGTGATGGAACAGGTTTTTAAAACGTCATAAGCTTCGTCAAACCGGTTAAGAAGATACACCCTGAGACCAAAATGTCAACACATTTCACGTCGGGTTTGGCGGGTGAGGAATATCTTAATATGCTCGGTGTGACCACGCTTTTTAACAGTCATGATGAATGATGCGCCGGACGCGGGAATGTGCTAAGAGGTGTATTTTCGGAACAAACGACGGAGACCGATTTACGGCTGGCGTATACCCGCAGGGTGAGTGGGAGACACGTATGAAAAGCTTCGGGAATCGAATCACAGGGAGAAGAGGATGAACATTGCCGACATGCGTTTTCCCCGGCAGTTGGAAGCGGACGGCTCCGCGGAACATATTCGCGGGGGGTTGATGGAGCGCACCTCAAAGCTCTGGATTGGAGGCACAATTGAGGTGCCGGTCATTACGCTCAGCAAACCGATGAAAACGGCGCTGAAGCAGGCGAGGCTTCAGGGTCGGGTTCGCTTTGGTTTCGAACCGATCCTGCAAAAACTCGCCAGTGAAAGAAAAGGGATTACCAATGTCAGGGAGCAGGCAGATGTTCCCTATAGGGACCGGATCTCACGACTGCTTCTATTTTCCAATGATGGTGCGGAGCGTTTCTATCGCCATATCGAACAAGCCCTGGAGGTGCATGCGCCTCGGCTGCTCGGCTGCCTTCTGGATATTGACGGTGCCGCCCTGGGTGAGTTGTTTACGGGGAGAGGAGGATCAATAAAGATCATTATGGCCGAGCATAAAGATGTTGTCTCCGACGTCTTGCGCGCATTTGTTTCCGGTCATAATGGTATGTGAAGTCCCTCGTGGCAACCCACGGGCAAAAAAAGGGCGCTGTCCCTATTTAAATTGTCCCTATTTAAATTTATTCTTCAGCGACGCTACCGTCTGCTCCGCTTCCGACACCGTCCGCTCGATCAGTTCCTTGACGGTGGGGATATCCCGGATACCGCCGACATCCTGTCCCACGAACAGAAATCCCTGGTCCGTGTCGCCTTCGTAGATGGCCTGCATGGACTTCACGGCGCCGACCGCCTGCAGGGCCTGCTCCCACAGCGAGGCTCCGTCTTCCCCGGCCATCATGGTCTTGAAACCCATGGCGAAGAAGGCCGGGTAGGACATATTCAAGACCTTCCGGATCTTCATGGCCGCCTGGAAGCGCTCCAGGGGTCCGATCCTGCTTTTTTGTATATCTTCGGCACCCTTGCTTTTCAGGACGCGGCTCCACATGCCGTCGAAGATCGTGTCATAGAAGGTGTCCTGCTCCGTCGCGGCCAGGCAGAGGTTTTTGAAATTATCATGGAGCAGGCATTCTTTCGTCAGCATGAACCGCGTGCCCATGGAAACGCCCTCCGCTCCAAGGGCCAGGGCGGCTGCCAGCCCCCGGCCATCGTAGATGCCACCGGCGGCGATGATGGGAACCTTGACGGTACTGGCGGCAACGGGAATGAGCACCATGGAGGTCGCCTTGTCCCCGTGGGCGGCCGCTTCGTGGCCCGTCACGATGACCGCATCGCATCCCAACTGAGCCGCCTTGGCGGCGTGCTTGGCCAGGGCCGTCGTCCCGATCACCTTGCCTCCGTACGCGTGAATCTGATCGATAAACCAGGGCTTGCCCAGGGTATAGTTGAGGATGGGAACCTGTTCCTCTATAGCTATCTTGATCTTTTCCTCGGAGCCGGGGCGAAGAATCACGTTGACGCCGAAGGGCTTGTCCGTCAGCTTCCGGATCTCGCGGATATTTTCCCGCATCTCGTCGGGGGTGCACCGGGCGGTGGCAAATACCCCCAGTCCGCCCGCGTTGCTGACCGTCGCCACCAGGTTCGTATCCGTGATCCAGTTCATCCCCGCCAGCATGATAGGGTATTCAATACCGAATAATTCCGTCATTCGTGTCTTCAACATCGTTTTCTTCTCTTCCTCGCTCTATAGGTGTGCTTATCGCATGCTCGTAACTTACCGTATGGTCAGCGTTACAATGAATTTCTTCATCGTCAGATCCTACTTGAAAGAACGCTCCTTCCACCATGGGAAAAAGGGTGGCATATCTGTGCTCGGCCTGCCGGGGAACTGAGGCGGTCGCTTCTCCAGAAAGGAGGTTACGCCTTCTTTGGCATCCGCGGATCTGCCCGTGTAGTACATCCCTGGAGAATCGACCTTGTGGGCCTGCATGGGATGATCCTCTCCCAGCATGCGCCACATCATCTGGCGGATCAGGGCAACCGAAACGGCGGACGTATTGTCGGCAATCTCCCGCGCTATCTGATTGGCGGCAGGGAGCAGGTCTTCCGGCGCGTGGACGCTGCGGACGAAACCGCCTCTCAGGGCCTCATCGGCCGAGAAGAGCCGTCCCGAGAATGTCCATTCCAGGGCCTGTGAGATACCCACGATGCGGGGCAGGAACCAACTCGAGCAGGCCTCCGTTATGATCCCGCGGCGGGCAAAGACGAAACCAAAGCGGGCATTGTCGGAAGCGAGGCGGATATCCATGGGCAGGGTCATCGTCACGCCGACACCCACGGCCGGTCCGTTGATGGCGCCGATAACGGGTTTGAGGCTTTCGAAGATACGCAACGTCAACAGTCCGCCCCCGTCACGATGTTCCGAGGCGTCGGCATACTTCTGCCGCGACGCGTAATCGAAGGTACTGCCGGCAGAGCTGAGATCCATGCCGGCACAAAAGCCCCGTCCGGCTCCGGTTACGATGATGACCCGGACATCGTCATCGGCATCGGCCCTGCCAAAGGCATCGATGAGTTCGTCTCTCATGTCCCACGTGTAGGCATTGAGCTTTTCGGGACGATTGAGAGTAATGGTCAGGATTCGATCCCTGACGTCGTAAAGCACATATTTATACATGGTTAGTGTCTCCTTTATTATGGTCACGCACGGTCTGAAGCAAATAAGATACGTATCTCCACCCTTACGAATCGGAATGAATCTTTGTTCGTCTTCCCGGCAATGATGGTGTTTTGATATAAGAGCCGTACCTATATTGCAAGATAAAATAAAAAGAGACTGCAACGGGCAGGGACCGTAACGGCGCAGACCGTGCCGCTGTCAGTTCGTGATACCGTGGTTTTTGAATTATCTTGAAAAAAGGTTTACGATAGTGTATGCGAAAGACAAATATCGTACACTTTTTGCTATTCAGTAAAGTAATGCCATGAAAGAATCCGGGAAGCGCACCCAGATAATCAGAACGGCTACCGATCTCTTCTCCCGTTTCGGGACAAAGCGGGTAACGGTCGAAGAAATCTGCCGGACGGCCTGGGTCAGCAAGGTTACATTCTATAAATACTTCACCAATAAAACGGATCTGATCCGAAACATCAGAGACGAACTGATCGAAACCGGATTCGCTCGATTCGACGAAATCAGCGCCATGGATATCCCCTTTCCGGAGAAGATAGCCTTGATGACCCGATGGCGCATAGAGTTTTTCGCGCGCATGAAGGACGAATTCATCCACGAGCTGTACACGCTCGATGACGTCGTTGAAGAGGCAAAGCGGCGCTACATGAAAAACATTGCCGATGCCCAGGAGAAGGGAGAGATCCGGTCCGATCTTTCTCCGGAACTGATCTGGCTCGTTACTGAACGGCTCAACGGAATCGTCCGGGACGAAAGCTGGAAAACGATCTTCTCGGATTACGGCGAATTTCAGGAACAGATGCGCACATTCTTTTTCTTCGGATTACTCGCGCGGTCCGATGTTAAAACAAAGGCAGGAGGTGAAACATGACAGTCCTGATGGGAGCACTTATGGGGTTTGGTATCTGGATCTGCATTGTTCTGATCTACCTGATCGTCATTATTTTCCTTCCGGTCCTGTCGGTCCCCGAACAGCCGATCTATAGACAATCGGAAGATCTCAGTGAAGATACGGCGCCACCACCCTACCGGCATGACGTGGAATTCTCCGTGAGCGGAACGACTATACGGGCATGGCTGTACCTGCCGGAAGATACTGCACGACCCGTTCCGTGCGTTATCATGAGTACCGGTTTCGGCGGTACCAAGGACGGCTTGCTGGAGTCATACGCGGTGCGGTTCGTCGAGGCCGGATTGGCCGTTCTGTCCTATGACTACCGCCACTTCGGAGAAAGCGACGGAGAGCCGAGACAGGTCTACGATGTCTCGTATCAGCTCGACGACCTGCGCGCGGCGGTTGACTACGCCCGGAGTCGAAACGAGATCGATGCCGAAAAGATCGTGCTGTGGAGCACGTCGGCCGCCGGGGGATACGGACTGGTCATCGCCGCCGAAGACGAGAGGATCGCCGCCGTTATCTCCCAATGCGGGGCCATCGATCACAAAGTGGACGGCAGGCTCTACTTAAAACGCGAGGGTTATTGTTTCTTTCTCCGTCTCTTCGTTCACGCCCAGCGCGACAAGGGGCGATCCCGATTCGGCCTCTCGCCGCACACCTTCCCTATCGTCGGCAGACCGGGGAGCGTCGCCATGTTCACCGCGCCGGAGGCCTTCGAAGGATATGCCAGACTCGTGCAGAGTTCGAAGACGTTCAGGAACGAAGTCTGCGCCCGCCTGTTTTTCATGAAGCACGGGCCCGATCCTGTCGAGGTGTCACAGAGGGTACAATGTCCGGTACTCTTTCTTACCTGTGAATACGACAACCTCGCGGCACCGGACTCATACAAACGAGCGGCGGAGGCGTTGGGCGACAAAGCGGAGGTGATATCATTCCCCATTAGGCACTTCGATATCTATGAAGGGGAGTATTTCGAAAAGGCGACAGGTGCAATGATATCGTTTATGAAGAATAGTTTGCGATTGCCGACGGCCTGACATGAAAGCCCCTTTCAGATAATCTCGATCATCGGCGCTGCCGTATCCATGAGGGGCCAGTTGACCCACCGTGATACTGAGGGCTTATGGTCGCCACCCTCGCAACCCCCAGACCAGTGATATGAGACCCATGGCGGTGATTGCCACGGAGACGGCCGCCGTTATTTCGATTCCACCCATGAGCCAGACCGGTCCGCCGAGAAGCGCCCCGATGACTCGCCCTATCCCTGCCGCCGCCACATAGCCCGACATCATGGTTGCCCGCACTCCCGGCAGGACCTCGGTACAAATCGAAAGGCTGGTAACGATCGTAAATTCGACGGTTACAAATATGATAAAGAGAGAAACAAGGGCCATCGTCAGAGTCGAGCTGCACCAGGGCAGGAGAACATAGCTGAGCCCCGAAAGGGCAAGACCTGTGATTGCCGAACGATGCAATCCAATGCGGTCGGAAAGGAATGCCGTGAGCCCCTCGCCCAGAAGCTCGGCCACGCCGATAACCGTTGTTGCCATTCCGAGAGCGACGAGACTGAGTCCGAATCCTCCCTCAAGCCATGCGCCGTAGACAACAAAAAAATTGTCGTTTGCAACAGAGATACAGAATGCAGAGCCGAGTACACCCAGAGCGGTACGATTCCCGGCCAGCTGCCGCCAGGCCGCGAGAGGGGTAACAGAAGCATTGTAACCCTTCTGCCTGCCACTCTTTGCGGGTATCAACGCTCCGAGAACTGCCAGACCCATCAGCCCCAATCCGCCCAGAACAAAGAAGGGGGCCCGCCAGCCCATATGCTCGATCACGAGGCCCATGAGCGGGATACCGACAAGAGCGCTGCCGGCCCAGGATATCTCCATGATCCCGATTACAAACCCGCGCCTCGCATACGGCACGCGATCCCCGACATATGCCTGGATCGCCGGATCAAAGATATTTTTACCGAGACCGGCCATAAAGAGGGCAATAAGGACAACCCCGTAAAAGGGAAGAAGTCCTGCTGCCAGCATCCCCAGCGATAAAAGCGCCAGCCCTGCAAGAAGCATAATCCTGTATCCCCAGCGATCCCCCAGGGGAGCAAAGAAAGGACCCATGATACCTGTAAACTGATTGACCGCTATGAGAGATGTAACGGCAGGGAGCGGAACACCAAGACCCCGCGAGAGGGCAGGCGCAAAGGGATAGACAAACCGGCGGGCAGTATTGGACACAACCCGGCAGAGCGTTGCTACACCGATTCGTAAGATCAGTCTGGAATTGTTATTTTTCATTGCCGCTTTCATCCCACTATTTGTATGGCACTGGGGTACAAACGTGGGATGATAGGGAAAAGGCAGACTTCTGTCAATTACAATCAGGCCAATATCCCTTGACATACAAAGGCGTTCTCTCTACACTGTGGAACAGTTGGGGGTGTTTCCCAGGATATCATTTTCAGGAGGGAAGGCATGCACAAAATAGTTGTCCACGAAAGAATCGGCAAAGATGTCAACCGGATAGTGATCGAGGCCGCACAGATCGCGAAGAAGCGCAAAGCGGGCCAGTTCATCATCCTGCGAATCGATGATTTCGGTGAACGGATACCGTTGACCATTGCCGATGCCAACCCCGAAGAAGGAACTATCACCCTGATTTATCAGACCGCCGGCAAAACCACCGGCCAACTGTCACAGATGGAGGTGGGCGAATCGATCCTCGATGTGGTGGGACCACTCGGTCAGCCGACACATATCGAGAAGTACGGAACGGTCGTCTGTGTCGGCGGCGGGATCGGCAAGGCACCCCTGTTCCCGATCGCAGAGGCGCTGAAGAAAGCCGGTAACTACGTGATCTCGATCGTCGGCGCGCGGGGGAAGGACCTGGAAATCCTCGAAGATGAACTGCAGGTCGTCAGCGACGAACTGATCGTCTGCACCGACGATGGCAGCCATGGCCGAATGGCGCTCGTGACGGAACCGCTCAAGGAGATTCTTGAGAGCGGCAAGAAGGTCGATCTATGCATCGCCATCGGTCCGGCGGTGATGATGAAGTTCGTGTGCAAGGTAACCGAGGAATACAATATCCCGACGGTAGTCAGCCTGAACGCTCTCATGGTCGACGGAACCGGCATGTGCGGCTGCTGCCGCGTCAATATCGGCGGTGAAACCAAATTTACCTGTGTGGACGGTCCGGAGTTTGACGGTCATAAGGTGGACTGGGAATTAATGATCAAACGTCTCAGCGCCTATGACGAACAGGAAGCAGAGGCGCTGAAAAACTGGGAAAACCGGCGCGCCATGGACGTTGAAGCCCGCAAGAAGCGTCTGTCCAAACTGGAAGCGGAAATCCGAAAGGTGAAGAACAGTGACTGGTAATACAGATAAAACACCCGTAAAGGAACGAGTTCCCCGCCAGCCGATGCCCGAGCAGCCGGCCCATGTCCGTCGACACAACTTTGACGAGGTGCCTCACGGCTATTCCGAAAAAACGGCGATGCTTGAAGCATCGCGCTGCATCCAGTGCAAACAACCTCTGTGCGTCACCGGCTGTCCGGTCGGCATCGACATCCCCGGTTTTGTCAAACTGATCGCCGACGGTGACTTCCGCGGTTCGATCCGCAAGATGAAAGAGACCAACATGCTGCCGTCGATCTGCGGCCGGGTGTGTCCCCAGGAGGAGCAGTGTGAGATCAAGTGCATCCTCGGGAAAAAATATGAACCGGTGGCCATCGGTCGGCTGGAGCGGTTTGTCGCCGACTGGGAGCGCAAAAGCGGTGACATCGAGATTCCGGTCATCCAACCGCCGACGGGCAAGCGGATCGCGATTGTCGGCGCCGGTCCGGCCGGCCTGACCGTGGCCTGCGACCTGGCGCGGCTGGGGCACGAGGTCGAGATCTTCGAGGCGCTGCACAAACCGGGCGGCGTTCTGATCTACGGCATTCCGGAATTCAGGCTCCCCAAGGAGATCGTCGAGATCGAAGTGCGCATGCTGGAGAAGATGGGCGTCAAACTGCATGTCAACTACGTCATCGGCAAGACCGAGACGCTGGATGAACTGCTCGAACGGTTCGACGCCGCGTTCATCGGTACCGGCGCGGGACTGCCGTGGTTCATGGGTATTCCCGGCGAGGACCTGATCGGCGTCTACAGCGCCAACGAATACCTGACCCGCTCGAACCTGATGAAGGCGTACGACTTCCCCAAATACGACACCCCTACCCTTCACGGCAAGAACGTGGCTACGATCGGCGGCGGCAATATCGCCATGGACGCCGCCCGCACCGCCCTGCGCCTGGGAGCCGAGAATTCCTATCTGATCTACCGGCGCAGCGAGACCGAAATGCCGGCGAGGGATGAAGAAATCGAGCACGCCAAAGAGGAGGGTGTCGACTTCCGGCTGCTGACCAACCCGATCCGGTTTATCGGCAACGAGAAGGGGCGGATCACGCAGATGGAACTGCTGCGGATGGAACTGGGTGAACCCGATGACAGCGGCCGCCGCCGGCCGGTGCCGATCGAGGGCAGCAACTACACCCTGGACGTCGACACGGTGATAATAGCCATCGGTAACGGTCCGAACCCGCTGATCCCGCTGACCACTCCCGATATCGAGACCAGGGAGGGCGGCAACATCATCGTCAATCAAGAGACACTTATGACCTCCAAGGACGGGGTGTTCGCCGGCGGCGACATCGTGCTGGGAGCGGCCACGGTGATTCTGGCAATGGGGATGGGCCGCGAAGCCGCGCGGGCCATCGACGACTACCTGCACCTGGGCGATCCGACCCAGTTGACTGCCGCCATGCAGAGCGCCATCGACGAATACATCAAACGGTATCCCAAGACGACCGACGAACAGGTGTACGAGGCCTTAGCCGATCTTCAGGCTGTCCTGGACAAGAAAAAGAAGTCGTAGGGCCCTTTCGGACCGATTGAAACCATACACTCCGAGACGTACATGAGAGGGAACTCCTGCACGGAGGACGGCGTGTTTTCAGAGGCGCGTTCGGTCCTATTGCATGTCTCTACGAAACGAAATGGAGCCACCATGTGTATGTGACTGCCGACAGCAAGGTACTCAACGACACAGCCGCTCCCGCAAATTCGATATCCCCGTTCATCTCCTTTGCCATGACAGTGGCAACCGTTGCCGTCGGCGCCGCCAGCAGTATCAGCCCCGGCAAAAAGAGATCCGGACCGATATCAAACATGCGAAAAAGAAAGACACCCATTCCGGGCAGGACAATCGCTTTCAAGACGGAAGACGCGAACAGGTGCAACGGTCGCGACCTGATGACCTTAAAGGACAGGGTTGCACCGATAATCAGCAGCGCCAGGGGCAATGCGAACGAACTGATAATATCCAGGGTTCGACTGATGACGGAAGGGAGTTTCAGACCGGTCAGAGAAAAAGCGATTCCAAGAAGTGCGGCGAGAATCACCGGATTGCTCATGATCTTTTTGGCAAAAAACCACAGGCTTCGCTGATCTTCCCTCGCATCACCGGAATAAACCTGCAGGGCGAAAACCGAAATAAAATTCTGCACGATCATCATAAAAGCGGCAATCAGACTCGCCTTCACCAACCCTTCACGGCCAAGATAATAGAATACAACCGCAAGGCCGAAATAACCAAGATTCCCATGCACAGAACTCTGAATAAAGGTACCGCGAGTTGATCGAGCTTTCACGGATGAACTGATCAGCCACACCAGAAAGGCCGTGATGCACACGCTTGACAGGGTTATGGCAAGAACTGTGACATTGATGTTCGATTTCAACGGGTTTGAATAGATCGCCTTAAAGATCAATGCGGGGATCGCCAGATAGTACACCAGGCGATTTGCCGGATTGACGAATGTATCCGTCATCCAGCTCTTTTTCCGTGCGAACCAGCCTACACCGATGATGAGAAATATGGGGATAATGGTATTAATTATGTTCATGCTTGTAACCGATTCCTTTCATTCCGGCTAACATTGTTCATTGTTCGGTTGAATGTCAATAGAGGAATAGAGAGATGATCGTTTTTTCTTACCCACATAACAGGCTGAGCTGGGAGGAAACAGTCATAGGCAAAAGGCTTTCCGCATTCTCGCCAAGGCCTCATCCAGCACCGATCGGGGACAGCCGAAGTTCAACCGCACAAACCCTTCCCCTTCGAAGGGCTTACCGTCAGAGAGACCCACCCCGGCTTCCTCGAAGGTCCTGACGGGGTTGTCCATGCCGGTCTGCCTGGTATCGATCCACGCCAGGTAGGTGGCCTCCACATGGTGCATGGACAGGCCCGGCATTGTTTCGACAGCCCGCTCGACGATGTCCCGGTTCTTCGCGAGATAATCGATCATCGCCACGTGCCAGTCCCGACTGTCCCGGTAGGCCGCCAGCGCCGCCGTATAACCCAGGGCGTTGACATGGGGTACGATGCCTTTCATCGCCTGCAGGAACTGCTTTCGGAGCGGTTCGTCGGAAATAACGGCGAACGAACAGCCCAGCCCCGGTATGTTGAAGGTTTTGCTG
>Ga0116164_10001329_pt1 | contig 18819 bp, 18 predicted proteins | sample AD_UKC109_MetaG_FD_89888 | JGI IMG/M metagenome (GOLD analysis project Ga0116164, IMG submission 89888) | Active sludge microbial communities of municipal wastewater-treating anaerobic digesters from Hong Kong - AD_UKC109_MetaG | ecosystem: Engineered > Bioreactor > Anaerobic > Digestate... | reverse complement strand
GGCCGTTGCAGCAGCGTCTCGGGGAAATCACTGACAACCGCGTTGTCAGGGCTGTCCATACCGTACTGCGCGGCTGCCGCATCGACCACGATACCGGGGAGGGTGTCGACCCGCAGCCCGTCGGGGAAGACGGCGGGGTCAGCCCGGTCCAGCAGCCACATGACCGGACCTCCCCGTGCCACGAAACGCCCGATCTGTGCCAGGGTCTGAGGGCCGTAGGCGAGCTGCGGGCCGGCGATCAGCAATACCGCGGTGTTGTCCGGCAGGTCCGTGGTGTTGCGCGGATCGACGGCGACGAAGCGGTAACCGATCCCCTCGGCCTGGCTGACGAAGCGGGCGAGGCCGCCTGGCGTGTCGTCCACCCCGGCCTCACCGTGGCCCTTGAATGTCACTATCCAGCGTTCGCCACGCAGGGCCAGGCGGTTCAGCGCCAGGTCGATCGCCACGGTGCCGGGGACCGGGATCACCTCGCGCCGGGGTCCGACCTGCAGCTGTAACTCGCCATGCCGGCTCACGCCGTGTTCGCGTGCGAGGGCGGGTTGTTCCACCGGATCGATGAAGCGCAGCACCGGTCTGCCCGGATGCGCCAGGTAGGGCGCCAGAAGCTGTTCGATCTGCGCCCGCTGTACCGGGTAGTCCGGAATGAACGCGGTGATCTCGAGTGGCGCCTGCAGTGCATCGAGTGCGCCCTGTGCAGTCGCGCTCAGCGAGTGGATGCGCTGGGAGCTGAGGTCGAGTCGCCAGGTGTATTGCTCGCTGACACGCGCGGCGAGGAGCACGCAGGCTGCGAGCAGGGCAAAGAAAAGCGTCCGCCTGACCATCAGGCGTCTCCCCGACGGCGCGCCAGCGCATAGCTGCTCAACAGCAGCGCCGCGCCTGCGGTGGCGACAAAGAAGACGATGTCCTGGCTGCGCAACAGCCCGGACAGCGAGGGCTCGATGTGCGGCAGCAGGGCGAACCAGTACCAGGGCGCGTCGGTGCCGCTCAGTGAATCCAGCAGCCACAGGAACAGCAGGATGCCGTAGCTGGCGGCCAACGCGGCCGCGGGGTGGTCGAAAAGGCTGGAAAGGAACAGGGTGATGCAGCCCAGCCACAGGCCAAACAGCAGCAGGCTGGTGGCGGCCAGTGCAAAGCGCGGCCAGTCGAGATCGGCGGCGAATCCCAGTGCCGCCAGGGTAAGTACGCCGCTGAGCAGCAACGGCAGAGTTGCCAGCCACAGGCCGAGTGCCTTGCCGAGCACGATCTGGGTGCCGCTGACGGGGGACGACAGCCACAGCGCGATGCGTCCGCTATGCACCTCGCCGGCCAGGCTGCCCATCGCCAGCAGGGGGGCACACAGCAGTAACAGCAGCACCAGGCTGTTGAAGGTGGGCGTGATCACCAGGTCCATTGCCCCGAGCGTGGCGCCGCTGGCCTTGAGCTGCGGTGCAATGCCGGCGAAGGTCTCGAGCTGGGCGAAACTCAGCCAGGCGATGATCAGCTGACCGAATGCCAGCAGCAGCCAGAACATCATGCCTGCACGCAGGCGCCGCGATTCGTGCAGGGCGATAGCGCCGATCACGCACCCGCCCCTGCGTCGGACATCGGTCGGCGGAAATGGGCGAGCAGGTCGGTATCTGCGGTCACCGTGTGTTCTGCGGCCTTGCGGCCGCCGTCGAGCAGGATTACGCGATCGCACAGGCGCTGCACGTCGTCGAGGAGATGTGTCGCGAGGATCAGGCTGCAGTTCGCCGAGAGCGTACCGAGCAGCTCACGGATCTGTTCGGTCTGCAGCGGGTCGAGTCCGGCGGTGGGCTCGTCCAGGATCAGGATGTCCGGCTCGTGCAGTACCGCCTGCGCCAGGCCCAGGCGCTGCAGCATGCCTTGCGAGAGGCTTCCGGCCAGCCGCGCACGCACCTTGTCGAGCTGCAGGGCCTGCAGCACGCGTTCGATCGCGGTCTGCAGCGCCCGTTGCCGCAGGCCACGCAGCCGGCCCGCCCATTGCAGGTTTTCGGTCACGCTCAACTCCGTATACGCCGGTACGCGCTGCGGCAGGAAGCCGATGTGCCTGCGCAGCGCCGGCGCCGCCTCGTCGAGGCGCTGTCCGAGCACGCGCACCTCACCACCGGCGGGGGCGAGAATTCCGGCGAGTAGCTGCAGCAGGGTCGATTTGCCGGCGCCGTTGGTGCCGAGCAATGCCAGCCGGTCGCCCGCTGCCAGCTGCAGATCGATGTCGATCAGTCGCGGGTTCCGGGCGGGGCCATAGCTGACTTGACGGGCGAGCAGGAGAGGTTTCATGCGGCGCCAGATTACCGTGCCTGCACACGAAAGCGAACCCTTTGCAGCGCCGTTTGCGGGTAACTTCGTACAATGACCGGCATGATCAGACTGGGTGTCGATACCGGCGGGACCTTTACCGACTTCGTGGCGCTCGACACGGAAGGCCGGCTGCGCGTGCACAAGGTGCTGTCGACGCCGCAGGCGCCGGAACGGGCGATCCTGCAGGGCATGCGCGAGATGGGCCTGGATGTCACCCGGCTGCAGCTGGTGCATGGGTCGACGGTCGCGACCAATGCGGTGCTGGAGGGCAAGGGCGTCAAGACCCTGTACATCGGCAACCACGGGTTCGCCGACCTGCTCAGTATCGGTCGTCAGCAACGGGCGTCGCTGTACGACCTGCAGCCGCCACCGGTCGAGCCCCCCGTCCCCTCGTCGTGTTGCCTGGAGACCGGCGGACGGCTGGATGCGCAGGGACGGCTGCTCGAGCCGCTGACCGACGACGCATTGGCGGCGTTGTGCGAACAGGTGGCGCAGCTGGCGCCACAGGCGGTTGCGGTCAACCTGCTGTTTTCCTACCTCGACCCCGCCACTGAAGAGCGTATCGCGGCGGCCCTGCCGGATGACCTGTTCGTGTCGCTGTCGTCTCGCGTGCTGCCGGAGATTCGCGAGTACGAGCGTGGTATGGCCACCTGGCTGAATGCCTGGGTCGGGCCGAGGGTGCGCGGTTACCTGCAGCGCCTGGGTCTTGGCATGGCCGGTGCGTCGGTGTCGGTGATGCAGAGCTCGGGCGACACCGTGGCCGCGGCGCAGGCCGCCGACAACGCCGTTCGCATGCTGTTGTCCGGGCCGGCCGGCGGGTTGATCGCCGCCCGCCACGTCGGCCTGGCCGTCGGCCGGGAACGTCTGCTGACGTTCGATATGGGGGGCACTTCGACCGATGTCGCCCTGATCGATGGCGAGCCGCGCCTGACCACCGAGGGACATATCGGGCGCTTCCCGGTCGCGGTGCCGATGGTTGACATGCACACCATTGGTGCCGGCGGCGGTTCGATCGCCTGGATCGATGCCGGTGGCATGTTGCAGGTCGGCCCGCAGTCCGCGGGTGCCGAACCCGGGCCGGCCTGTTACGGCCGGGGTGGAACCCGGCCGACGGTTACCGATGCGAACCTGGTGCTCGGGCGGCTGCAGGCGGATGCCTTCCTGGGTGGCGAGATGCAATTGGAGGTCGCCGCGGCGACCGTCGCCGTCGGATCCCTCGCCGTCGCGATGGCGGTGGCGCCGGTGCGTGCGGCACTGGACATCATCGCGGTGGCAAACGAACACATGGCACAGGCCCTGCGCGCGATCGCAGTAAAGCGCGGCGCCGATCCACGCGAGCATGTGCTGGTCTCGTTTGGCGGGGCTGGCGGTTTGCACGTCTGTGCGCTCGCCGACCTGCTGGGGATGGACCGGGCGATGGTGCCGGTGCATGGCGGCGTGCTGTCAGCGTTCGGGATGCTGGCGGCGCGCCCGGGGCGCCAGATATCGCGCACCCGGATCGGCCTGCTGGAAGAGATCGAGGCCGACGAGATCGAATCGATGTTTTCCGGGTTGCGTGCGCAGGGTCTTGCCGCCCTGCGCGAAGAGGGATTCGCCGAGGAGGATTGTGACCACCTGGCCAGCGTGGATCTGCGCTACGCCGGCCAGTCGTACACGCTCAACCTGCCCTGGCGTGGTGCTGTTGGCACGATCGAGGACTTTCACGCGCGTCACCTGCAGCGCTACGGACACCGGCTGGACCTGCCCGTGGAGCTGGTCAACCTGCGCCAGTGGGTGCGCGGGCCATGTTCCAGGCTGCGTCTGGCGGGCCTGTCCCGGGGCCCGGCGGGTGAGCCGTTCGGCCACTGCCATGTCGCCGGGGGTGGTGCGCCTGTCCCGCAATATTGGCGCCATGCCTTGGTTGCGGGTCAGCGGATCGAGGGGCCGGCGCTGATCGCGGAGAAAGTGGCCACGACCTGGGTCGCCGACGGCTGGATACTCGAGGTGGATGAGATCGGCAACCTGCAGCTCACTTGTCGTGCAGCAGATTCATCGCGTTGAATGCGGACTCCGAGCTGGCCGCGTAGGCCTCGACCAGGCTGGCCGGTTCGATATCGGCACACAGTCCCTGCGGCCATTCGTTACGCTCCAGCGTGGCGGCCGCTTCCAGCAATTGTCCGTAATTGCCTTCGTGCGCGATGATGGCACGTTTCACGTCGTCGCTCAGCGGCAGCTGATCCATCAGGCTGGTGAGTGGCTGCGACAGCATGGCGTCCATGACCGAGAGCAGGCCCACCGTGTACGCGGTCTCGGGGGACCCGGTCTTGCACAGGCGGCAGAGTCTTTCGCACAGGTTGGCACGCAGCAGACCGACGTTCAGGATCTCCAGCGGACGGTTGCCCAGGCCGGCCATCGCGAACAGCGTGGCCCATGCCCGGATGCGCGAAAGCCCCATCAGGACCACGGCGCGCTGAATGGACTCGACCTTGCTGCGTAACCCGATGCCGGCCGAGTTCACATAGCGCAGGACCTTGAAACTGAGCCCCGGGTCCTGGCTGACCAGGTCGATGACTTCCTGCATCGGGACGTCGGGATCGTTCAGGCGCGCCAGCAGGCGCACCACCATGGCGGAGTCTTCCTCGACCCGGTCAGATCGGACGATGCTCGGGCGGGCAAAGAAGTATCCCTGGAAGTAATCGAACCCCAGTGCCTTGAGTTGCTCGAACTGCTCGACGGTCTCGACCTTCTCGGCCAGCAGGCGGGCGCCGGTGGCGCGAAGCTCGGGCATGCGCCGTGCCAGTTCCTCCATGCCTCCGGGCTGGATCTCGACCTTGATGTAGCTGACCAGCGGCAGGATCGGCTGCAGCTGGGGCTGAAAACTGTAGTCGTCCATTGCCAGTTCGAAACCGTGGCCGGCCATGCTGGAGATGCCGAGCAGGAGCTCTTCGTCCACGTTGACGTCCTCGAGGATCTCCAGCACGACACGGTCCCGGTCAAACGGGATCGGCGGCATGTCGACGAAGAACGGTCGGGTCAGGTTGATAAATGCCTTGTACGGCCCGGTGATCCTGTCGAGCCCGATCTCCATGAAGGCATTGAGGACGGTAACTGAAGACGCCATGTTGCCGTCGGTAAAGGAGCAGGTGCCACCGGCATCGCGATACAGCAGTTCGTAGGCGAATACCTCCAGCTCACGGTCGAAGATCGCCTGACGGCCGACCTGGATCGTCTCCGCGGACCTGTTGCTGGCGGTGTTGGGCGATGGCATGAGTCCTTCCTGGCTGCGAGTCCGTGCATGTCTCCAAGGAATAGCGACCGCTGGCACTGCGGCTTGAGGTGGGAGACAGACGGGCCAAACGGTCAGCGCGGCGTTATGATCGGGTAATCTGTGGTTGTTCGCGGGTTGTCGTCGGGATCCCGCATGCGGCCGCGCAGCCAGTGGCTTGGAGGACTTGATGATCAACGGCATTTTGGATCTGAACGGGTGGCAGATGGTGCTGGTCGTTCTCGGCCTGACCCACGTGACGATCGTCGCTGTCACTGTCTACCTGCATCGTTGCCAGGCGCATCGGGCGCTGGAGCTACACCCGCTGATTGCGCACTTTTTTCGCTTCTGGCTGTGGCTGACCACCGGAATGATCACGCGCGAATGGGTTGGCATCCATCGTCGCCATCACGCGCGCTGCGAGACTGCCGAAGACCCCCACAGCCCGCAGGTGCTCGGACTGAGCAAGGTCCTCTGGGAGGGCGCTGAACTGTATCGTGCCGCGGCGGAGCAGGATGGCCTGGTTGATCGCTATGCGCACGGTACGCCGGATGACTGGATCGAGCGTCACCTCTATCAGAGGTACAACTTCGCCGGTATCGTCGTGATGTTGGCGATCGACGTCGTGCTGTTCGGTATCCCCGGGGTCGCGATCTGGGCGATCCAGATGGTGTGGATCCCGTTTTTCGCTGCGGGGGTGATCAACGGCATCGGTCATTATTGGGGGTACCGCAATTTCGAGTCGCCCGATGCAGCCACCAATATCTCCCCCTGGGGCATCCTGATCGGTGGCGAGGAACTGCATAATAACCACCATGCCTTCCCCAGTTCGGCGCGGTTGTCTTCGCGCTGGTGGGAGTTCGATATCGGCTGGATGTATATCCGGCTGTTTTCGGTGCTTGGTCTGGCGCGTGTGCGCCGCGTTGCGCGCGAGCCCCTGCTGCAGGCGGAAAAGAACGCGGTGGATATGGAGACCGTGAAGGCTGTGATCAGTCACCGTATGCATGTCTTAGCCAACTACGCGCGTGAGGTGATCATGCCTGTCGCCAATGCGGAGTTGTGTCACTCTGAAAAACACTGCCGGCGTCTCGCGCGTCAGGCGCGGCGGCTGCTGGTGCGCGAAGAGGCCTCGTTGGATGCGCCGAGCAGGCAGCGTCTGGAGTCGATTCTGAGTCGCAGCCAGGTCCTGGCCACGGTGCACCGCTCGCGGCAGCAGTTGCAGCAGGTGTGGGAACGCACGGCATCGAGCCAGGATGTCCTGCTGGCAGCCCTGCAGCAGTGGTGCAGGGAGGCGGAGGACAGCGGGGTGAAGGCGCTCCAGGAATTTGCCCGCAGCTTGCGCAGTTATGCCCCGGCGGCCAGTCATTGACGGCAAGGCCGGCATCACGACAGGCACAAAAAAACCGCCGGCCGGCGGTTTTTTTGTGGATGCCGATCAGAACTACTTGATCTTGCCTTCCTTGTACATCACGTGCTGGCGCACGACGGGATCGTATTTCTTGATCTCCATCTTGCCGGTCATGGTCTTTTTGTTCTTCGTCGTGGTGTAGAAGTGACCGGTGCCGGCGCTGGAATTCAAGCGGATTTTTTCACGAACGGCTTTTGCCATGATTGTCGCTCCTTCAGACCTTTTCGCCGCGCGAACGCAGCTCGTTCAGCACCGTGTCGATGCCTTTCTTGTCGATCACCCGCATGCCGGCGGCAGAGATGCGCAGACGCACGAAACGCTGTTCGCTCTCGACCCAGAAGCGATGATAGTGCAGGTTCGGCAGGAACCGGCGCCGGGTCTTACGGTGCGAGTGGGATATGTTGTTCCCGGTGATCGGCCGTTTGCCGGTGACCTGGCAGACTCTGGACATGGTTAACGCCTCGAAAAATCTCGTTAATTTCGCCGACGCCGGCCCTGTGGGCTGGCGGAAAGGCCGCAATTTATACCGGAAGTGGATCGCCTGGTCAACTCTCAATGGCGCCTCATATCAGGCCGCGTTCGGCCAGCGAGCAGCATTGTGCGTCGCCGACGATCAGGTGGTCGAGCACCCGTACATCGATCAGTGCCAGGACATCGCGCAGACGTGTCGTGATCCGCTGGTCAGCCTGGCTCGGTTCGGCGACTCCGGACGGATGATTGTGACTCAGGATCACAGCCGCGGCGTTGTGTTGCAGCGCCCGGCGCACCACCTCGCGCGGGTGCACGCTGGCACCGTCGATGGTGCCGCGAAACATCTCTTCAAAGGCGATGACGCGGTGACGGTTGTCCAGGAACAACACCGCGAACACCTCGTAGGGGTAATCGCGCAGACGGGACTTGAGATATGCCGCGGTATGCTCAGGGCTCAACAGGGGGCTGCCGCGTTCGAACTGTTCGTCCAGGTGTCGCCGTGCCATCTCGAGCACCGCCTGCAGCTGCGCGAATTTGGCCGTCCCCAGTCCGGGCGCCAGACAAAAAGTCGCCTGATCTGCCGCCAGCAGGCGGCGCAGACTGCCGAATCGCGCGAGCAGGTCGCGCGCCAGTTCGACCGCGCTCTTGCCGCTGACCCCGGTGCGTAGAAAGATCGCCAGCAGTTCGGCGTCGCTAAGACTGTGCGGGCCGGCGGCCAGCAGACGTTCGCGCGGACGTTCCGCGATCGGCCAATCCTTGATCGTCATCATGCATTCCTTCCTCCTTGAAGTGGGTAAAGACTAACCGCGCCGGCAATGCCGCGCAAAGCACGCTTTGCCGCGGGGGGCGGGTCGGGTAACCTTGCAACCTGTCAACCCGCTATTAAAGGAATGCCTCCGTCTATGCAGCCACTGCGCGGACGACGCCTGTTGCTCGGCATCACCGGTGGTATCGCCGCCTACAAGGCCGCGGAGCTGGCGCGCCTGCTGGTCAAGGACGGGGCCGAGGTGCAGGTTGTGATGACCCGCGCGGCAGAGGCGTTCATCGGGACGATGACGCTGCAGGCGATCACCGGCCGGCCGGTGCGTGAGGCGCTCTTCGATGCGCAGCACGAGGCGGCGATGGGGCATATCGAGCTGGCGCGATGGGCCGAACTGGTCATCGTCGCGCCGGCGACTGCGGATTTTCTGGCACATGCGGCCGCAGGCATGGCCCATGATCTGCTGTCGACGCTGTGCCTGGCGACAACTGCCCCACTGGTGGTGGCGCCGGCGATGAACCAGGCCATGTGGCGGCATGCGGCGACGCAGGCCAATGTCGCTCTGCTGCAGTCGCGGGGTGTCAGCTTGCTCGGTCCGCACGAAGGGGCGCAGGCCTGTGGCGATGTCGGGCCGGGCAGAATGCTCGAACCCGCGGAAATCCAGCGCGCCGTGCGTGCGCGTTTCGCCGATGGCCGTCTAAGCGGCAGAAAGGTCTTGTTGACCGCCGGTCCGACGCGCGAGGCGCTCGATCCGGTGCGTTTTCTCGGCAACCGCAGCTCGGGAAAGATGGGGTTCGCGCTGGCGACGGCGCTGGTCGCCGAAGGGGCTTCGGTAACGCTGGTGGCGGGTCCTGTGTCGCTGCCAACCCCTGCGGGTGTTGAGCGGATCGATGTCGAGAGCGCGTTGCAGATGCGCGAAGCCGTCTTTACATCGGTGCCCGGGACTGCCATTTTTATTGCCTGTGCGGCGGTGGCCGATTTTCGCCCCGCTGCAGCGGCCGAACAAAAGATAAAAAAAACCAGTGAGACCCTGACCCTGGAACTGATTCGCAATCCGGATATCCTGAGCGAGGTGGCGGCACTGCCGCAGCGGCCGTTCTGCGTCGGTTTCGCCGCCGAAACGGATGACGTCGAGGCCTATGCGCAGGCCAAGTTGCGGGCCAAGCGGCTCGATATGATCGCCGCCAACCGGGTGGGTGCATCGCGAGGGTTCGAGGTCGATGACAATGCCCTGCTGGTGATATGGGAGGGCGGACAGCAGTCTCTCCCCACGCAGCCCAAATCGCGCCTGGCGGCGCAGCTGGTCAATTTGATCGTGGACCGTTTTGATGCACAGACTGCAGCTGAAAATACTTGATACCCGCCTGGGCGACAGCTTCCCGCTGCCGGACTACGCCACCGACGGGTCTGCCGGAATGGACCTGCGGGCGATGCTGGACGGTCCGTTGGAACTGGGGCCCGGTGAAACGGAGCTGATCCCCACCGGGATCGCCATCCACATTGCGGATCCGTCGCTGGCAGCTGTCATCCTGCCGCGTTCGGGACTGGGGCATAAGCACGGTATCGTGTTGGGCAATCTGGTCGGCCTGATCGACTCGGATTATCAGGGTCAGCTTTACGTGTCCTGCTGGAATCGCGGGCATTCCACGTTTCGGATCGAGATCGGCGAACGCATCGCACAATTGGTCCTGATCCCGGTGGTGCGCGCGGTTTTCGAACAGGTGGAGGAATTCGATGAGAGCGATCGTGGGGCCGGTGGTTTCGGGCATTCCGGAAGGCATTAGCGCACGTCTGGTCGTGCCGGTGACGTCGATTGATGGGTCATTTACCGGACGGGACACAACAACGTGGGCTTGATAAATAGAAACGTGGACCAGGCGGCGTCGCAGGCGGGTGGAGGAAAGGGCGGACGTGCCCTCGTCGTCTATCTGCTGCCGACGCTGCTGGTGGGTATTGCACTGATGGTGGTGGTGGCCCTGTTTGCGCAGCAGGCCATCCACAGCGGTGCAAGCAGGAGTGCGCGGGCCACCGCGCAGAGCGTCTCCGAGGCCGTAGCCGCAAGACTTGCGGGAGCGGTCACTGCGCGCCGTGACCTGCTTGCCCTTGTGTTGAGCGAAGGTCGTGCCGCCGCGGCGTTGAGTAGCGGGGATCCGTCGGCGATAAAGGCGGAAGAAGCAGTGATACAGCAGCGTGTCGCCGGCCTGCTGCAGGTGCGCCTGCTGCCGCGTGACGCCAGCCAGCCGGATCCCGCCGGCGCCGCTCCGCTGGGCTATGCCGGCCTGGATCTGCTGCGGCGTACCGTCGACAGTGGCAGGCCGTCGGCTGCCGAAATTCACCAGATAAAAAGCGGTGCACCTTACCTCGCAATGGCATTGCCGGTGAATGTGGCGGGTGGCAATGCCGGTGTCCTGTTCGCTGCCTGGGACATGCGTTTTCTGGTGGGCCTGCTCGAGCAGTCGCCGGCATTCCAGGGGCGGCTGCAGTTGGTGCAGGGTGGTGACGGTGGCTATGTCCTGGCGAAGGGGCCGGGTGGGCAGGACGGTCCGCTGACCGAGGGTGCCGTGGAAGTGCCGGACAGCATCTGGAAGGTCAGCTATGGCACTGACCCCGATACCGGCGGGATGGGGGGTCTGCTGACAATGGCCAGCGTGGTCGCCGCCGGTGGGTTGGCACTGTTGCTGAGCGTCTTTCTGCAATGGCGCGCGCTGGCGCGCGACCTGCGTGCCGACATGGGCACCCTGGTGAACCTCGGCGAGGCTATCCTGCGCCGCGAAAACGGTGCTGCGCGTCAGGCCCAGGTGGCGAGTACGCGCGATGCAATCGCGTTGCTGAGTCAGTACGCACGCGAGTCGCGTGAGATGCCGGCGACGGCTGCAGCACCTGCAGTGCGGCGCGCGGTGCCGATGGGGGGACTGCCCCAATCAAGGACACAGGGAATGGAGGTCGAGGAACTCGACAGCGACCCTGCGGAACTGCTGGCGGCGCGCCCGCGCAAGGCACCCAAAATCGATATTCCGGACACGCTTTTTCGCGCCTACGACGTACGTGGTGTGGTTGGCCAGGCGTTGACAGGCCCGTTCGCCGAGCTGCTCGGTCAGGCGGTGGCGACGCTGGTGCAGGAGCAAGGGGGGCATCGGGTTGCCGTGGCGCGCGACGCGCGGCCTTCCAGTCCGCAGTTGGCCGAGGCGTTGGTGCGTGGACTCAACGCCGGTGGTTGCGACGTGCTCGATATCGGGCAGGCGCCGACCCCGCTGTTGTATTTCGCGATGCACACTCAACCTGTGCAGGCCGGTGTCGTGGTTACCGGCAGTCACAACCCGGCGGATTACAACGGATTCAAGATCGTCATTGGTGACCGGGTACTGGACGGTGACGAGCTGCTGGCTTTGCGTCGACGCATGCTCGAGGGCGTTTTCAGCCAGGGCAATGGTTCGATCGAGCGCGTCGATCTGGTCGCAGAATATGTTGAGGCGGTGGTGCGGGAGGTCCAGCTTGCCAGACCCCTCAAGGTCGTCGTGGACGCGGGCAACGGGGTTGCCGGCGATCTGGCAGTGGCGACGCTGGAGGCGCTGGGCTGCGAGGTGGTGCCGCTGTTCTGCGAGCCTGACGGCAGCTTCCCGAATCACCACCCGGACCCGAGCCAGCCGGACAACCTGGCATCACTGATGCTCGAGGTGCAGGCGCAGGATGCGGATATCGGGATTGCGTTGGACGGTGATGGCGATCGCCTGGGCGTGATCGACAATACCGGCGCCAACGTGTGGCCGGACAGCATCCTTATGCTGCTGGCGGCGGATATCCTGGGGCGCCATCCCGGCGTCGATATCCTGTATGACGTCAAGTCGTCACGGCACCTGGCCAGTTTTATTCTTGGGCACGGCGGGCGGCCGATCATGTGGAAGTCCGGGCATTCGAGGATGCGCGCGAAGATGCTGGAGACAGGCGCACTGCTCGGTGGCGAGTTCTCCGGGCATTTGTTCATCAAGGAGCGCTGGTTCGGTTTCGATGACGCGGTCTATGCGGCGGTGCGTGTGTTGGAACTGCTGGCACTGGAGCCGCGCGGCGCGAGCGAGCTGTTTGCCGAACTGCCGTCAAGCCCGTCGACGCCCGAATACCACCTGATGTTGGAGGAAGGTCAGAGCCGGGAGCTGATGCGGGCCCTGGACGCGCACAAGGTGTTCGATGATGCGCGCCTGGTCGAACTGGATGGACTGCGTGTGGAGTTCGGTAGCGGTTGGGGCCTGATCAGGCCATCCAATACGACACCGTCGCTGACGTTCCGGTTCGAGGCCGATGACGAGCGTTCCCTGGAAGAGATAAAGTCACGCTTCCGCGACCTGTTGCGGCGTGTAGCGCCGGATATGCAGGCACCCTTTTAACGACTAAGCGGTATTCACATGAGTTTGACGGCTGAAGCAGCGGGCAACGTGGCCCACGTGCTGTCCGAGGCGCTGCCCTATATCCAGCGCTTTGGTGGTAAGACGATCGTAATCAAGTACGGTGGCAACGCGATGGTCGACGAGGAACTCAAGGCCGGGTTCGCTCGTGACGTCGTGATGATGAAGCTGGTCGGAATCAACCCGGTGGTGGTGCACGGCGGTGGGCCGCAGATTGGCGACCTGCTCAAACGCCTGGGAAAACAGAGCGAGTTCATTCAGGGCATGCGCGTCACCGATGCCGAGACCATGGATGTCGTCGAGATGGTGCTCGGCGGCCTGGTCAACAAGGAGATCGTGACCCTGATCAACCGTCACGGCGGCTCGGCCGTCGGCCTGACCGGCAAGGACGGTGACCTGATCCGCGCGCGCAAGCTGCATCTCACGCGTGAGAACCCCGAGGCCCGGGCACCGGAGATCATCGATATCGGTCATGTCGGCGAGGTCGAGAGCATCGATGCCTCGGTGGTGGATATGCTGGTACACGGCAACTTCATCCCGGTGGTCGCGCCGATCGGCGTCGGTGACGACGGCCGCTCCTACAACATCAATGCGGATCTGGTCGCGGGCAAGATGGCCGAGGTGCTCAAGGCCGAGAAACTGATCCTGTTGACCAATACCCAGGGGTTGCTGGACAAGTCCGGCAGGCTGCTCACTGGGCTGACCCTTGAGAGGGTCGATGAGTTGGTTGCAGACGGCACGATTACCGGCGGCATGCTGCCGAAGATTGCCTGCGCCCTGGACGCGGTGAAAGGCGGCGTGAATTCAGCCCACATCATCGACGGACGGGTGCCGCATGCGGTGATGGTCGAGCTGTTTACCGACCAGGGTATCGGTACCCTGATCCGTCGCCGCTGACCGGGCACCATGCCGCGCCCCTCCCGCAAACAGGCGATCCTCGAGGCGCTGGCCGACGAGTTGGAGCAGCATCCGGGGGACCGGGTTACCACCGCGGCCCTGGCGCGTGCCGTGGGTGTGTCCGAAGCGGCGCTGTATCGGCATTTTCCGAGCAAGGCGCGGATGTTCGAAGGCCTGATCGGGTTCGCCGAAGAGACCGTGTTCGCGCGTATCAACCAGATCCTAGGCGAAGAAAAGAACACCCAGGTCCGTACCGCAAAGGTGATCTATCTGCTGCTCGGCTTTGCCGACCGCAATCCGGGTATCTCACGTGTGCTGTTGGGCGATGCGCTGGTGGGCGAACGTGAACGTCTGCATGATCGTGTGCAGCAGTTCTTCGAGCGTATCGACCTGCAGTTGCGGCAGATCCTGCGCGAGGCGCCGATGCGTCAGGATGCCACGCTGCGGACGACGCCGGAGGCGGCGGCTGCCTTGTTGACCGCATTCGTTGAGGGTCGGATGCAGCAGTTTCTGCGTTCGCGGTTTTCCCAGCCCTCGCTGTCTGCCTGGGAGGTGGACTGGCCGGTGCTCAGCCACGGCCTTTTCGACCCGGGCTGACGCTCGAGCTGCGCCCGGCGGTGGATCTGGCCGGGCGTGATCGTTACTTCTGCATGGCGATTCGGAATTGCTCGCGTATCGCCGCCACCTCGGGCCCGCGACAGTACTCCCTGGCCTCGGTGAAGCCGGCACACTGCACATCCATGAAGATCCGCTCGCCGCCCTGCGTGAAGTCGGTGAGGCGCGATACGGTGATGCTCACGTCACGTATGTTGCGCGGAGGTGCAGTGACCAGGATGCGTTCCGCTGCGAGGTCGATCGGCGTGGTCGCATGGGTGCGCGCATATTGCTGCGCGATGTCCCATAGCCGAGTGCATTCGGCCTCGTCCTGGCAGCGCACCGCGGTCTCCACCAGGTCGGGGATGTCCGACTGCCTGATCACGTCGGCATTGGCAGCGCGCGATCCGCCCTGGCGCAGCTGGCGGAAGCGGTCGAGGTCATAGTCATAGCGTTCGATGGTGTCGCGCTTTTCGTCTTCCTTGCCGAGAATGATGGCGTACGACTTTTCGATCGAGCGCTGGGTGCTGTCGAGGTTGGCCTTTTGCTGACTGCTCAGCTGCTTGCCGCTGCGCTCGGTGGCCGCGGCGGCCGCCTGGAATTCGGACAGACGGGCCTTCAGGCGCCGGATCTCCTTGTGGGTAAGCTGGATCTGCGAATCGAGCTGCGCGATCTTGCCGTCGCGCGCCATCACCAGGTCGTCCTCGTTGCGATACAGGTTGAGCAGGATGCGGTCACGCGCCTGCTGCTCCTGCTTCAGCTGCTCCGCCTCGGCGCGTAGCGCCTGCAGAGCCTTGTCGCGTTCGATCTCTTCTTCGGTTTTGGCCCGGTCCTGGCGCCCGCGTTCGATGCCGCGTTCATCCAACTCGTAGTGCGGCTGGTCGACGTATTCAGGCGGTATGGATGTGCCGTAATGTGTCACGCCATTTTCATCGACCCATTTCTTGTACGTACCGGCCTGCAGAGGCGCTACGGCGACCAAGGAAAGGGTGAGGATAAGGCTGGAAATACGAATTACTGACGTCATAGTTGATCACCGGCGGGCATCTGACCCGTCATTATAATGACTCCTAGACGTGGGTTAGCGGCAGAGTCGTGGAACAGTTCATACTTTTTTTGATTTCCCTGGTTGCCAACCTGTTCTCCGCGTTTGCCGGCGGTGGTGCCGGGCTGCTGCAGCTGCCGGTGCTGATTTTCCTTGGGTTGCCGTTTGGTGTCGCCCTGGCGACGCACAAGATCGCCTCGGTAGCCCTCGGTGTCGGTGCGACCCTGCGCCATCTGCGCGAGGGAGGGCTGCAGCGACGTTTCGTGGTGTTCATCCTCGCGACTGGTATCCCCGGCGTACTGCTGGGTGCCAGCGTGATCCTGCAGGTGCCGGGCCGATATGCGGAGATTGCGCTGGGTGTCCTGACCCTGGGTCTGGGTGTCTATTCGGTAGCCAAGGGCGGTATGGGCCTGGTCGAGGCGCCGCGCAATCGACAGGGGCGCGGTCTTTGGCTGGGCGGACTGGGGCTGTTCGCGATCGGTGTCCTGAACGGCTCGCTGACCTCGGGCACCGGTCTGTTCGTGACCCTGTGGCTGGTGCGCTGGTTCGGTGCGGACTATCGCCAGGCTGTCGCCTACACGCTGGTCCTGGTGGGTATGTTCTGGAACGGCAGCGGTGCGGTTGCACTCGGCATCCTCGGCGACGTGCGCTGGGACTGGCTGCCGGCACTGCTGCTCGGTTCGCTGCTGGGCGGCTACGCCGGCGCGCACCTGGCGATACTCAAGGGCAACGTCTGGATCAAGCGCACGTTCGAAGTCGTGACGCTGCTGGTCGGGCTGAAACTGATCGCCGGCTGATCAGACGCCGTATTCACGCCGATAGGCCTGGATATCGGCCAGATAGGTATCGAAGTCGGCGCGTTCGCGGATGAAGTCGATCAGATCGGCAAGGCGAACGATGGCCGTCACCGGCATCCCATAGTCGGTCTCGACCTCCTGGATCGCCGAGCGCTCACCCTTGCCGCGTTCCTGGCGGTCCAGCGCGATCACCACGCCGGCCGGTCGCGCGCCTTCGGCGGCGATGATGTCCATCGATTCGCGGATCGCGGTGCCGGCGGTGATGACGTCATCGATGATCAGGATGTTGCCCTCAAGCGGATGGCCGACGATGCTGCCGCCTTCGCCATGGCTCTTGGCCTCTTTACGATTGAACGCATAGGGCACATCGATGCCGTGATGGTCGTAAAGCGCGGCCGCCGTCACCGCGGCCAGCGGGATGCCCTTGTAGGCCGGTCCGTAGAGCACGTCGAACTCGAGTCCGGCGTTGACGATCGCCTGGGCGTAAAAGCGCCCCAGTTTGGCGAGTGCGGCGCCGGTATTGAACAGGCCGGCATTGAAAAAATACGGACTGATGCGTCCTGACTTGAGGGTGAAGCGACCAAAGCGAAGTACGCCGAGATCGAGGGCGAAATCGAGAAATTCGCGCTGGTAGTCCTGCATCTTGTTCCCCTGTCTTGTTGGGCGGCATTGTGCGCAAAGGGCGCTGCCGATGACAAGGGCGTATGCCAATGGCTTTCCCTATAATGCCGCACATGCGCGTCATCAGTCTCAATTTGAACGGCATCAGGTCTGCGGCGCGCAAGGGGTTTTACGCCTGGCTGCGCCGCCAGCGTGCCGATGTCGTGTGCCTGCAGGAGATCAAGGCGCAGGTTGACCAGCTCGGAGACCGCATGTACTGGCCGCCGAGCTTCCAGTGTTATTACCATCCGGCCGAGAAGAAGGGTTACAGCGGTGTCGCGCTGTATGCGCGGCGCGAGCCGGACGAGGTGGTCCAGGGACTGGGCTGGACAGATATCGATTCGGAAGGTCGCTGGATCGAGGCGCGGTTCGGTGCACTCAGCGTGGTGTCGCTTTATCTGCCGTCGGGGTCGTCGAGCGAACAGCGCCAGCAGGTCAAATTCGACCTGATGCGGCGTCTGACCCCTTACCTCAGAAAGCTGCGGCGTGACGGCCGCGAGTACATCCTGTGCGGCGACTGGAACATCGCACACACCAAGGCCGATATCAGGAACTGGCGTGGCAACCTCAAAAACTCGGGCTTCCTGCCGGAAGAGCGTGCCTGGATGGATAAGCTTTTCGGGCCGATGGGCTGGGTCGACGCTTTCCGCGTGGTCAACCAGAGCCCCGATGAGTACTCCTGGTGGTCCAACCGTGGCCAGGCCTGGGCCAACAACGTCGGTTGGCGCATCGATTACCAGGTGGTGACGCCCGGTCTGCGCGGGCGCATTCAGGGTGCCCATATCTACCGCAGCAAGCGCTTCTCCGACCACGCGCCGGTGATCGTGGACTACGACCTTGACCTCTGAGCGCCGCGATTCGCTGGCGGAGATCGCCCGCTCGGCCCTGTCGCTGCGCATGCTGGTCGCGGCGCTGATGGGTTTTGCCTCCGGTCTGCCCCTGCTGCTGACCGGCTCCGTCCTGCAGGCATGGATGAAGGACGAGGGGGTCGATCTGGGGACGATCGGCCTGTTCGCGCTGGTTGGTCTGCCTTACACGCTCAAGTTCCTGTGGGCGCCGCTGATGGATCGCTTCACGCCGAATGCGCTTGGCCGGCGGCGCGGCTGGTTGCTGTTGTTTCAGCTGGCCCTGGTTGCGTCACTGGTCTGGCTGTCACTCGCCAGGCCGGCTGTTGACCCCTGGTGGCTCGCTGTCGCGGCCATGCTGGTGACGTTCTTCTCGGCCAGCCAGGATATCGTCGTCGATGCCTATCGCCGCGAATCCCTGAGCGATGAAGAGCAGGGGCTGGGCGCGTCCCTGTACGTGAACGGGTACCGGGTCGGTATGTTGCTGGCCTCTGGCGGTGGCCTGATCCTGGCCGATCACCTGAGCTTTGCCCAGGTTTATCAGCTGATGGCGGCGTTCATGCTGTTGGGCGTCGCCACGACGCTATTCGCCCCCGAGCCGGCGACGGCCGAAGGCGTGCCTCGCACCTTGCGTGAGGCGGTCGTAGAGCCGTTCATCGAGTACTTCCAGCGCCGGGACGCCTTGCTGATCCTGGCGTTCATCCTGCTTTACAAGATCGGCGACACCATGGCGTCGCACATGACCACGCCGTTTTATCTCGATATCGGTTTCAGCAAGACCGAGATCGGTGCAGTGGTGAAGCTGTTCGGTTTCTGGGCGACCGTTACCGGCGGGCTGATCGGCGGCCTGCTGATCATGCGCCTGGGCATCTTTCGCTCGCTCTGGCTGTTCGGCATCCTGCAGGGGGTATCGACGGCGGGCTTCGCCGTACTGGCGCAGGTCGGTGCAAGCGTGCCAGGACTGGCGGCCGTGATCACTATCGAGAACCTGTCGGGCGGCATGGGTACCGCCGCCTATGTGGCGTACATGGCGAGCCTGACCAACAGGAAATTCACCGCCACTCAATACGCCCTGTTGTCGAGCCTGATGGGGGTGCCGCGGGTTATTGCCGCGGCACCGACCGGCTATCTCGCCGATGCGATGGGATGGTCGTGGTTTTTCGTCGCCTGTGCGTTGATCGCCGTACCCGGACTGCTGCTGATTCGCTGGCTGCATGGACGCGGTTCCGATGCACGGCCGCAGCGGGTGGGCTGATGGGTTCGATCGACCTGCTTAGCGCCTTCGTCGTCGGCCTGCTGGGCGGCGTGCATTGCGCGGGGATGTGCGGCGGCATCGTCGGTGCTCTGTCTTTCGGTCTGTCGCCCACGGCCTCGCGCTGGCCCATCCTGTTGGCATACAACGC
>Ga0116164_10001327_pt1 | contig 18848 bp, 28 predicted proteins | sample AD_UKC109_MetaG_FD_89888 | JGI IMG/M metagenome (GOLD analysis project Ga0116164, IMG submission 89888) | Active sludge microbial communities of municipal wastewater-treating anaerobic digesters from Hong Kong - AD_UKC109_MetaG | ecosystem: Engineered > Bioreactor > Anaerobic > Digestate... | reverse complement strand
GTACTGGTCTGGGGGACCAGGGGTCGGAGATTCGAGTTCTCTCACCTCGACTAAAATCGAAAACTATGAACCAAATTGGTGATAAAAGAGTTATAGGAAACCCCGAAGATATATTTTCCTTAAGGGTTTTAGAAATAAATGATATTTATGAGATTAGTCCCTCGGAAACATATTTTGAAATTATCGAAAAACCTTTAATATGGGAAGGTACCAGAGCGGTCAAATGGGCTTGACTGTAAATCAAGTGGCGATGCCTTCGGGGGTTCGAATCCCTCTCTTCCCACAAAAAATTAAAAAAAATGACAAAACTAACCAAAAAACAATTAAAAATTTTGCAAATAGCTGTCGATAAAGAATCTACTTATCCAAAAAATGAAGTTATTTTCGATGATGTTTCTAAATTGAAGCCTATAAGTCTAGAAAAACTTTTCATAGAATTAAAAGCTTCAACAGAAAAAGAGAAAAAGAGAGTTAGAGCTGTTTTTGATAAAATTCCTAAGGAATTTATCAAATATTTTTATGGGCCAGAGGAAATTATATTTGCAGATATAAATTCGGAAGACAGAAAAAGACATTTAAAAAAAGATGGGTGGGAATCTAAAGAGGAAAAATGGTATATTCCAAAAAGCTGGTATGATTGTTTTGTGGTCTATAAGGATAAAGAAAGTGATATAAAAGCTACTATGAGCTCTGTTTATGAGGAATCTATGAAAATAAAAAGAAAAAACCTTAAAATGGGGATAATAACCATTTTAATATCACTTATAGCACTTTCTTATTCAATATTTAATGGAGAAAGAAAAAATTCAGAAATTAAAGTTCTGACAAAAAGAACCGAATTGTTGGAAAAAAGAATCGAATTATTAGAAAGAGAATAACAAATGCAATTAAAATCAGAATTTGGCTTTATCGATTTTGACGTTATCATTGATGAAAAATATCCTAATGGATTACTTTTATTCAAAGGAAGCTATATCAAAAAAGAATTTAGAGGTCAAGGAAAGTTCAAGGGAATGGTAAATACTTTATTTTCTCGAATGAAAAAAGGAACGGAAGTTCAGGTATCCCTAGCAAATAAAAATTTAGTTCATTTTTTTAAATCCATGGGATTTGAAGAAACTGGTGAAATTGAATATTGGGGAAAACCCGATAATACTATAAATTTAAAGGGAAAAATATAATTGGCCGGTTCGTCTAGATGGCTCAGGACATCGCCCTTTCACGGCGGAGATCACGGGTTCGAATCCCGTACCGGCTACCATGCATGAATTACTCATAGCCCATTCAAGAAGCTGTTGGATGACCACCTATACTATCATTCCATTTTACGGAATGTCCCAATTGGGTTAAAGGAAATAGGAGAAGGTTATGGTATAAGCGGATATGCTGGAAATGGTATACAGAACAGACCGAGGATCTGTGCTCTTTTGAGCGTGTGGGTTCGAGTCCCATTATCTGCACTTTTTGCATACGCACACGAAAAATATATAAAATAAAAGTATGTTCGTTTGCGAATGCGGTAAAAAATTTGAAAAAAACAACTCTTTAAATGCTCATTTTTCCCATTGTTTAATTCATAGGAAAGGTAAACCTCCTATTGATAGATTTGGGGAAAAAAGAGCTTGGAATAAAGGATTAACCAAGGAAACAGACGAAAGAGTAAAAAAACTTTCTATAATTAATAGCGGGGAACATCATCCTAATTGGAGAAAACATCTTTCTCGTGATCATAAGGAAAAATTATCTAGGTCTTTAAAAGGAAAAACCGGTGGAATGAGATCCGGCTCTAATAAATGGAAAGGCCAATATATTTTTTATAATGATCAAAAAATATGGCTAGATAGTTCATGGGAGAAAAAATTTGTGGATCATCTTATTTCTTTAAATATTAAATGGGTGAAGAATACAAATAAATGGGGGTTTAAATATAAATTTAATGACAGATTTTTTACATATTATCCAGATTTCTTTCTTCCTGATTTAAATATATGGATCGAGATAAAAGGGATGGAAAAAGAAAAAGATAAATTTAAATGGGGGCAATTTCCTGCCAAATTAATAATTTTAAAATCTATAAAGGAAATAGAAGATTTTTATCCTTGATGAACGAAATTTTTTGAAAAAAGTTTTTTTCCTATTGATTTTTTTTGTATATTTACTATGGAAATTAAAACTTTTAGAGATGAATATTCCGGCTACAATATCAACACCTAAAGTTTTCTTAGATCCAGAATTAGGGGAACTTGAAATTATAGGAAGATCATATCCCAGTAATTCTTTAGAATTTTGGAAGCCCATTTTGGATAGCATTTCTGAAATACCTTCAAGAAAATTCTCCATAAAGATTGGATTTGAGTATCTTAATTCTTCATCTCTAAAATTTCTTTATGGTCTTTTGAAGATATTTAAGGAAAAGCATCAGGTTATATCCATTGAATGGCTTTGCGAGGAAAAAGATCGTGATATGGAAGAAATAGCTAAATTCTTTTCAGAAGAAATTTCTCTTCCTTTTAAAATTATTAAGGTAGCTTCCTTTTAATAAATTCTAATGTATTGAATAGGAAAGCTCGAGATTCGAGCTTTTTTCGTGGGTTCGTATAGTTGGTTGCGTATGCTTAGTACGTCGGCCTTTCAAGCCGGAAACACGGGTTCGACCCCCGTACTCACGACTAAATCCACCTGGCGTATTCCTGAATGGTCCTGCCAGATCAGTAGGGGGTATATGGGTGGTCTCTAAAGAAATCCTGGCAGGGAGATCTACGGGGTTAACTTCGGTCGTCTAGTGGCCTAGGACTCCGGCACCAGCCGGAAACATGGGTTCGAATCCCATCCGTCGGGCAAATTGAGGGATAAATAAAATAAAAGTACTATGGTTTTTGAAATCCTCGAATATGAGGCAACCCCTAAAACCCCTCATGTTTATTTTAATGGCAATAAGGGAATTTTGAATATCGAAGGAAGATGTATCCCAGAAGATGCTTCTAAATTTTTTGAAGAACTACATTCTTTCTTTGATAGGTATCGAAAATCCCCAAATTATCTCTTAAAGATGTCTGTATACTTAGAATATTTTAATACAGCATCTGCAAGAGAATTGATGAAACTTTTTAAAAGATTAGAAGAGTTTCCATCTGAAATAGCATGGTATTATGATAAAGGCGATATTGACATGCTTGAAGCGGGAACTGATTTTTATGAAATTCTCCAAGGTAAAGTCCCATTATTTCTTCTTGAAAAAGAAAAATAATTTAACGGGAATTTAACAGAAAACATTTTTATTCAATCAGATCTTTTTGTATATTTGTTCTATTATTACAAATAAACGATCTTTCATATTTTGATTTTCCAATCCGTAGTAAGCTAAGGGATACTTCGAACTATAACGGTCCTAAGGTAGTCCCGGGACAGCGATGTCTCCACGAATGGCAAATGAGAGTTATCCTGCGGGGTGCTCTTCATCTCTCGTAGATGTAATGCCAGTCCAATGCTGAATAATATGCTCGAAAGAGCGAGGGCTGGGGTTAAAAGCCAGGCAACTGGTGCCCTAAAAAATTCAGTAATGACGGCCACCCAACGGGGATTGCAAAATCCCCCAGATAACACCCTTGCAAGGATTCTCGGATTAATTTATACGCCCCGTCCCACCGGCTACAAGAAAGGATGGCTCTATCATAATAGTGATCATAAAGGGTAGATGCGCGGTGAAAGTCCGCGATGGGGTAGCCCTAAGGATACTCCTTCAGAAGGAGGTCCGAAGATGCCTGCCGACCAGAGCATGAGATGGTCCTCACCTATGAGTAAATAGGGGTTTTTTGCGTTCTCATTTTATCCTAAGAAAATGAGGGTACCGCTTCCACGGCGTGATAGGGGTCTGGCCACGAGACAGATGCGGTGGTAGGGTTTTTACGTTTCTGATTTTTCAGCTTGGGGATTTTAAACCTTTCTCCTAAACAAAATCGGTGTACTGCAAGGTTCCGGCATATTGGACCTTTCGGCTAGCTTCAGCCAATGTAGGAATGGCATCCGTGAGCAAGAGCAACCAGCGCAAGGTTCTCGGAGGGGAAGTTTAATCTTCCCCTTTTCTTTTTTATCGTTCTTTGAATATTTGTTATAATCTAGGGCGTTTGCGAAGATATATAAATTAAAAATGTATATTTGCAAATGCGGGAAAGAGTTTAGAAAACAAAATTCTTTAAATGCCCATTTTTCTCATTGTTTAATTCATAGAAATGGAAAAATTCCTATAAATCGTTTTAAGGGAAGGGAAAATTGGAATAAGGGGCTTAAAAAAGAAACTGATGAAAGAGTTCAAAAATATTCGAAATCATTAAAAGACTCTTTAAATAGTGGAAAGGCTATCCCGAGTTTTTTTGGGAAACACCATTCAAATAAAACCAAAGAAAAGCTTAGTTTAATTCAGAGCACTTCTCATAAAGGGGGATATTGCAAATGGATTCCATACCAAAAGGAGGATAAAATAATTTATCTTCAAGGATCTTGGGAATTTAAATATGCCCAATATTTGGACTCATTAAATTTGAAATGGATTAAACCCGGGCACGGAGATTTAAAATATTCTTTTTTCTGGATGGATGACTCGGGGATTAAAAGAATTTATACCCCAGATTTTTATATCATAGATTATAACCAATATATTGAAATAAAAGGATATTGGAGAGAAAATGATAGAATTAAAATGAAAAAAGTTCTTGAACAAAATAAAATATCTCTTCAAATTCTTGAAAAGAAAGATTTAAAAAATCTTAATTTATTGTAATCGCCCTCGTGATGGAAATGGGTAGACATACCAACCTCAAAAGTTGGTGCTTATAAAATAGCGTGTGGGCTCGAGTCCCACCGAGGGCACGACAGTGACAACAGGTTCCAGCCTGGTGCAAAATTGACTATAATAATAGGATGATGAGATTAATCTGGACGTATCATCCTTGCCACTGTTTCTTTTTCTTAGCCAACATGTCCTCAATCTTTTAACCTACATTTAACAAAACTTATTTTTGTTTTTGGTTAAAAAGATGTAAATTTACCTCTCTAACAATTTTAAAGTATTAATAATCAAAACAAATTTTTATGGCAGAAGGAAGAAGTGGTGACCTTGTTTTATCTCAGGGAACATACGTATTACTTCAGGACGGAGCTACAGGACAGGTAGAAGTTGTTACAGGCCCTCACAAAGTTTCTCTTGCAGATACAGATCGTCCCGTTGTTTATGACAGGGAATCCAGATTATTCACACCGACCACATCTGAAAAAGCTATCAGGGTATGCCCTGCAGCAGATGAAGGTCAGTATCTTGTTCTTACCAATCCGTCTAAAGACGAGAGTGGTTTGAAACATCCTACAAAAGGAAAACAGAGCTCCATCGACCTTAACATGGGACGTAAACTGAATATTCAGGGTCCTACTGTTTTTGCTCTATTTCCTGGTCAAGTAGCAGATGTAATTGATGGACATCAGCTTAAATCCAATGAGTATCTTCTTATCCGTGTTTACAATGAAAAAGAGGCTAAAGAAAACCTCAAAAATTCAGTGGTTAAAGGAGCAGAAGGAACAGATGCAAAGGAAAATGTTGTTAAACAGCTTTTTGATGAAAAAGAAATTCGTACTGGAAATCTTCTCATTATAAAGGGAACCAATGTGTCTTTCTATATGCCTCCAACTGGCATTGAAGTACTTGAGGAAAAAGGAAAATATACTCGCGACGCTGTTACTCTGGAAAGATTAGAATATTGTATTCTTCTCGATCAGAATGGCGACAAAAGGTATGTAAAAGGACCAGACGTTGTGTTCCCAAAACCAACAGAGGTATTCGTGGAAAATAAGGGTCAAAAAGTTTTCAGGGCACTTGAGCTTAACGAAAATATGGGTATCTATATTAAAGTTATAGCTGATTACTCAGAAGATGGAAAAGACTACTCAGCTGGGGAAGAACTCTTTATCACTGGTGAAGAGCAGAAAATTTACTTCCCGCGTCCAGAACATGCTATTGTAAAATATGGATCAGAAACCATTCATTATGCAACAGCAGTTCCAGCAGGTGAAGGACGTTATATCTTGGACAAAATTACAGGTGCAGTTAAGCTTGTAGTAGGTCCTAAAATGCTTCTTCCAGATCCAAGAAAAGAAGTTATCGTAAAGAGAATTCTAAACGATAAAACTGTTTCCCTTTGGTTCCCAGGTAATAAAGAAGCTTTACAGTATAACCAGAGTCTAAGGGCTTCGATGGGAGAATCCGAAAAGGATTATGTTGAAGAACTTGGAGAACGTCTTGTAAAAGGTCGTGGAAGCGTATCAAAACAAACCCTTTATTCTTCAGCTGTTGCTGGATATATGGGGGATGAAATGGAAAGAAAACAGGAATATACTAAGCCTCGTACCATTAAATTGGATACAAAATACGAAGGTGCAGTTCTTCTTAATATCTGGCCAAATTATGCTGTTCAGGTTGTTAACAAGAATGGGGAACGTAAGGTTGTTGAGGGACCAAAAGTAATCATGCTCGAGTATGATGAAACTCTTGAAGTTCTCGAACTTTCAACTGGCAAACCTAAGACAGACCACGATCTTCTCAAAACAGTTTATCTGCAGACAAAGAATAACATTGTTTCCGATATTGTAACTCTAGAAACTAAGGATCTTATTCCAGTTGACGTTCGTATTTCCTATAAGGTTAACTTTGAAGGAGATAGCAAAAAATGGTTCAATGTTTCTGACTATGTAAAACTTCTTGCACAGCACATGAGATCTCTCATTCGTAATGTTGCTAAGAAGCAGACAATTCAGGAATTCCATGGAAATGCTACGGATATTATTAGGGATATTATCCTTGGTGAATCCAAAGAAGGTAAGAGGAAAGGACGTTCGTTTGAGGAAAATGGAATGACTATCTACGATGTTGAAGTTCTTGATGTCAGAATTGGGGATGAAGACATAGCCGAAATGCTTATAAGCAGCCAGCATGATGTAGTGGAGAACAATCTTAAAGTTCTCCAGCTTGAGAAAGAGCTTGAGTTTACTAGGGCTTCGGAAAATGTAATTCGTCTGAAAATAGATGAGAAACTTAAAACTCAAGCTAAACAAACAGAGGCTGAACTTGCTCAAGAAGCTAATAACAATAAGGTTCTTTCAACTAAGCTTGCTAATCAGAATAATATTGAAAAAGCTAAATTGGATAGCCAGGTTGCTTATGAGAAGTCTAAAGTTGATGCTCAGAATGCCCTCGAAGTTGCAAGGAAAACAGCTGAAAAAGATATTCAGGAAGTTCTGGATCTTATTGTCGAGGCTGCCCTTGCAAGGGAAAAGAAAGCAGAAGATCTTAAACTTGGATATGAAAAAGAACGTTCAGCTATTCATATCGAAGAGGTTAAAGCAGAAATGGCAGCTATTCAGCCAGGACTTATTGAAGCTATTGTTAGCACCAATGATGTTAACTTAGCAGAAATTCTTGCCAAGAATCTTAAGGAACAGAAGAATGGATCTCTTCTTGGGGATCTCTTTGGAAAGTCCGGGGGATTTGAAGGTCTACTTGAAACAGTAAAAGGAACTCCCATACATGATCGTCTAACTAAAATCCATGAGGATTATAAGAAGATGAAAGGAACTTCAAAAACTGAATAATTGATTAAGAAGGGGCTATCGTCAATTTAGCCCCTTCTTTTTTATTTTTATGACATTTTGTCGATAAATAAGGATCGGCATAATTATCGGAAGATATATATTATTTAAGAGATATTTTTTATTAAAAACAAAATCATGAAAAAACCATTTTATTACTAGATTCATTCAAAACTTATCGTCATTACAAGACGAGATTTAGCCCCCGGAATTCAGGCTGTACAAGCTGCTCACGCAGCAATTGATTTCCAACATCAACATCCTTCTATTGCTCGCGAATGGAATACAAATTCCAATTATCTCATTTTCTTATCTGTACAAGACGAGCAAGAACTCAAAAAGTTTATTCAAAAATTTCAGATCTATGATCTCAGACATACTATCTTTGTCGAACCTGATTTAGATAATCAAATTACTGCGGTCTGTGTTGAACCATCTGAAAGGACTATGAAATTATGTTCTCATTTACCTTTGGCACTTCGTGAATTTAACGGGTCTTTAACGCAAGGGTAATGAGATTTTTTTGTATATTTAAACTAAAATTTTTGAACTATGGAACACTAGATTATTAGACCGCCTTAACCATGATTATTTTATTTGGACACTAAATGGACATAAAATATGGACATTTGGACATCAATCAGGACAATTTTAATTTTTTAACTCAAATAAAATAATAATCATGGAAACTTTAACTATCAATAAAATTGCAATTAACGCTTTAAAAAGCGATATTAAAAAACTTTCTGAAGAGCAGAAATTTTTAAGAAACCAGAGAAAGACAGTTTATATCAAAGGGGAAAGAACAATGGAACCTTGGGTAGCTGCCATGCAACACAGAGCCAACAGAGAAAAATTAAGAATCATGTTTGCTGCTTATGGTTTAATGAGAGGAAAATCTTTAGAACAAATTGAACCAAATTCATCTGAAGAAAATTCTATCAAAAACTTTCTACCTCGGATAAGTAAAACTATCGAAACCTATAACAAATTATCAGATGAGTTACAAAAGTGATTTCAAAAAAAGGGAGCTCGAGCAAGAACTTGCAGGGGAAGAGTTAGAAATCCTTGAAGAAGAAAAAAAGCTAACTCCAGAGGAACTTCGTAAAAAAAGGCGTCAGGAGATAGAGGATGAAATACGGAGAGAACAGGCAGGATGGTAATAACAAGCATGGACATTATCATAGACATGATGTCCATGCTATTTTGGTTGCGTAGTTTAGTGGTTAGAACAGAGGTCTCTAAAACCTTATACGCGGGTTCGATCCCCGCCGCAATCACAAATTTTTGCTAAAACTTCAATAAAATAATCCATACAAAGAATAAATAAAATAAATAAAACTACGTATGGAATATTTAACTACTGAAACTTTCAAAGAGAAAGTTTTTAATTTTGAAAGCGAATCCGAATTTAAGGTAACAAAGCCCACAATAATTGATTTTTATGCTGATTGGTGTGGCCCTTGCAAGTCTATTGCTCCAATATTAGAAGATCTATCTAAAGAATTTGAAGGAAAAGTAGATATTTATAAAGTAAATGTAGATGAGAACCATGAATTGGCTGGTGCATTTAATATTAGAAGCATACCTGCCCTCCTTTTTGTTCCCATAGAAGGTAAAGCCCAAATGATAGCAGGGGCTCTTCCAAAAACTTCTCTTAAGAAAGCTATTAAAGATATTTTTCATATTGAATAATGTCTCTTTTTGAAAAAATATTAAAACCATCTGGATCAGAAAAATTCTGGCAGGAGATGTCTTTAGAAGATCGAAGAAGACTTCTTGAATCCCATAATCTTTGGCAGGGGGCTAATACATATTTTTGGCAATATTTACCTAAAGAAATTAAGGATTGTGTCGATGAGGAATATAAAAAGCTCGACGATAAGTCCAGATATGAATGAATTTGAATTTTATATATAAATAAAATTTAACAATTTTTTAACAAGAAAATATTTTTTTCTATAGAACTTTTAATTATATTTGCTCTATAGAAACTAACAAAGAATTTTTAGTTGTAGTAAGAAAAGAGTTACTTCGATGGCAATTTGAAAAACGCTCTTTTCAGGTTTCTCAACACTAATTTGCATACTTTTTTAATTTTTAATTTATATGCAAGCCCGAGAAACCCTTAGTTGATCGGGCTTTTTTTGTTAACTTAAAAAGAATAAAATGACAAACGAAACGGTTTTATCGACTATCGAGTACACAGGAAAGGATGCTCAGAAAGCTGATTTTTGGAAAGACTGTTATCATGAAGATGAAGTAACTCCAGAAATGAGGACAACTGGAAAACAGTGGTTCAGGTATCAGGTTAAATTCGATGGAACGAAACCTATCCAGATAACTAAATCCGAAAGGATTTAAAAATCCGACCCGGGAGAGGTAAAAGCATCCGAATCCGTCGTCAATGGAAAGAGGAAGCCGCTCAAAGAAACTGGTGATGAAGGAATAGAGGTTGCAAAGGGAGAAATCCTACGTACTATTCTTTAACAGGTAACCAGGAAAATTGACTCAGCAGCAAGCGCAATCTTCGGATAAAGCTGTTAGCCCCAAGAGTAAAGAAGACGTGAGGGGCGGTCGGATTTTAATTTTTAAAATTAATTCTTTAGTAAAAACTAATAGTAAAAAAGGAGGTCAATTATGGCAAAGTACAACACCAAGAGGGAAATTTCTCTCGCAGACCAGAAGAGCGGAGTTGAAAAGACTACTACTCACCAGGGGGGACAGGGTTACACTCAGCGTCCAGAAGCGGAACTTATCGGTATCCTCGCAACGGGTATGGGTAACAACTTTTACGAAAAGGAAACTGAACGTGAAAAGAGGTTCCGTGATGTTCTCGGAAAGGTTGCAAAGGTTAACAAGCTTTTCGCAGCTAAGGCACTTATTTACGCTCGTACTATTTTTGGACAGCGTTCCGTTACTCACTTCGGTGCAGTTGAAATGATTCCTCACCTTCAGGGGGACCCACTTGCTAAGAAGTTCTTCACCAAGAGGGACAAGAAGGCAGAACGTGGTGGAATTATCTGGAGGCTTGATGACATGGCTGAAATCCTTGCGGCATATTTTGCAAAGAACGGCCAGGAAGCATCTCTTCCTAACTCCCTTAAGAAGGGATTCAAGGATGCTCTTGAACATGCTGATACTTATGAACTCGCTAAGTACCAGATGAAGAACAGGGGTGTATCACTTGTTGACATCGTTAACCTTGTGCACCCAGTTGAAACTCCTAAGAATGGTTTCATCTATGTTTCCGAAGCAGATTACCTCAAGGCAACTGCTGGAACAAAGTTCGTTGGTAAGGAATACCAGAAGAACGAAAAGGGCGAAGTTCAGGTTCCTGCACTCCGTGCTCTCGTACTCGGGATTCTTAAGCAGTTCAACACCGTTGAAGATAAGAATACTGAAGCTGGTAAGGTTGTAGCTGAAAAAGTTAAGTCTGGTGAAATAACCCAGGAACAGGCTGCAGCTCAGCTTAACGAAGCTAAGACCGAAAACTACAAGGAACTCATTGAAACCAAGAAGATTGGTTACCTTGCACTTCTTCGTAACATCAGGAATATTCTTAAGACTAACGATACAGTTCTCCTTGACAAGGCGTGCGAACTTCTTGTCGACCAGAATTTCATCCGTAAGTCACTTGTTTGGCCTCACCAGATTGACCTTGCTCTCGAAGTAATGTTAATCGAATTCAATGGTCGTCAGCTCCAGAAGATTGCAGCAGCTCTCGATGAAGCTTACGAAAAGTCAATTCCAAACCTTAAGCAGCTTCTTCCAGAAGGAAAGACTGCAGTTGTCTTCGACACTTCAGGTTCTATGGAAGGCGGATGGGGCGGTGGAATCAAGATTGATGGCAAGCCAAGCAACTCTCGCCCAGTTGACAAGGCAGCTCTTATCGCAGCAACTTTTGCCAAGGGTACAGGCGGAGACGTCTACCACTTCGGTTCATCTTGCTCCGTTATTAAGGGATGGAATCCAAATGATTCTATCAACACTCTTAAGAAGAGCTTTGCTCGTCATATCGGTGAAAATGGTCATGGAACCTTCTACGCATCTATTCTTCCTGAACTCGAAAGGGTAGGAGGTGGATACGACAGGATTCTTATCATCACCGACGAACAGGGTGCAGACTCTTTCGAAGATACCTACAAGAGGTATTCTGGAAAGTATGGAACTCCATACGTTTACTTCATTAACATTGTAGGCTACGGCCCAACAATGGCTAAGGCTGGAAACAAGGTATTCCGTCTCTTCGGATACTCTGCAGACATCTACGAAAAGATACCTCGCTTGGAAATGAACATCAATGAAGTCATTGATGCTATCAACAAGATAGAAATCTAAACCGGATACTAAGAACCCCGGAGGTTCCGGGGTTCTTTTTATTATAAATTAATTTAATTATCAATTCAATGAAACAAGGAACAGTAAAATTCTTCAACGAAACAAAAGGCTTCGGATTCATCAAAGAAAAAGGAACCGGCAAAGAATACTTTGTTCATATTTCTGGAATTAAGGAATCTACCTTACAGGAAAATGACGAAGTTGAATTTGACCTTGTAGAAGGAAAAAAAGGTTTAAATGCAGTTAATGTCACATTAGTATAAGACTTTTACACCCGGAAGCAAAACCCGAAATTAATTTCGGGTTTTTTTGTTAATAAACAATAACATTTTAATATTAAAAAACGGCACAATTTTTTCTATATAATATATTAAATAAAATAAATTTACCCTATGAAGAAGATTTTAATTTTAGCAATCATGTTTTTCCTTTCCCTTTCGGCTTTTGGAAAACACTGGGAGCATGAAAGAATGTCCCCGATGGAATTTGATGAAATAGTAACAAATGCTATTTTAGATGAACTTTCAGCTGCTGGCTATACTATTTTGCCAGAAGTTGTTGTAACAGCTTACAGAAATCCTCAAGACACCATTAAAATTCGAGAAAGAATTCAGGACCAAAAAGGGGATCAAAAAAGAGATCAGTTTAGAAAAAGAGACAGAAAACAAAATGAAACTGGAGATCAATATCAAATGAGAGATCAGAAAAGAGATCAATTCAGAGATCAAAAGAGAGATCAAAAGAGAGATCAAAAGAGAGATCAATTAAGGAACCAGGATCACAAAAGAGATATGAAACAAATTCATAGGCAAGCTCGCCCAATGCCAAGACCAATGGCCCCAATGGGTCCAGGTCCAAGAGGAAGAAGATAATTTTTAACTTAAAATTAACACCCGAGGTATTTTTTTATCTCGGGTTTTTTATGTATATTTGTAAAAATAATCTGTATGGATGAACTTGAATTATATGTTGTAAGAAATAAGCAGGGAAAATATTTTCGTTCCAAAGGATATGGAGGATATGGATCTAATTGGGTCGATGAATTAAAAAAAGCAAAGATTTATCCAAAAATTGGACCCGCAAGATCCCAGGTTACTTTTTGGGCAAATAATTATCCCGATTATGGAACTCCGGAAATTGTTGTTCTAACAGTTACTACTTCTCGAGTTTTAAATGAGGAGGAAAGAGTTAAAAAAGCTATCATTAAAAGCAAAAGAGAAGAAATTAATAGGGAACTTTATTATGCTCGAGAAAAAATGAAAGAAGCTGAAGAAAGAGTTCGGCATTTTTCTGATCAGAAAGCTCTTCTAAATGCTCAATCTAAAGTAGAAAAATTAGAAACCCAGCTTAAAGAATTGTCATGAGAAAATATATGTGGATCATATTGGTTCCTCATTCTGATAATAATGGCAAAAAATTTCCAATAGAACATCATTGGAAGTGGGATTCTTTTGTGAAAGAAATTACAGGAGGATTGACTATACATCGTGTGGCGAAAGGGGAATGGATAAATCCATTTGGGGAACTTTATAAAGATAAAATGATCCCTGTTCATGTTTCCTGCACCGAAGAAGAAATTCATAAAATTATTGATTTTACAATCAAACATTATGATCAGGAAGCTGTTACAGCTTATGCAATCTCTGATTATGTTATAATAAAACACAAAAATGAAATCGTATGAAATATAGAATGTACTTTTTCGTCCCATATAATATATCTCCTATCCAACAGGCGATACAGGCAGGTCATGCAGCATTGGAATATGCTTGGAAGTTTTTTGAAAAGAATGATTATAAGGCTTTCATGCAAGATAAAACATGGATAATTCTTAATGGAGGAACGACAAATAAAAATTGGACTACAGAATTGGGGATTTCTCCTCAAAGGGTCGGAACTCTAAATGCTATTGCCGATAATCTTGAAGATGTAGGCATAAATTATGCAATTTTCGAAGAGCCAGATTTAAATGATGCTCTTACTGCAGTTTGCTTTCTTGCTGATGAGAGAGTTTGGGATTGGGAAAACTATCCTAATTTCAGGGATTATTTAAATAATACTGCATTGGATCTAGCAGAATATCCTTTTCTTAAACATAAAAGGATTAAGAACAAATCAGATTTTTCTGATTCTGATTTACTTATTTCTTTTCCAAAAGAATATTATAATTGGTTAGAAAAAATTGGAGGAGAAAAAAATGCTTTTCTGAAAAATCTTATTGAAGATAAAAAATTAGCATAATGGCAACAATTAATGAAATAATGTCGGATCTCGAGGTTATTAATCAGCAAATATCAGCCGTTATTATAGAATTCAATGAATGGCTTGATATATGCAGGGAAATGGGAATGACTGATGATGAGATATTAGCAAAAATAAATGAACCCTGGGATTTTTCTTCTTTTTCATCATTGGAAGAAGCTATTGAATGGTTTGAAGATTTAGGAATTTAATTATGGCATTCTTTTCTTTCGGCGGAGATTATCCAGATTCAGGGCCTTTATCGATTGGTCAGAGGATTTTTCATATAATAATGATATTATGGACATAGGTTCAGGAAATGCCTATCCGGCAAATGCTTTGAGTAATTTTGCCCCTCATCCGTTTGAGATTGACGGCGTAAAATGTAATTCTATGGAAGGATTCTTACAATCTCTGAAATTTGAATCTAAAGAGATGCAAGAATATGTGTGCACTCTTGTAGGATATTCCGCTAAGAAAAAGGGATCCAAAAAGAATTGGAAACAATCCCAGACCCTTTATTGGAGAGGGGTTCCTATTAAAAGAGATTCTCAGGAATATCAGGATCTTCTTGATCGTGCGTACTCAGAACTATATAAGAATACAAAGTTTAAAGCAGCTTTGGAAGCTTCCGGTAAATCGGTCCTTACTCATTCAATTGGTAAATCCAAAATATCCGAAACTGTGTTGACAACGAAGGAATTTTGTTCAAGGCTTACTAAGTTAAGGGACACTGGAACTTTAACGCCGCCTAAACAAAAAAAATTAATTTGATATTGTTATTTTTAGTATTTTTATAAAAAATAAAACAATGGGAATAATTGCTAATCATATTAAAGGTAATCTCTATGCCACATCGGGGAATTTTGAATTTGCATTTCTTAGAGATAGATGCGAATTAATATTAAGAAATGATCCTGCTGTTTGCAGCCAACGAGATGATTTAATTTCATTAAAAGATGGGAAATATCGTATAGAGGGAGGAGTCCTTTATATAAAAGCTACCAGAATTTATTTTGGCTATCTTCCTGATTATTGTGAAAAAGAAAATGTTTGGAGTCCAAGAGCAATTTATTGGCCAGATGAAAAATTTCTTTTATCACTGGAAAATCCCCCCGAAGTAAAAGAGGTTATCATTAAAAGATGGTGGAGGAATAACAAAAAAATTCAAGCGATTGAATTATCTGAAGACGACCCCAGATGGTATAAAGCTAAAGTAGAGCATCCTTTCGAAATGGCTATAGAAAATTTCAGGCTAAATGAATCAAATCTTGTAAAATGAAATATGATTATAAAGTTATCGAATTAGTTGGCTTCGATCAAACATTGGATTCCGGGGATTTTGCTAAACTTCAGAAATGGTTTGATGAAGGATGGGAATATGTGAATAGTATTATTCAACCTTTATCAACAAGAACTAATTATTCAACTAAAAGATCTGCTGTTGCAGTAATTTTAAGAAAAGAATCAATTAAAAACCCTTTAGATTAATGGCTCAAATGCACGACATATTTATGAAAACGGCTTTTCACTTTGCAAGTAAAAGCCATTGCGTATCCCATCATGTTGGGGCTGTCATTGTTAAAGATGGAAGAATCGTATCAACAGGAATAAATGGAACTCCAGAAGATATGCCTAATTGTGATGAGATTTTTGATAAAGATAATTTTGACAGAGAACAGCATCATCATTGGTCAAAGGATAATGAAATACATGCTGAAATGAATGCAATTGCTTTCGCCGCAAAACATGACATCGGAATAGGTGGAGCAGATATGTATGTCACTATTTCTCCTTGCAATGATTGTCTTAAGAATATGATCCCTGCCGGAATTAAGAATGTTTATTATCTTTATCTTTATGATAAGATCGCCCTTAATCCCGCTCTTCTTAAGAAAATAAATGTTCAGGAAGTTCCTGGGGCTGAAGAGATTAAAAAATTTATTGAATATAATGATCTTTTATATAAACCTAAAAATCGTTAAAAATGGGATTTTTTGTTAAAGATGAATACAGAACTAATCCTCTTTCTCACAGACCAGGGGGATTTGACGTTGAAATATTTTTTACAACGGGGCCTTCAAGAATTTATTCAAAGGTAAAATCTCCTTATAAATTCTGGAAAGAATCAAGGGAAAATGATCCAAATATAAAGGGATATAAAGTTCGCGGAGTTTCAAAATAATTATCATGGAAGATACAGGAAGACCTTTAAAACCCGTACATTTTCACCTCTTTAAACCTCATAACAGCATTTTTAAGAGTACGAGGAAAGATAGGGCTCAGGTTCAATTAGTCATGTGCTCTAGATCTGATGAATGCGATCTTTTTAAAAGAGGTCAATGTTCTTTTACTTCCTCCTTTGGATGGCATGCTTGTCCTTATGGAACCTATAGAAAATATGAAGGATTTACACCTAGAGCAAGAGCTTATTCAGAATGGATAAGAAAGGAAGAAGAAAAATACAAGGGAACACCATATCTAAATAGTCATTCAGATGTTTTAGCTTTCATTGGGGATTATGTATTTCTTCCTTATGCTCACATGGATATGGCTGATGTGGGATGGATACAAAAAAACACCGGCTGGTTTGGTAAAGGATGTGCTTTCTTAAAGAAAGAATTATTTACCCCTCAGACAGTTCTTCAACTGATTGATTTTAGACCTCAAGCAATGATGGGAGGAGAAATAAAGGATTATCAGGAAAAAACAATTCCTAAATTTGTTAAACATCTTCAGGAAAAATGCCCCGATTTATTGAAGGAAGTTGAAAAGCTAGAGATTAAAAGAGCTCTTGATCTGGGACGAAAAAATGGCGAAGAACAGGAAAATAAATTTTTTAGATCAAGGGTAAGAAAAATTCTTGAAGAATATTCATATATTGGCAGAAAAGCTATTCTTGAAACATTAAATCCTAATGTTGGCCAATTTACAGATATTCATAAAGGAAATTGGATCTGGGATGGATCATATCTTATATCCTTAAATTCAAAGGCCTCATTTATGCTTGTAGATAAATTTGAAGAAATAAGGATAAAACCAAAACCTGGATCTGTGGTAGTAATTACAGATAATGCACAAGTTAACGAAAAAACCGAATTTTTATCATGAATTATCAGGATTATCAAAAAAATAAGGAAAGAAAATTTCCGATCGGGGCCAAGGTCACTCCAGGGGATCCGATAAAAATAGAAAAGAAGCATACTCCAAAAAGAAAAATATTGGATATTTTATCTGAACCGCAATATCCTAATCTAGGTGCTATTGTAGCTGTTATTTGTATGCTTGTTTTTTGGAATACTCAAATAATTCCAGCTATCTTATCATGGATAACATTTACTTTATTTTTAATCTCTTACGCAAAAGGAAAATCCAAAGGATGGCTACCTTGGATCTGGGCTTTCAATGCATCAATTTGGACATTACATCAAATTATAGGATAATATGAATTACGAACTTGCAGTAAATAACATTCGTGGGGAATTAAAAAAATATCTCCAGAAAACAAATCTTAAATCTCTTGTTATAGGAATATCCGGAGGTATAGATAGCTGTCTCTGCGCAGCCTTAGCTCGCCCTGTTTGCGATGAATTGGGAATAGCTTTAATAGGCAGAAGCCTTCCTATTAAAACAAATGAAGAAGATGAACTCTTTAGGGCAAGGGAAACCGGAGAAGCTTTTTGCACTAATTTTAAAGAGGATAGAATTCTTGAGCTTTATTATGATAGAATGTCTTCAGAATTAAACCCCCAGATAGATAACCAGGAAATGCAAAAATGGAAGATCCGTAATGGCAATATGAAAGCGAGATTACGTATGACTTACCTATATAATCTTGCTTCCATGAATAATGGAATGGTTCTTTCAACTGATAATTTAACTGAATATCTTCTTGGATTCTGGACACTTCATGGTGACGTTGGCGATTTTGGAATGATACAAAACCTTTGGAAAACAGAAGTGTATAACATGGCTGAATGGATTGCAGATAATTATCCTAATCCTTCTTCAAATCCAAAAGCGATTAATGCTATTCGGACAACAATCCAAGCTATGGCAACAGATGGTCTGGGGGTAACTAATTTAGGAGATTTAGGCCAGATTCTTTCTGACTGGCGTGGAACATCAAGAGAAGGATATAAAGAGGTTGATAGGGTCCTTCAGGTTTGGACTTCTATGCATACTCTCGAATCTACTCAGAAAACAATCCTTACCTTAGCTTATGAAAAACATCCGGTAATTCAAAGGCATTTAAATTCGGATTTTAAAAGAGAAAACCCTCAAAACATAAATAGGAACTTAATATGGACGACTTCTTAAATGATTTTAGGTCTCAAAAAATTGAGCCTTATAAAGGACCCGTATCCGCAGGCGATATGTTTAAATTAACTAGAGAATCTATTGAAGCATCTTTATCGGACGTATTTGAAAAAATAAGTAAAGCTGCTTCAGAAGGAAATGGAACTGCTGAAATTGAATGCGGATTAGATCAAACCCAGGTTTGGTATTTGGAAAAAATGGGATACACTATTGAAAATATTGGAAATAAGGAATGGGATGATTTAGAGGAAGGAGAAGAAATCTTAAATACCACTTGGGAAATTACCTGGTTTGATCAATATTGGAACCCCGAG
>Ga0116164_10001326_pt1 | contig 18858 bp, 8 predicted proteins | sample AD_UKC109_MetaG_FD_89888 | JGI IMG/M metagenome (GOLD analysis project Ga0116164, IMG submission 89888) | Active sludge microbial communities of municipal wastewater-treating anaerobic digesters from Hong Kong - AD_UKC109_MetaG | ecosystem: Engineered > Bioreactor > Anaerobic > Digestate... | reverse complement strand
TAACAATAATACAGGCACGATTCAGTACCTTCGTCATTGTGAAAATTATATTCGAAATAACAGTACCGGAACCGTTAACGATGTAATAGGTCTGCACTATCATGTTATAAATAATTCTACAGGCACTATTGGATCTGTTAAGGGGATTAATATTGCATCTCCTATTAATTCCGGCACGATTAACAGCATAACCGGAATATGTATAAATGATCAAAGCATTGGGTCGGTAACCAACACTCCTTTTGCCATTTATCAGGCTGGAAGCAACGATAAGAATTATTTTGCCGGTAAGGTTGGTATTGGAACAACAATTCCTTCCTACCCATTAACTGTCTCAGGAGATATCAGCACGACCACAGCTTTTCGTGTGGGTTCAAACCTGGTATTCACGGCACCAATAACAAGCGGCAGTTCAGGCGCTTCGGGGCAAATATTAACGTCAACAGGTTCATCTACGGCACCTGTTTGGAGCGACAGATCAACAGTCGCATACTATTCTTTAGCTGACAGAGGTAATTTTGAAATTGGGAAAAATCTTACCGGCAATCGTTATAGTTTTATTGATTTTCATGGAGACGACACTTATACTGATTATTCATTGCGTATTATCCGTGGAAATGGAGGTTCAAATACTTATTCAGCTATAGAACATAGAGGAACTGGAAATTTTATATTTAAAGCTTATGAAGCAGCATCAATAACTTTTATCACATCAGGAGTTGAAAAAGCAAGGTTACATTCAAATGGGAATTTTGGGATTGGCACCACAACCCCTACTGAAAAACTTGATGTTGCCGGCAGTGGAAAATTCTCGGGTACCCTGAAAGCGGCCCCGGCGCAAAGCGATGACGAACTAGTCACGAAAAGCCAGGTCGAAGGCATGCTCCCTGAAGGGCTCCAATATGTAGCGATTTCTGCCTTTCATAATTCATCAAATATCATTCTGGGGAATGGCACTTCTTCCAATCCTATATATTTGCAATCACCTCCGACCGATGGTTATATCCTCAAATATAACAACAACCAAGGGGGTTGGTACTTTGCTCCTGATGAAACAGCAACCGGAGGCACTGGCGACAACTGGGGAACCCAAACCGTTGTCTGTACCGCTCCTCTCTCAGGAAATGGAACTTCAAGTTCACCCCTTATAATAAACGATAATGAAATTTCTACAACAAAGATTGCAAACGCTGCCATAACTTCTCAAAAAATTGCAGATAACACTATATTAACGAATAATATTGCTACTGGTGCAGTAACCGGTGAAAAAATTGCATGGCAAGGTGCTCAAGACGGCCAGGTACTTAAGTGGGATAATTCTTCATCTTCGTGGATACCTCAAGATGATGAGACTTCAGATGGAGGCACTGGCGACAACTGGGGAACACAAACGGTAGTATCAGATGCAACCCTTTCTGGTAGTGGTACAACAACTTCTCCTCTTTCCATTGCCAATAATGCTATTACTACAATAAAAATTTCAGACGGAGTTGTTACATCGGCTAAAATTGCTGATAACTCTATAGCTACAGTAGATTTGCTTAATAATGCCATCATTTCAACTAAAATTAGTGATGGAGCAGTAACGGGTGCCAAAATCTCAGCGATGGGTGCTACTAACGGACAAGTACTAAAATTTAACGGCTCTAACTGGGAACCAGGTATTGATTTAACGGCTTCGGGAGGAGAAGCTGATGGAAATAACTATCCAACAAGTTTAACTTTTACACCATCAACTGGTTATCTGAGACTTGGCCGAAATGAACTTGCACCATTAGATGTAAATCTTGATGAACGTTATTTGCAAACAGAGGTTGACGGAAGCATTACAAACGAATTACAAACCCTTTATTTATCAGGCAGTTCTCTCTCAATTCGAAAAGAAGATGGTTCAACTTATGGAAACCCAGTTGACTTATCCTCACTTGGAGGCACTTCACCCTGGACAGATAACTCAAGTTCAATATATTACCCCAACGCTGTTTATATCGGCTCTTCCAATTCAACTATTGAGAATCGATTATTTGTTAACGGCCGCATTTTAGCCAAGGAAGTTACCGTTGAAAAGAGAAACTGGCCAGATTACGTGTTTAAAGATGATTATAAACTCAAGCCTTTAAAAGAGGTTGAAACTTTCATCAACGAAAATAAACACCTGCCCGATATCCCTTCCGAAAACGAGGTAAAAGAAAAAGGCGTAAACCTCGGCGAAATGGATGCCCTTCTATTAAAGAAAATTGAAGAACTGACCTTGTATAACATTCAAATGGAAAAACGGATTTCAGAGCTTGAAGCAACCCTTAAAGAACTTCAAAAATAATCAGGTTATGAAATCTGTTCTCCGAAAAATAATCATCGGTAGTAACCTGCTGCTTTGTTCCATTCTGCTTATGGGACAGCAAATGCACCTGAACTGGATTGAAAGCGCCGGTGGGGTCGACTGGGATATGGTAAGCGATATGGCCATTGCTGACGATTCGTCGGTTGTTTTAACCGGGACGTTTTATGACAACATAGCTTTTGGCAGCGATACATTACGATCGGCAGGCGACCGGGACATTTTTGTGGCCCGTTTCAGTGATCAGGGAAAATATTTAAGTTCATTCAGCTTTGGCACATCCGGTTACGACTATAGCTACAAACTTTTATGTGAGCAAAACAGTTCAAATATTTTTCTTGCGTTTAAGGCGCATTTCCCGTTTCAAATAAAGGGTACTGAGATTGACAGCTTGAACAGGTCAAATTTTGTGGTGGCCAATTTTACGGAGAACGGTGAGCTGCTAAACCATTTTGTTTTTGCAACAACTGAAAAGTCGAAGTTTGTCGATTTCTGCCTCGCACCCGATGGCGATCTCTACTTTACCGGTTATTTCCGTGGCGTGTTGTATGCCGGGAATGATATTTATGAAGCCAGTGGCCAGGATATTTATGTGGGAAAAGTAAGCAAACAGGGAAAATATAAATGGCTGAAACACTGGGGAGCCGAAGGGAACGATCAACCTTTTAACCTGGTCAAAGATAAAACAGGAAAGTTATATCTGACAGGCTTAACACATGCTGGTTGTTTTGGGGGAAAATACCCGGTTCCTCAGTTGATTGAACGTAAAGACCACATGTTCCTTGCTCAAATCAATGACGGGGGGAATATTGTCGATGTTTCATACATACTATATGGTTCCGACTTTGAAGGGAAAGGGATTGCTTTGAACGATACTTCGGTTTGGCTAACAGCCATGTTTAAGTATAATGTAACTACAATCGAAAATTATACTTATTATTCTAAAGGGAAATACGATATCCTTTTATTGAATAGTCCGCTTAAAAAGATCGATTTCAATATTCAGCAAATTGGAGGATATGGTTCCGATATTCCCATACAAATTGCATTATCTGGGAATGTACTGGTTTTTGCCGGAATGTATTCAGGAGAGCTTTATTTAAACGATATAGCCCTTGAACATGAAACTGTTGGGAACGATATTTTTGTATCAACCATTAACAACAAAGGTGAATTCGATAAGGTCTTAACCTTAAGTGGTGAAAATTATGATTATTCAAGTGTTTTAAAAATATTCAATGCCGGAGTTTATGTTGCCGGCGAATTTAAGGAGCAATTGGGTATCGGCGAAATGGCCGTAGTTTCAAGCGGGAGGGAAGACATTTTTGTGGCACGTTTTGAAAACTGCGATGCTAAAAATCCACTTACCTTAACAGTTGATTCAACGTTGATAAAACCCGGATTATATTCTTACAGGATAAGTGCAAACGAAGGTTTTATTAATTATTTATGGGCCAACAATTCAACAAACTCCTTTATTGAAACCCAAAAAGCAGGATTATATTTCCTTGAAGTAGAGGATAACTGGGGCTGTTTTTATCTCGATTCAGTAAGCATAAACGGACTGAAAAGTGTATTTCTAGGCGAAGGATCAGTTCAAACAGGTGGAATGAAGTTTTATCCAACCTATACACAGGACAAGGTGAATATTATTGTGGAAAACGATATTGAAACAGCTAGTTTTATTCTGATAGTGAGTGATATAAATGGTAAAATCTATTCCTCGGTTAAGATGGCAGGCAGCATGAAATCCAGCGAGGTTTACCAGGTCAGCTTACACGGTCTGTCGCCGGGTTCATATTTTGTCACTGTTAAAACCGATGTTGAAGTTTCTACCGGTAAAGTTTTAGTTTATTAACCTCTAACCCAAAACAAAATGCAATTACAAAGACCTATAATATACCTAATACTTACTTTTCTTGTTTTAGTGGGAAGGGGGCAGGAAGGAACGGTTCTGTGTTTGCCAATATACGAGAACGATACTACAATTCTCGATCCGGTAAGAATTACTTTAAAAAGTGGTTTTACAACAAGCCCTGTTGATGGTTTTTATGCTGTTATCGGAGATGGATCATATACCGGGAATACAACACCACCCGGTTTGCCTTCTTATTCTGCAGTTTCACTGGCAAGTCCAACAAACAGGAACTACATACGTACCACAACATACCGTGAGCCTGAGACCAATCCTGATGCAGGCTTTAATCAGGATGAAGCTTCAGTAGATATACAATATTACGATGGGCTGGGGCGCCCTGTTCAAAACGTTTCCGCCTATGCAACACCCGGGAAAAAGGATTTGGTAACCTACCAGGAATACGATGATTTCGGCAGGGTTTACAAACAGCATTTGCCGTATAAAAAAGAAAGCAGCGACGGAAACTACGACAATACAAGTCTATCAAATAAAAATACTTATTATTTGTATAGTGGTGAATTTGATCATTGGCCTTCAGATGATATATCCGCTACCTATTCAAAAACAAATTATGAGCCATCGCCCTTAAACCGCGTACTTCAGCAGGGAGCCCCGGGTTACGACTGGCAACCCACAGAGCATCCTGTTGAATATGATTACCTGACAAATACAGGTCAGCTTGGCAGTTTTAAGTTCAATGGTGTATCGGCTTCATATTTTAATTATCCTGTTAGATCATTGTATATTACAAAAACAACTGATGAAAACGATAATGAAAGCTTCGAATACAAGGATTCTGAAGGAAAACTTGTGGCCAGAATTATTATTGACGATGATAATAATGAAGTCAAAACGTTGTATTGCTACGACGATTTTGGATTATTGCGTTGTGTAATCCCTCCAAAGGCAAGTAAAACGGCAACACCATCTCAATCTCCCTCAATTCAGGATTTGCGCTATTATTACAGGTACGATGAAAGGAAGATGCTGGTTATGAAAAAAATACCTGATGCCGACTCAATCACTCTGTTTTACGATGCCCTCGACCGCCTTGTGTTAACACAAAATGGAAATCAACGAAATCTATACAACAGGACTTACAACCTTTACGATAATTTAAACCGGTTAATAGAAACTGGTGAAGAATATAATCCAACAAGTGACAATACCTTACGACAATACATTAGGGCAAGTACAAGCCATATCCCACCATCGGGCTATCATACAAAACATATAATATATTGCTACGACAACAAAACAGGTGAATTTTCGGATGCCAGTTATAATTATAAACCGGAAACTGATTTATATCCGACAAACCCCTGTGTAAGCAATAATAAGGGGAGGCTTGTTGGTAAGAAAATCCGTACTTCGAGTGTTACAACTTATATCATAACGGTTTATTACTATGATGACCTTGGGCGTTTGGTGCAGGAACGGAAAACTAATCCATTAGGTGGTTATACAACCATAACAACGGTGTATAATTTTTCGGGGCAGGTTGAGCATATACGTTACCGGCTTACCGATTCAGGTATTTATTACGACCAGCAGTTTGTATACGACCACCGGGGACGTTTACTTAAAACGCAAATGAATACCAATGGAGGGGCTTATGTCGATGTTTCAACAAATGTATATAACGACCTCGGGCAGCTAAAATGCAAATATTTACATTCAATAGGTGGCAGTGCTGCTTTGCAAAAAATCGACTACAAATACAATGTGCGGGGATGGCTTACCCATATCAATTCCCCGGGATTTGATACCGGCGGGGAGCACGACCTGTTTGGCATGGAACTGGTATATAACGATCCATACCGTAGTACCTTTGCACCAAATTATAACGGCAATATTTCGGGTATAAAATGGAAAGCAAATGCCAACCTAAATTACCAATACGATTTTAAGTACGATGCTTTGAATCGTTTAAACGAAGCTGATTTTTACAAATGGCAGATGGATGGCAGTGAATATAGTACAAGTTATTCTTACGATATGAATGGAAATATTGTTGATTTGGTCCGGTATGATAAATATGGAGATTTAATTGATGACATCTCTAACAATTTTCTAAATAATTCTAATAGAATTAATTACAATACAGATAATTCAGGGGCAGGAAACAATCCCGGAAATGGCGATGCCGAATATTTACCTGATTACCCGGGCACAAGCACGGAAACTTTTTCATACGATAATAATGGGAATCTAACGTATGAGCCCAACGAGGACTTTACAGTTTCTTATAATTCAATGAATCTGCCTTCGTTATTGGAATACGGTGGTGCAGGTTCGCCTTACAAAATATCAAATTTTTATACCTTTGAGGGAGAGAAATTAAGAAAAATATTGGATAAAGATGGCTATATTACTGTAACCGATTATTGCGGGCCGTTTGTATATAAAACCGAACAGGAACAACAAAAAATAGATTTTATTATGATGCCCGAAGGCCGGTTAGTAAATATTGCAGATGCCGGATTGCCCCCTCAATGGGAATGGCAGTACAACCTTACCGACCACCTTGGCAATGTACGGGTAGTGGTTAAAGGTACTAACCCGAACAATGCAATAGTGGTGCAGGAGAACCATTACTATCCCTTTGGCATGATCATGGCCGACATTGGCTCGACATACCCCGACTACAACCTGGAAAATGTTACCCAGCCCTACCTTTACAATGGCAAGGAATACAACCCCGAACTGGAACTAAATTGGTACGATTATGGGGCAAGATTTTATGACCCGGCACTAGGGAGATCAACAACAATAGATCCTCATGCAGAAACTTATTTGAGTTTAAGTCCTTACAGCATGTTTGCAAATAATCCTTTACTTTTTGTTGATCCAAGCGGAGAAGATATAATTCTCTATGCGTGGGAGCAAGATAGAAACGGTGATTGGCAAAGAAAGCAAGTGCAGTTTAATCAGATGGATTCAAAAATGCAAAAAGCATTAGAGGCATTTGCCAAATCTGATGCTGGTTTTACTTTCCTAAAAGATTTTGCAAATAAAGGAGATAAGATTGGAAGTGTTGAATTTTCCGAAACAGGAAAACATGCTAAACACGATATGGAAATCGCACAGTTTGATAATGGCGGTGCTGCTTATGGCACTAGCAGTTTTAGAGAGGGTAAGGATAATATTATTTTCGATATGAAGGTTAATATTGGTAGAGATATTGAAAATGATAATGCTGAAAGCATGGCTATAACTATAGGGCACGAAGCTTTTCTTCACATGGATCAATATAAAGATAAAGCCATAAAGGCATTTGATCAGAATAATAAAGAAGCTCTAAATCAGGTTCACGAAGAACGAAGAAATATTGGAAAAAATGTTGAGCATGTCGGTTATATACGTGGAGATCAGAAATACTCTAAAATGAGAACATTTGTTTCTCAGCTAAGAATTATTCTAAATCCGGCACAAGTGGATAAACAAATTCAATTACATGATAGCAAATATAAAAAATAGCTTAGGCAATTTAGTAGTTGCATTGTGTCTTCTATTGCTCTTCAGTTGTCACAAAAATGAACAATATTATTACTTTGCTTATTTTACGGACAAGGATGGTAGCGTACCTGAATCTTATATTATTAAAGAGATAACTACTAATAAAAAACAAAGATCAGAAACGAACTTTATGTTTACCCCAAAAGGGGAATTGAAGAGTAAATCTGTTAATGTTTTTCAAATAACAAATACGGGGTTGAAAAAACAAATAAACCAACAGAACTCATATATTTTCAAACCCTATTTGGATATAAGAAGCAATGAATATATAAATTTCAAATATACTGATGAGTCTTTAAACGATTTTGCATCAACTTCCTTTTGCTTTGTTGGAGAGAAAAACCTAACACTTGACAATAAGAAATATGCAAATGCCTACAGGTTCAAAAAAGAACAAGGTAAAATCAATACTGTAACTTCTTTCGTTTATCTTGATAGAAACTTTGTTCTTATTTTAGAAGAATTTATAGAAGGAGAAAGGCCTTATTATAGGATAGAACGAATAGATTCAACATTAACATTTATGTTGAAAAAGTAAAAAAGAGCCTCGGGTACCTCGCTAGTGCGGATTTGTAATTTAGCTTCCCCTCGCTGGTGCGCCCCCGCTAGTGTGGATTTGCAATCCGCGCTAACTAAACAGGGATTTGTAATCCTGGAAAACTGCTTATTAAAAACAACTTGTATATGATGTAAAAAATAAATGAGTGAAAACAAGAAACATATTATCCCTGCTGAACAAATAATAAACAAAATTTTCTTATTCAGGAACGAAAAGGTAATGCTGGATGTTCACCTTGCTGAAATATATAATGTTGAAACAAGGGCATTAAAGCAGGCTGTTCGAAGGAATATTGAACTGTTCCCGGGTGATTTTATGTTTGTATTGACTGATGAAGAGATCGAAATTATGGTATCACAAAATGTGATACCTTCAAAACAAGTGCTAGGAGGCTCAAAACCATTTGTTTTTACCGAGACCGGAGTTGCCATGTTGTCGAGTGTGTTGAAAAGTAAAAGGGCAAAAGAAATGAACATTGCAATTATGCGTGCATTTGTTGCCCTTCGCAAAATGATTCTGAATCACACCGAAGTGCGACTTGAGATTGAAAAGATAAAAATGAAGCTTGAAAACCAGGATAAAAACATAGAGCTGGTATTTCGATACCTCGATGAATTAATTGAAAAACATGAAAACCCAAAGCCCCGGAAAAGGATTGGTTTTGTGTTGGAAAATAAATGAATGAACCGACCTCAGCTGGTGCTGATTGGCAATCCGCGCTAACTAAACAGGGATTTGCAATCCCATAAAACAGTTTAAAATGGAAATGCTAAAATAAATATTCAATAATTTTTAATTAGAAAGGTTTTCAAACGACAAGGAAACAACGAGTTGATTTTAAATTAAAAAACAAAAACCAGATAAAATGAAAAAAATCAAAATTATGATATATACTTTTTTGTGTATTTCTATACAGATACAAGCACAAACACCCGAAATTCAACCGCCGTCATTAACGGCCCAGGCATTTATGCGGTATGGCGAAATACCGGTTAACTATAGTACAGGTGTTCCAAATATTTCGATCCCGCTTTGCACGGTAAAAGGGAAAAAACTTGAAATACCCATCAGCATCAGTTATCACGCGTCGGGGATAAAAGTTAACGATGTTGCCTCAGAAGTTGGATTGGGCTGGGTTTTAAACTGTGGAGGGATGGTTGCACGCACGATTATTGACAAGAGGGATGAAGCCTTTGATGACGTAGGGATAATATATGAAACAGCCCAGGATATGTACGATGAACTAAGCGGTTCCTTTTACTATGACCAGTCTTGTGTCTGTTATCCTGATCTTATGAACTTTGAAACATATTTGCGTACGAACTACAGTGAAACAGATAATCTTTCAGACCGGTATTATTATAGTTTACCTAATGGTGAATCAGGCGTGTTCAGATTTGATTTTGTCACAAAAGAATTGATCACACTACCGAAAAAACCAATAAAAGTTGAAAGGGAAATAAGTACCAGTTCTGATCCTGATTTATTATCAGTCAGGATTACTGATGAAAACGGCATAATATACACTTTTGAGCGGTTTAATCCAACCCAGGAGTATTACACCAATGCCACCGATTTTTACCTTACCAGGATAGAAACGCCCGACATGTCGGACTACCTTGATATTAACTACGAGATTTCGACCTCACCAACGCCTATATGGACATATACCAACACGTATTTAGGGCCGGCTGAATATCCAGATATTATTAATTCTTCACCTAACTGTGAAATCCCTGCTTCAGAGCTGTTAATCCCAAGGATTTCCCGCCCTGTATCTTTTTCTTATGAAGCGCCAAAAATAAGTTCAATTGAAACCCCCATGTCAACGGTTACTTTTACTTATGGTTCAAGGACCGATTTTCCAGGAATGCATAAACTTGAAAACATTGAAATAGAGTCGAAGCTGGATGACAATGTCCTGAAAAACATTCAGTTCTCTACAACATATTTTGGATCGGGGAACAATGAACGGTTAAAACTTGACGCCGTTACAATAACCTCGCCCGGGATCACAAATCCTCAAACCTATACTTTTCAATACGACAGTCAGTTATTGCCTGATTATCCGGGCAAATGTGAAGAGCCCGACCGGCTCTATAATGAAGATTTCTGGGGATACTTCAACAACAGTTTTTCAACCTCGCTTATCCCCAGGGAATTTGTACCTTTAGAATTCAGAAATGATCCACTTTTCAACGGTGACCGTGACCCAAACCCATTTGTGTCAAAAGCATGCATGTTAAATGAGGTGAAGTACCCCACGGGTGGCCGGACAGTGTTTAACTTTGAGCGCCACTATGCCGAGGATGTGTACCCATACAAAAGTAACCCCGACGGGTTCGTAGGGGGGTTCAGGGTCCAGTCCATTATCAATTACGACGAAAACAATGTTGTGGCAAGTACGAAAACATACGAATATGCCAATCCTTATTTCAGGCAGGTTAACCCCAGTTTGTTTAAGTATTTTATGGAATACATCCATGCTTCTTTAACATGTCCATACAGCTATACAATAGACTTTATACCTTCCCAGCCACTGGTCCCGCTTGAGGCCGCACCTGGCTTGCCAATAGTGTACGGCACTGTTACAGAATACAATGGAACCTTATCTAATAACTCGGGGAAAACAGAATATTTATATAATCCACCTTATTCACCTAACGATGAAGTAGCCGTTGAAACAGCTTACTTTCAGGCCATACAGCCATATCACCTCGATAAAGGGAATTTTGTTCCTGAGTTAAAAACAAAATCCGAATATTCCTTCAAAAACCAGGCTTATTACTTGTTGGACAGTACAAAGTATCATTACTCAAAACTTTATAAACAAACATTCAATACCGGAATTACTTTTACACGGCTATTGGAATTCGGCGATATTAACAACTTTAGTCCATATTATTTAGACTGGATAAACCAGTATCAAGTAAGCCTCATTTTTCTTGACACAAAAGCGTTTCAGGAATCTTCGCTACCTACTTATACTGAAAATTACACGTATGATCCTTTCGATCCCACAATATTTGTATACAACAGGACAGATTTTCAATATGAATCCGAATATTCCAAGTTAACGAAAACTACAACATCAACAAGCATTGCAGGAATTAACAAGGTTACAGATTTGAAATATCCTTTTGATTATACAGGTACTGCTCCTTATGACGACATGATTACGAAAAATATTATTTCGCCCATTGTTGAAAAAACTGTTTCTCAGGGTACGGCCTGTGAAAAGATCAATACAAATTATTTCAATCCTTCAGGCAGCGTTTATGTCCCCCAAAACGTCCAACAGACAATCGGTACAGCTACAAATACACAGATAACCTACAATTCATACGATGCGAATGGAAATGTCCAGGAGTATACAACAAGGGACGGTATTGTCACAAATATTATATGGGGGTACGACAAAACTTATCCTGTAGTTAAAATTATTGGTAATTACCCAATCTCTATTAACACTACAGTCAGAAATAATATCAATAGCTATTTATCATTGAATAGTACTGAAACCAAGATTCAAATTGATGAGTTTATTTCTTATACTGAAGGGCAACTTCCTACTATCTTTTCAAGCAATAACTATCAAGTCACAATCTACACTTACAAACCGTTAATTGGAATGACCTCTGAAACCGATCCGGCAGGACTTACAACCTATTACGAATACGACAATGCCGGTCGTTTACAATTTGTCAGAAACCCCAACGGGGATTTGGTGAAGAAATTTGAATACAATTATTTTTCGTCAACTCCATAACGAAACCATTCGAATAGGACAGCACTTCAGAAAAAATACGGCCATTACTATCCCATATTACGCTACTGGAAAGCTATCGGGGTCAACTTCCGCATTTAGAAGATATTTTTATGGAAAATGTTCACTGGATAGGTTCATTGCGAAGAATCTATCTCAGTTTTTTAAACTGGTATAAGTGTTCTTTTTTATTAAATTTGGAACTTAATTTTTGAAAATTGGATTATTATCAGAAGTATTTTTATAAGATTAATGCAATTAGGGGAATGATCTATCATAAAACAACAGAAACAGAAGGAATATCATTAATTACTGCGGTGAAAAACCGATCTGAGTATTTAAAAAAATCTTTAACTACTTGGCTGAAATACGATGAGATTGGTGAAGTTATTATTGTTGATTGGTCATCAAGTGAATCCATAATACCACTCATCGAAAGTTTTGGAGATGATCGTATTAACTTGGCTGTTGTGCCAAATCAGAAATATTGGATATTGTCTGAAGCATACAACCTGGCAGCAAGATTAACGACAAAAAATAAAATACTTAAATTAGACAGTGATGTACTTATTGTAAATGATTTTTTTGAAGAATGTAAATTAGAAGATGGAATTTTTTTCACAGGAAACTGGATGCAGGCAAGAAATAAAAATGAAACGCATCTTAATGGAAGCTTATTTATTTCCAGGAATGATTTCTTTAAGGCAAACGGGTATAATGAATATATAAAAAAGTATGGCTGGGATGATGATGATTTGTATAATCGTTTAATAAATAAAGGATTAGAAAGAAAGTATATAAATAATGATTTTTTATTTCATATTGAACATAAAAAAAGATTCAAATCTCAAAATACAGGAATATTAAAAAATATAGAAGAGGATGAGTGTACTACTATTAATATTCATACAAATAGGGAGTTATCAAAAATATATCAATGGGATTCGGAACAAAAAATGAATGAGTTCTCTATTTCAAAGGTGAAAGAGAAAATATTCTTATGTGAAAAAGTTGGCGATTCAAATTTTGTTTCTGAGTATGATTATCATAAGGCTGTTATTCAGGCAATAAAGAAAAGGATAATCGAACTTAATCTGTCTTTACCTAAACATATACAAACAGAAGATGATTCGTTGCTTGGATATTATCGCTTGTATTTTGAAACGAATGGTTACGAAAAAAGAAAGAGTATTTCCAAAATATTTGATAAAATAAATACCTCTGTTGAAGATGTTATCTCAGAGAAGGAAGCAGTTAAGAAGAATATGGAACAGCTATCCAGAGAGCTCATAGAAAAAAATGTTTTATTAACAAAAATGAATCAGGAGAATTCTTTTCTGATGAACGAAAATCAATTGATAAAAACACATTTACTCAATTTGGAAGCAGATCACAAAGATGTCGTTTTTGAAATTGAGCGTTTGAAAAGGATGGAGGGTGAATTCTCAGATTTAAAAAATATTAATGAAGTTCTTAATAAAGAGATTAACAATTTAAATCTTTTGTTAGAAAAAAGGAATGAAGAAGTGAATGAATTGAATAATAAGCTTATAATTAAAAAACAAGAAATTGTCGATTCATGCAATAGGTGCAACGAATTAGATCAAAACGTAAAAAATGAAAGGAAAAAAAGTATAGAATTATTGAAGAAAAATTTTTCTTTAGAAAAGGAGTATAAATCACTTAGAAGGAAAATAATTCTTTATGAGAGAATGAATGTTGAAAATGAGAAAGAACTAAAGACCAAGAAGGAAGAATTAAAAAATGTGACGCAAGAGATGGCAGTAATACAAGATTTAGTATCTGCCATCATGAAAGATAATCGGTTTTATAAGAAGAAATTTGAAGAAATGGGATCATTAAAGCAAACTATTAATAGAAACCGAGTCTTACTTTCATTATTAAAAGAAAAGGGGTTATTTTAAAATTATTACATTTATAATGAAGCGTTATGCTTAAAAAAACACCGACTCCGTTATTTATCCTGGGTTTTCCAAGATCAGGTACTACCGCAATGTTAAAAGCATTGCAAATAATTAACCGTTTTAAATATCCAAAGAGAGAAATTGAGATTGAAGGACATTTTACCTACTTCTTTTCTGAAATCTTAAAAAGAATAAAAAGCGGTCAAATTAATAAAGCATCTGTTTTGGATGATAAACAATATTTTGAATTGTTTAAAAGGAAGTTGTCCTTTTTTTTAAATGATTATTGGGAGAAAATTTCTGATGCTCATGATGATGATTTTTGGATAGAAAAAACTCCAGACTTAAGACAGGTACAATCCATTCCTGAATATGTAGATTTATTTGAAAGGGCAAAATATATTTTTATGTATAGAGATCCGTATTCCTGTATTGCTTCGAATTTACAAACATGGTCATTAGATGAAAAAATGCTTTGTGATATAGCTCAAAGATGGGTTGATACCATGAAAGAATGGAGGATTCAAAAACAACTAATTGCCGGAAATTATTTGGAAGTTTACCAAAACAGATTAAGAGCATCTCCTCAAAATGTAATTAATGAATTAGGTGTTTTTTTGAGTTTGAGCGAATCAGAAAAGAATAGGATTATTGACTATATTAAATGTAACGAGATTAATAGTTCCAAGAATAAAAAAGGGTATATATTATCAAAGGAACAGCATTCAAAGATATTTGAAATTGTTTCAGCTGAAATGAAATATTGGGAAGGTAAGATATTGTATTAGTTACTATTAGTGATGATTTTTTATTGATAGAATTAGCCTCAACTCAAAAATAAACTTTATGATTAACCCTTATGATTATGAAAGTAGCTTTTATAGATCACTATTATCATAAGAAAACAATTAGCAGTAAATTTTTTCTTGATTTGCTGGCTCCATATTGTGATATAGATATTTATTGGGATGAATCATATAAAAATGAAGGAGAACCCCCCTGGGAGGAGATAAGGGATAAAAGTTATGATTTGATAGTATTGTGGCAAAGCCCATATTATATTCAAAAATGTACTTTTTTTCCGGGAACGTCGTTCATTGCAATTCCTATGTTTGATGCATGTATTGATGCACCTGACGATTGGTTTATTTATAATGAAGTCAAATACATATGTTTTTCAAAAGCATTACATGATCGGCTAATTCGATTAAAATGCAATTGTTTTTATATTCAATACTTTCCCAATCCTTTTGATTACCCAATTGCACAGCAAAACAACCGAAATTGTTTCTTTTGGGAAAGAAGATCTGAAATTTCTTTTAATTTTATAGAGAATTTTGTTGATATTGGATCAATGGATACATTTAATTTACATTTATATCCTGATCCAAATTATCGCCTTTCTTTCGATGTTGATGAGTTAGTAAAAAAATACCCAAATCTGACTCTATCAGAATGGTTTGACAGTAAGAGTGAATTTCTGTTATTTTTAAAAAGTTTCAGTATCTATATAGCTCCCAGGTTGTACGAGGGAATTGGATTTTCTTTTCTTGAAGCAATGGCAATGGGGCAATGTGTCCTTGCCAGCAATACATCCACAATGAATGATTATATTAAGGATGGATATAATGGTTATTTATATGATGTACATTCTCCTCGAAAAATTGCAATTGATCAGATAAAAGAAATCCAGAAAAATGCAAGGGCTACAATTGAGGAAGGGTATTTAAACTGGTTAACTTCTGTACCCTCTCTTATTCGATTTATTTTTGAGATTAATCCGGATCTATGGCCGAATAAAATTGTTTATAAGAATAAAATTTGGCCAGATCATTATTTCCCCATTAAGAAGAAGAGAAAAAATATACGTTTATCAATTATTACTCCTGTTTATAATGCATCTGAAAATGATATACATAAAACATTTGACAGTATATTTAGACAAGATTTTGAGGAATTCGAATTTATTGTTATAGATGGAAAATCAAACACAGATACACTTACTGTTCTTTCTCGTTTTGTGAACGAAATTGACCTGTTTATTTCAGAGAAAGATTCAGGTCCATATGATGCTATGAACAAAGGAGTTAAATTAGCTAGTGGTGAATGGGTAATCTTCATGAACGCTGGTGATTATTTTATATCGGATTCCATTCTCTCCAGAGTTTTTTGTCAGGTTGATAATCACAATTCCCCTGATTTAATATATGGGGATCATATATGGTTAAACGAAGGTATTCCATATTTGCATAAAGCAATGCCTCTTAATGCATTAAAAGGGATGCTTGTAAACAATCAAGAAAATACTAATGTTTGGAGGTTAGGCATCCCAGGACATCAGGCTACTTTCACAAAAAGGGAATTATTAATAAATCGTTTATATGATACAGAGAAATTTAAAATTGCTGCCGATCATGATTTTTTGTTTTATTTTATCAACAAGGGTTATTCTTATTTGCAGTTGTGCTTTCCAGTTTCTGTTTATGTTTCAGGTGGGATGAGCTTTCAAAACATGGATTTATGCCATAAAGAACAAAACTATATATATAATTATTGGAAGCGCATCTATAGTAATGAAAATGAACCCTATCATGTATCTGTTTTGTTTGATAAGTATTTGAAAAGTCTAGCCTACAGATATAGTGGTAACATGATTTTTATTGTTACGCCTTCATTTAATTGTGGGGAAACGATATTAAAGACAGTTCAAAGTATTTTCTTTCAGGAAGGGGATTTTTCGATACGCTACCATATTCAAGATGGAAATTCAACAGATGATACATTGTTTCTTATAGAACAATTTACCGGTATAATTAAAAAGAACGCAGATTACTTTATTAATTGTAATAAAATATTGTTTAGCTATAGTTCAAAGCAGGATGATGGTATGTACGATGCTATTAATAAAGGATTTGAACAGATTGGGTTTATTCATGAAGAGTCTTATATGACTTATCTAAATACAGACGATGTTTTAAATGAAAGGGCTTTTGCAATAATTGATAAAATAAAAGAAAACAAAAAAATATCGTGGATTATCCATTATCCTCAATTATTTGATGAAGTAAATAATTTAATGAGAAAGTGGGAAACTGTCTACCCCAGAGAGATTATTGAAATGGGACTCTGTGACTCATTCCATTGGCCCACGATACAGCAGGAAGGTTCTTTTTGGAAGAAAAAACTATGGACAGAGGCTGGGGGCTTAAATTCCAAATTGCGTTTAGCAGGCGATTGGGATTTATGGCGAAGATTTGCTGAGAAAAATGATTTATATCATTTTGATTACCCGATTGCTCTTTTTCGAAAAAGAGCCATTCAATTATCCTCCGAAAATGAGGGGAAACCTTATTATTCAGAAATATGTGCCCTATTATCCGAAGATAAAAGAAACAGGAACTTCAAAGAAATGTTGCCACAGCTTTTTTCTTTAAAGATAAATGAAATAAAAGCATCTGGTACTTATTACATTGTATCATCCATTTCATTATCAAGGGAAAATGTACCCCATAAATACACTGAATTTCTTGGTGAAAGCAGCATCGTAAAACCTGAAAAACGTATCTATATCAATAACAAAGAAAAAGGATTGATTGATCTTAATAAGATAATTAAACTTTCAGAAATCGTTGATAATCAGCAATTATACATAATTCGAAAGTTACGAATGAGTGGTTTATTTTTTTATCAATATTATACAGATCAGTTTTTTGAAAAACTGCAAGTCGATCCCCTTCTACACTATTTATTTCAGAACAAACAAAACTTTGACCCAAATGTTTTATTTAGCAATTCATGGTATCTTTCTCGTTATCCTGAAGTAAAAGAAGCCGGGCACAATCCTTTGTATCATTATGTTATGTGGGGCGCAGATCTTGGATATGATCCACATCCCGATTTTTCCACAAATGAATATAAAGCAGCAAATCATTTTGTTGTTGAAAGGGGAATAAATCCCCTTTATCATTATTTGTATTATGGGGCTCTTGAGGGATGCTCTTTAAAGTAGGTTAAATGTATATTGTATTCATTAATTATCATATTTTTGAAGGGAATAGTGGCCTTCATATTCATCCTCTGGCTAACGAATTGGTTTTAAGAGGTCATAATGTTACTGTATTGGTACCTGAACGTCCAGAAAAAAAAAGCACTTTGCCAGGCAAATCTCTTTATAATATTGTGTCCTATTCAGATACTTTGTCGTTCCTGGGTTATAACGACCTTGTATTTTTTGCCTGGACGCCCCGTGAATTAGTTAGAAAGAAGACTCTTGAGTTGGTGGAAATGTATGATGCACCCTACTATGTTCATCTTGAAGATAATGAAGATCAATTGGTTGCAGACTATTTAAAAAAATCATGGAGCCAGATCCAAAAAATGGAGATTTCTGAATTGGAAGGACTTATTCCTTTAAATCTTTCTATTCCAATTAAGTATAGAGATTTCTTGGCAAAAGCAAATGGGGTATCCTGCATTATAAAAACACTAGAAGAATTTGTACCCGAGACTACGCCGAGAGTTACATTTTGGCCTTCTTGTGAAAATGAGATATTTACTATTCCGTTACAAAATGATTATCAAACAAGAAATAAATTAGCTATAAAGCCAGATGATTATGTCATATTTTATCCTGGGAATGTACATTTATCTAATGTTCTCGAAGTTATTGAGCTATATAAAGCTGTGAAAATTTTAAACCAAAAAAGGAATAATATTCTTTTAATTCATACCGGACAGAATTATGTCGATTTGAATCAGTTTATTGATATTAATGAAAGTTACTTCTGGGAATTGGGAGAAAGACCTTTAAACGAAAATATTAACTATATAGCT
>Ga0116164_10001325_pt1 | contig 18861 bp, 20 predicted proteins | sample AD_UKC109_MetaG_FD_89888 | JGI IMG/M metagenome (GOLD analysis project Ga0116164, IMG submission 89888) | Active sludge microbial communities of municipal wastewater-treating anaerobic digesters from Hong Kong - AD_UKC109_MetaG | ecosystem: Engineered > Bioreactor > Anaerobic > Digestate... | reverse complement strand
TATCGAAGCCGCAGGAGAAGGGAAAGTCCCCCTTTGCCAGGATACCGGGCTGGCGTTTTTCTATGTCAGGGTTGGTTCATCTGTAGTCATAGAAGGAGGGGCATTGGAAGGGGCTTTGAATGAGGCCACTGCCGCCATGTATACTTCTCTCTATCTGAGAAAATCTGTTGTGGAGAGCCCGCTCAGGCGAGTCAATACGGGCCGGAATACTCCGGCAGTGATCCATTATGAGATCGTAGAAGGAGATGAATTGGAGATCAGATTTATGGCCAAGGGAGGCGGCAGTGAGAATAAAAGCCGCATGGCCATGCTGACGCCGCATGCCGGAAAAGAGGACGTCCTTCGATTTGTCCTGGAAACGGTTCAGGCCGCAGGGCCGGATCCCTGCCCCCCTCTCTTTTTGGGCGTCGGGCTGGGGGGAAGTTTCGATACAGCTCCCTGGCTGGCTAAAAAGGCTCTCTTCCGCCGTCCCGGAGAACGCCATCCCGATGCGGCGCTGGCTGATCTGGAAGAGGAGATAACCCATATAGTGAACCTCAAGTCCGGCGTTGGGATCCAGGGATTCGGACAGGGGGTGACTGTCCTGGATACCTTCATCGAAGAGGCTCCCTGTCATATAGCCAGTTTTCCCGTGGCTGTGAATATCAACTGTCATTCTGCCCGGTATGCAGGGGTGGTACTGTGATCTCCATCCGGTTGGGAAAAGACGACCAAAAGCTTTTATCCCTGAGAGCGGGGACATCCCTTGCTCTTTCGGGAGTGGTCTATACAGCCCGGGATGCTGCCCACAAGCGCCTCTCCTCTATGATCCGAAATGGAGAGCCTCTCCCGTTTCCCCTGAAGGGTGCACTCCTGTTTTATGCCGGCCCCGCCCCGGCTCCTCCGGGCCTGGATTGCGGGGCTATCGGCCCTACGACCAGCAGCCGTATGGATCCCTTTACTCCGCTTCTCCTGGAACAGGGGATCCTGGGAGCACTGGGGAAGGGGAGGAGAAGTCCGGCCGTCAAAGAGGCTTTCCTGCGCCGGGGAGCCGTTTATCTTGTGGCTGTAGGGGGAGCTGCGGCCCTCTTGTCACGTTTTGTGACAAAAATTGATCCGGTCGCCTTCGAGGACCTTGGGCCGGAAGCAGTCTATAGCGTGGAATTGAACGGATTTCCCTGTTTTGTCGGACTGGATACACAGGGAGGAGATATCTATACTATGAGGGAGGACACAAGATGAAGCTTTTGGAATATCAGGCAAAACATCTGTTGAAGGAGTATCATGTCCCCATTCCCGAAGGGTTTGTGGTGAAAGGTTTGACAGAGCTGAACAGAGTCGTCCAGCAGCTGGGGGGAAGATGCGTAGTCAAGGCGCAGATCCTCGCAGGAGGGCGGGGGAAGGCCGGAGGAGTCCGGCTGGCGGGAACACTGCGCGAAGCGGCCGCTGCTGCAGAAGACCTCCTCGGCAAACCCCTGGAGACCTACCAGACGGCAGGACAGGGAGAGATGGTCAATGCCCTTCTCATCGAAGAGCAGCTCTCCTTCCTCAAAGAACTCTATTTCAGCGTGACTTACGACAGGGAGACACAGACACCCGTTATGATGCTCTCTGCTGAAGGGGGCGTCGAGATCGAAGAGATCGCTGTAAAAAAGCCCGACAGTATCAGAAAAGTCCACGTGAATCCCCTGACAGGGATACAGGAGCATCATATCAGAGAGCTCTATCTCTCCCTGGGCCGGGGCAAAGAGGGGTACAGGGCTTTTACTGAACTTGTGCGAAATATCTACAGACTCTACATGGAGAGGGACGCAGCCATGGTGGAGATCAACCCCCTGGTCCTTCTCCCGGACGAGACTTTTCTGGCCCTTGATGCTAAGATGATCATCGACGATAATGCCCTTTTCCGGCACGGGGACCTGGTAGAGATCCGGAAAGTCCCCGATGATGAGCAGCAGGAAGTGGAAGCCAGGGAAAAAGGCCTCAGTTTCGTCAAACTGGATGGCGATGTGGCCTGTATGGTGAACGGAGCAGGGCTGGCTATGGCCACCATGGATATGATCAAGCACCATGGGATGGAGCCTGCTAACTTTCTGGATATCGGCGGTTCCTCCAATCCCCAGAAGGTGATCGAAGCTCTTGATATCATTATGAAGAACCCCAGAGTCAAAGTGATCTTTATCAATGTCTTCGGCGGGATCACCAGGTGTGATGATGTGGCCAACGGGTTTAAAAAAGCCCTTTCCCGGCGTTCCCTGGAGATCCCCATGGTGATGCGGCTCACCGGGACAAATGAAAAAGAAGGGCGCCGTATTTTGGAAGAGATCGGGTATGAGGCCTTTACAGACCTTAAAGAGGCCGTCGCCAGGCTGAAAGAGGTCCGCAACGGGATAAGGGAGGGAGACTGATGGCTATTTTTGTGAACAGAGAGACAAAAGTCATTGTGCAGGGGATCACCGGCCGGGACGGGTCCTTCCACACCGGGAAGATGCTGGAATACGGGACTAAGATAGTAGGCGGGGTCACCCCCTTCAAAGGGGGCCTGGAGGTCGAGGGGGTCCCTGTCTTCAATACCGTTGCAGAAGCTGTTTCCCGGACAGGGGCGGATACTTCCATTATCTATATTCCCCCGGCCTTTGCAGCCGGGTCTGTCATCGAAGCGGTGGAAGCCGGGATCAAAAACATCGTCTGCATCACAGAAGGTATTCCGGTCACTGACATGATGACCGTGGCTCATTATGTCCGATCTAAAGGGGCCCGCCTTTTCGGCCCTAACTGCCCCGGTATCATCACACCCGGGGAGACGAAGATCGGGATCATGCCGGGGCATATCTTTTCCCGCGGCCCTGTGGGGGTGATCTCCCGCAGCGGGACCCTGACCTACGAAGTCGTCCACAACCTGACAAGTGCCGGACTCGGCCAGTCGACGGTCATCGGGATCGGAGGGGACCCCATCATCGGGACGAAGTTTGTCGATTGCCTGGAGGCCTTTGAAGAAGATCCCGAAACAAAAGCAGTGGTCCTGATCGGTGAGATCGGGGGAAGTGACGAAGAGATGGCCGCTGACTATATCAAAAAGCACTTCAGTAAACCTGTGGCCGTCTTTATTGCAGGGAAAACAGCCCCCAAAGGAAAAAGGATGGGGCATGCCGGTGCGATCATCCATGCCGGAAAAGGGACCGCCGAAAGCAAAGTAGCTCTCTTTCGGGAGGCCGGAGCTGTCGTCGTGGACCTACCGGTGGACATTGCCGCGGCTGTCAAAGCTTTTTTCTAAAATGTCCTTTACTTATTACCTTCGCTGATTATAATGGCGGCAGGTGACCTGGGAATGACAAGGAGGATATCGTGGCCGGCAAAAAAGAATTTCTGATCAAGATCAATCTGGATTTCTGTAAAGCCTGCGGACTATGTTACAGTTATTGCCCGACAAAGGCCATCGGCCCTGATCATGAGTTTCGGGCCTCAGTAAAGGATGTAGCCAAGTGTATCGGATGTCTGCAATGTGAAAATTACTGTCCTGATTTCGCTATAGAAATTGAAGAAAAAAAGTAAGAGGGGGAGATCATGGGAGAGATCAAATTTTTACAGGGAAACGAAGCTTGTGCCCTGGGAGCTGTCCGGGCAGGCCTTCGTTTTTTCGGAGGGTATCCGATTACCCCGTCTTCAGAGATTGCGGAACAGTGTGCCAGATTATTGCCCAGTGTGGGAGGGCGTTTTATTCAAATGGAAGATGAGATCGCTTCCATCGCTTCTATCATCGGCGGATCTCTGGCCGGGACAAAAAGCATGACAGCGACATCAGGCCCGGGTTTTTCTCTGATGCAGGAGGCCCTGGGGTATGGGATCATGGCCGAGGTCCCCTTTGTGGTGGTCAATGTCATGAGGGGCGGCCCGTCGACGGGACATCCCACAGGACCTTCTCAGGGAGACATCATGCAGGCACGTTGGGGTACACACGGTGACCACCCTGTCATCGCACTCTATCCGGAATCTGTCCCCGAGACCTATTACGAGATCATCCGGGCATTTAACCTTGCAGAACGCTTCAGACAGCCTGTCGTCTTTCTGATGGATGAGATCCTGGGGAAGATGAACGAATCGGTGGAGATCCGTGATGATATCGAGATCATCCCCCGCCGGAAAATCGCAGGCGACCCCTCCCGGTATGCGCCCTACGCCATGAAAGAGGATATCCCTCAGACTGCCAATTACGGAGAAGGACTCCGTTTTCATGTGACAGGACTTTTTCATGACGAGACCGGCTTCCCTGATGTGAGCGGGGACAATATTCAAAGAAGTATCGACCGTATGTTCCGTAAAATAGAGGAGCACGAGGATGTCATCGTTAAATGGGAAGAGACCGGAACCGATGATCCCGATATCCTTCTGGTCTCTGTAGGAACCCAGGCCAGGAGCGCGAAAATGGCTTGCAAAGAACTTAACAGGGAGGGTATATCCGCAGGAGTCTTCAGGCCGGTCACAGTCTGGCCCTTCCCGGAGAAGCGCCTGGCCGAGTTATCCCGTAAAGCAAAGAAGGTCCTGATCATCGAGATGAACAAGGGACAGCTGGCTGATGAATGCCGGAAATTTATAGACGGGGATAAGATCATCGCCCTGAATCAGCTCAACAGTGAAATGATCTCGCCCCGGGAGATCATATCGACGGCCAAGGGGGTGCTCTGATGTTTGATTACTCGAAATACTTAAGAATGGATAAACTGCCCCATATCTGGTGTTACGGGTGCGGAAACGGGATCATCCTCAAAGGGGCGATCCGGGCTATCGATAAGATGGGATGGGACAAGGATTCGGTAATGGCTGTGTCCGGGATCGGTTGTTCCAGCAGGGCTACAGGTTATGTAGACTTTAATTCACTCCATACTCTTCACGGACGGGCCATTCCCTTTGCCACAGGGATCAAAATGTCCAGGCCGGATCTGAACGTCATCATCTTTACGGGTGACGGGGATGCGACTGCCATAGGGGGGAACCATTTCATCCATGCGGCCCGGAGGAACATCGATTTGACGGTGGTTCTTTTCAATAATAATATTTACGGGATGACCGGAGGGCAGTACTCGCCCACCACACCCCAGGGCTATTTTGCCTCAACGGCTCCCTACGGCCATATCGACCCTTCTTTTGATATTGTCCAGTTGGCCATGGGATCGGGAGCGACCTTTGTCGCCCGTTCAACGGTGGCTAACCCCAGGGAGATGGAAAAGTTCATCCATGAAGGCCTGAAGAATAAAGGATTTTCCCTCATCGAGGTTGTGAGCAATTGTCATGAGCGCTTCGGCAAGAGAAACAAGATGAAATCCCCTTACGAAATGATCGAATGGATCAGAAGCCGTGCGGTATCCAAAGTGAAGGCTGAGACCATGGAGTCCGAAGAGCTGGAAGGAAAGATCATTACAGGGATCTTCCGCCAGGAGACCCGGCCTGAATATGTGGAGGCCTATGACAGCTTTGTCATGCAGAAAGCCGGAGGAGGAAACTGATATGCGCTATGAGATCATTTTTAGCGGCATCGGAGGACAGGGAATGATCCTTTGCGGGAAAATCGCAGCTGAAGCAGCCTCTTTATATGAGAAAAAGCATAGCGTACAGACCGTCTATTACGGCCCCGAATCCCGGGGCGGCATAGCCGAATCATATGTGATCATCTCCGATGAGCCCGTGGATTATCCGAAGATCACGAAAGCCGACGCCCTGGTGGCTATGAGCCAGTCCGGGCTTGAAAGACATCTGGAGCACCTCCATGAGGATGCTGTGGTCGTTATTGACAAAGGAAAGGTCAACACTGAAAACCTTCCTGAGACTCTTTCTCTCTCCTCTGCCCCCTTTACGGAAGAGTCCATTCGAATCATGGCCCGGCCCATGGCAGCCAATATCGTCGCTTTGGGATTTTTTTCCGCTGTGACAGAGATGATTTCGCCCGATGCTTGTAAAAAAGCGATCCGGCATAATGTCCCTGCAGGGACCGAGGAAAAGAATATAGCTGCTTTTGAGGCCGGGTTCGATCTGGGCCGTCATGCGTGAGCGGACAACACGGAAGCATCCTGCCTATATCAGTGTCCAGATCCTTTTTTTTATTGTCCTCCTCTATTTGACTTTCCGATTAGGCGGCGGCCTTCCCGCCGCCGGCCTGGCCCTTCTTTTTTCTGTTCATCTCACAGGTGAGTTTCTATCTTTTGTAAAAGTCTATTCGGGTTTTCTCCTGGTTAGAAAGGGCTGGGCTTCAGTGAGGATCCCCTATAAAGAGATCTCCCGGGTCACATACATCCACCAGGTGGAAGGGCGAGAGTTTTATCGGATCTTTTATCAGTCGGGAGGCAAAAAGAGAGTCCTCAAGCTCCACTCGTATATGTTTACTCATCTTCCGGAGCTGATGGAGCGTCTGGAAGAGAAGGGGGTCTCCCTCTCCCGCAAAGAGAAGAAAAAGGATTATGCCGCCTGGGTTTTGTTTGGTATCGTCTCGTTCTTTGGCCTGGCTCTTCTGAGAGAGGTCCTGTCCCGGGGTTATACCTTCCTGCAAGCGGCTCTCTCCGGGGGCTGGCACATCTATAACCATCTTTTCCTCTGGCTCATCTTCCTGCTTTTTACTCTTTTTATCCTGTCCAGGTTGTTTTTGTTCTTGAGACAGAGCGAGTACCGTCTTTTCTTTTCAAGGGTTTTTCTCCATCTTGTCATCCTGGGGCTCCTCTATCTCTTTTTACAGGACTATTCTTCCCAAAAACATGAAGCCGAGATGTTCAGGCTCCTTGTGGATGTCAAATATCAGTGTGAGACCGCCCGTTTTGAAAAAATCAAGCCTCCTTATACGACTGAGGGAGGCGCCGGCTGCGAGTTAACGGAAAAGACCAGGCTCATGAGAGGATGGCATCGGGCTCCGGTCCAGGTCTTCCGGATGAGTCCGAAAGATCCCGACCTGGATCTGTTCAGCCAGCCTGGGCGGATTATCATCTTTCAGACGGAGGAGGGGGCTTCCTATTACGCAACGGCCTGGGAGAAGGGCCGCGTCCGGGTTATTGCTCCCAACTATGAAAAAGAGGTTCCGCCGGTCCTGGAAAGTATCGTCAAGGCCCGCCCCTGACCCATAGCTGTTAATCAATCGGGAAGAAATTTGGAATATTCGATCTTTTGAGGAAGCTTAGGCGGTTCCGGGATCAACATGCTGAGATATTCTCTATAGTGGTCTGTCACCGTAAACCGGCTCTCATCATAGTAGACATCCGCCGGGAAACCCTTGTTTCCCAGAGATGCAAGGGGAATGGTTTTTGTGTTGTAGGCTTCGACTTCCCGGAAAGGCGCCATGTGATCCAACACAGGCATATGACCGAACTGTTCATGGAGGATCATCTTCAGGACCATCTGACCCAGGGCTGATGCGACCTGGTGGTCGTATTCGGAAATACGGCCGGACCGGGGAATATATCCTGCGACTTGTGTCCGGGGCTGGTTGATCCCCTCTTCTCTGAGTCGGTTGGCGATCATCGCCCCGACTCCACCCAGGCGGGGGTGGCCAAAGGCGTCCAGTTCACGGCTTTCCATGATGACGTCACATGTCCCTGATTTTTCATTCCACCACCGGACCCCTTCCGAGACCCCGATAATAATATCTTTGTGCTCATGGTCGTGCATATAACGGACGAGATCGTAAAAACGCTGGATCCTTTCCTCTGTCATAGGGACTTCCGGGACAAGAATGAAATCAGCGCCGCCCAGGGCAGACGAGGCCGGGAGCCAGCCGGCGTCCCTCCCCATGATCTCGAGAACGAAGATACGGTTATGGGTCATGGCGGTGGTGCGAAGAGAAGCTGTCAGATGGACGATATTCCGGGCTGCGGTAGGAAACCCGGGACATAGGGCAGCTTCCACAGATTGTCCGTTTTGAAGGTGGTGCATCGTCTGTGTCTTGATATCATTGTCGATGGTCTTGGGAAATCCGATGACAGGGATGCCATGCTCTTTATAGAGTCTTTGTGCGACTCCGTTGGTATCATCGCCTCCTATGGAGACGATGATATCGATTCCGTACCGCTTGATATTGGAAAGGACTTCATCGACCCGATTCTGTCCCTCCTTATAGGGATTCGTCCGGGAGGAGCCGAGGATAGAGCCTCCGATGTGGCCGTTGATGGACTGTTCTGATATATCGACGATAAAACCATCTCCCAAAAGCCCTTTCCATCCTGCATAGATACCCAGGACCCTGTAGTCGAGAAGATAGGCGACGTTTTTAATCGTTTCAATACTTCTGTTTAAGGCGCAGGTGTCCCCGCCCCCTGTGAGAATAGCCACTGTTCCGCGATAAGATCTTTTCATGGATACTCCTTTCCCCTTCACATTGTAATTAAGCTTACTGCTTTATCAAGCCTTTTTTATGCGTTGAAAAGAATCGGGGTTCATCGTATACTGTTCCGGGAGGGATATGAAAAAAGAATGGAATGAAGCCCTGGATCTGAGCCTGAAGGCAGGACGGGACGCAGCACGTCTCCTGGTTTCAGGATTCGGAGGAGGCCAGCTGGAGATCTCCGGCAAAGAGGGGCGCGAACTGGTCACCGCCTGGGACAGAAAAGCAGAAGAGCTTATTATCCGTGAACTGGAAAGAAGCAACTGGCCTGTCATCGCTGAAGAGTCGAAGCCCCGTCTTCCAGGGAGCCCGAAAGCCTATTGGGCCGTTGATCCCCTGGACGGGACCAACAATTTCGCTCATGGGGTCCCCCATTTTGCAGTATCCATCGCCCTGATGGAAGAGGGACTACCGGTAGCGGGGGTGGTCATCGATCCTTTGAAAAGAGAAGAGTTTACAGCTGTCAAAGGCGGAGGGAGTCATCTCAACGGGAGACGAATCAGCATCTCCGGACAAACAAAGCTGTCGCAGGCTCTTCTGGCGACGGGTTTTTCCTATCATAGAAGCGAAGAGAATTACAATAATACAGAAAATTTTAAACGCGTAGTCCTCCGCTGTGGAGGGATCCGCCGCATGGGAGCCGCTTCCCTCGACCTGGCCTATGTGGCCTGCGGACGGTTTGACGGATACTGGGAGACAGATCTGAAGATCTGGGATATGTCTGCCGGTGTCCTTCTTGTCCGTGAAGCCGGCGGAAGGGTCACACGCTTGGATACATCTCCCTGGGACCCGGAACGGGATGATGTACTGGCAGCTGTCCCGGCTCTTCATAAAGCTCTGGCGGGATTGATGGATCGCTATGATTGAGTGTCTCTTCATAGATAAAGAGTTGGGGAAGGTTGTCCGGAAATATGTTTCGGCCCTGATTGAAGAGGGACGGATATCTCCCAAGCAGGATCTGGTTGTGACCGATGATGAGGAGTACCGGGTTAAAATGAGCGAACAGAGAGTCCTTTTGCTGACGGATAAGAGGGATCCGTTCTCTTCTGTCTGCTCTCTTACTCTTCCCTGCCGCAGAGAAGCCCTGGCAGAAGCGATTTTGCATTGTTTAACTTCTTGAATAGAAGCCTTTTATCTTGACATCGTTCGGCTGTATGGTATGTTTACCAAGTGAGGCCGAACGAATATATGGAGATTGTATTGGTTAAGAGGGGGGATATATGACAAAAAGTGACCTGGCAGAAAAGATCATGGAGATTTACGATTTTATCAATAAAAAAGATGCTGTCACCATGGTTGATATTGTTTTATCTTCCATATCCGAAGCGTTGGAGAAGGGGGATAAAGTGGAATTGCGGGGTTTCGGGACTTTCAAGACATTGAAGCGGAATGCCCGTATCGCGCGTAACCCCCATACAGAAAAACAGATACAAGTCCCGGAAAAAACCGTGCCGGTCTTCAAACCCTCACCGAAACTGAAAAGCAGGGTTAATAAATAGTAAAGGAGGTAGAGCATGGGATCCATCAAGAAAAAAAGAAAAGCCAAGATCAACAAGCACAAAAGAAAAAAGAAAGCCCGTCTTAACAGGCATAAAAATGAGTGGAAAAAATAATGACATCTCTTGTCATTATTTCTGATACACATGATCGCGTATTACCGGATTTAGTGACGTCACACATCGAGAATGCAGATGTCATCCTCCATGCCGGGGATTTCACCGGCATGGAGTACTATGAAATGCTTGAATCCTACGGGAAGCCTGTATATGGTGTATTGGGTAACATGGACAGGGGCCTTCTCGAATCCAAGCTGCCGCTGAAACGTCTTCTGAAGATAGAAGAGGTCTCCATCGCCATGATCCATGGGTGGGGAGCCCCGGGCGGCCTGGAAGAGAGAGTCACAGGGGCCTTTGAAGGGATGGATTGGGACGTTCTTGTCTTCGGGCATTCCCATAGCCCTGTGCTGAAAAAAGAAGGCAGAAAGTTTCTCCTCAATCCCGGTTCGCCCACAGATAAGCGTTTCGCCCGGACTAATTCATTTATTGCCATGACCATCGATCAAGGGGATGTAAACGCGGAAATCATCTCTCTATGAGTGAGACTGTTGCCATCTTTACCGAAAAAAAAGAACTTTATGCGATTCCTCTGATCGTCTCTAAACACGGATACCGTACCCATATTGTCAACACCCTGAAGGACTTTAAAGGAGCTGCCCAGAGGGGAAAAGCTCAGGCGGTGATCCTGGATCTGGATACGGGGCTGGATGAGCATCTGGAACTTCTGGAGCGGATCATCCGTGAAAAAGACCCTGCCATATCGGTGATCGTCATCGCTAGAGAGACATCCCTGAAGGCTCTCCGGAGAGCCATGCAGCTCGGGATCCGTTTTTTCCTTACCCGCCCCTTTCCCGAAAGGGAGCTTATCGAAGCCCTGGAGAAGTCCTTTTTCCAATATCATCTGGAGCGGGAGAACGAGACTCTCCTGGAAAAGCTCAACAGGAAAGTCTATCAGCTCAACCTTCTCAATGAAACAGCTAAAATGCTTAATTCTTCTCTTAAATTGGATGATATCCTGTTGAAACTTATGCAGAACGCCGGGGAACTCGTCAATGCAGAGGCCTGGACCCTGTTCATGTATAATAAGGAGAAAAATGTCCTTGTCTTCAAATATGTAGTCGGGGAAGCGTCGGATAAACTCACAGGCGTGGAACTTCCCTGGGGGACGGGGATCGTGGGATGGGCTGCAGCCAACAGGCAGAGCATTCTGGTGAAGGATACGGGAAAGGATGAGCGGTTTTTCAAAAAGATCGACAAAAAGACGAAATTCACGACCAAAAGTGTCATCTGCGTTCCCATCGTATATCGTGACGATCTGCTCGGAGTGGTGGAAGTGATAAACAAACAGGACGGCTCGGCCTTCGACGAAGAGGACCTGAATATCCTCGAGATCCTGGTCGAGGATGCGGCGATCTCCATCAAGAACACCTATCTTCTGGAGGAGACCTATACCCTGACTCTCCTGGACCATCTGACACGCCTTTATAACCTCCGGAAACTGAATGAACTCTTTTTGGAGTTTCAGGAGGAGAAACGCCCCTTTTCCCTCCTTTTCATGGACCTGGACAATTTCAAAAGCGTCAACGATAACTACGGACACCAGTACGGGAGCACTACGCTTATCGAATTCGCTGAACTTCTGAAGAAGATCATCGACAAAGGAGAGTACGGATTCCGTTACGGAGGGGACGAGTTTATCCTCCTTCTTCCCGGGAAGGGGATCGAAGAGGCCCGGGCTTACGCCGACAGGATCCATGAATGCTTGCGTACCTATAAGTTCATCAATAAAGACGGGATTGCCGTGACGTTAAGTGTCAGCATCGGTATCTCCCGTTTCCCCTCCCTTTCTCCGTCGGGACAGGAGGTCCTCTTTCAGGCAGACCGCGCAATGTACAGTGTAAAACGCAAAGGGAAAAACGGGACGGCCCTCTTTCATAAAAACCTCTGATTTTTTAAAAAAATCCTTTACATAAAAGGGATTCTATTTATAATTCACTTCATCGGGGCGTAGCGCAGTCCGGTAGCGCACTTGAATGGGGTTCAAGTGGTCGGAGGTTCAAATCCTCTCGCCCCGATTTTTCTTTCCCCTTTTCCCCTCTCTCCCTATAATAGACCTATGAAGATCCTTGCTGTGATCCCTGTTTTCAACTCCTGGATGAAGGTCCCCTCCCTTGTGGAAGCCGTACGTCGACAAGGCCTGGACGTCTGTATTGTCGATGACGGGTCGACGATGAGCCCCGACCTTTCCTTCCTCCGGGTTAAAGCTGTCCTTCTCCGCCATTCTGTAAACAGGGGGAAGGGAGCAGCCCTCAGGACGGCCTTCAGCTTTGCCCTCGAACAAGGTATGAAGGAGTCGTGACTCTGGACAGCGACGGGCAGCATTCTCCCGGGGATATCCCCCGTTTCCTGGAAGCTGCTCTTGACAATAAGTTTGTTGTCGGAAAAAGAGACTTCTGTCACCCCTCTATGCCCCTGTTGAGAAAAATGTCCAACCGTATCACTTCATACCTTCTGTCACATCTCCTGGGCAGGCCCATCGCCGATGCCCAATGCGGTTTCCGCTTTATCCACAGGGATGTCCTGTCCCGGGTAGTGACAGAAAAGGAGGGGTTCGAGATGGAAAGCGAGATGATCATCAAAGCGTGCCGGGAGGGTTATCCCCCGGTTTTCATCCCGGTGAAGACCATTTACAGCGGCGAGAAGAGTGCTATCAAAGGCTTCCGGGATACGTCTGCTTTCATCCGCCTCTATTTCAAAGCTCTTTTCAAGGGGCTTTAGAGGCCGAAGGGACGGACGATCCGGTCTAGGACACCATGGAACTTGGAAATGGCGACTCCGTAGTTTGTCACGGGAACACCCCGGGACTGGCATTCTCTGATCCTACGTTTCATGTCCATCCCTGTAAGCATACAGGCTCCGCAATGGATCACCAATGCATACTCCTCCAGGCTCTCGGGGAAGTCGTGGCCCGCTGCGATGACAGTCTCGATCCTTTTTCCTGTATATTCTTTGATCCAGCGGGGTATTTTCACACGGCCGATGTCGTCTGACTGGGCATGATGGGAACAGGCTTCGGCGACCAGGACACGGTCTCCGTCTTCGAGGAGATCGACGGTACGGGCGCCTTCCACCAGAGGAGCCAGTTCGCCCTTATACCGGGCGAAGGCCGTGGAAAAAGTCGTCAGAGGAACAGGTTCGGGGACAAGACGGTTGACAAGTTCTACTACCTGAGAATCTGTAATGACCAGAGCCGGAGGGCTTTTCAGAGAGTCGAGGGCGCGGGTGATATCGCTCTCTTTGACTGTGTAGGCGAGAGCGTCCCGGTCGAGGACGTCGCGCAGGACCTGGACCTGGGGCAGGATAAGGCGGCCACGGGGAGCTCCCGGGTCGATAGGGGTCACCAGAAGGACTGTCTCTCCGGGATTGAGAATATCCCCGATGATGGGGCGCTCTTCTTTGAAGGATTCAGGGACCAGGGCGATGATCCGGTCCCGGGCTTCCCGGACTCCTGAGCCTGTGGCGGTAGAAAGAAGGACAAAGGGATATCCCTCCTCCCGGCAGAGGGAAAGAGATTTTTCGGGCGGAGCGCCTTTATCGCTCTTGTTGAAGAGGATAAGAAAGGGGATCTCCATCTTTTTCAGCTGTGCGATGGCGGCTTCTTCGTCACGGGTCAGGCCGGCTTCATCGGTCACCAGGAGCGCCATGTCGCTTCTCCAGAGGATCTTGAGAGAGGCCGCGACACGCTTTTTCCCTACAACGCCCACATCGTCGATGCCGGCTGTATCGTAAAAGGTGACGGGGCCCACCGGAAGGAGTTCAAAATGTTTGGCGACAGGGTCTGTCGTCGTCCCGGGCTGTTCATCCACAATGGCGATGGCCTGCCCTGTGAGAGCATTGATCAGAGAAGATTTGCCGACATTCCGCCGGCCGATAAGGGCGATGACAAGCCGCTCTCCGCGGGGGGCTTTCATACTCATAAGGGTCTCCTCTCTCTTTCCTGAACCGGGAAAATAGCTTCTCCGGTATTTAAAATTATGGTATCATCAGGGGTAGGCCGGTTCAAGAGAAAGTTGTAACCTGAGAGGAAACATTTGAGGAGTATATGGATACGTCCCGTCCTGCAGACCGACGGAAATTGAAAGAGTATGAGAAACTCCGCCACAGGATGGTGGAAGAACAGCTTATCTCCCGGGGGATCAGGGACCCCCTGGTGCTGAGAGCATTCCGTATTGTCCCCCGGGAGTTTTTCGTCCCTTCCTTTTTAAAAAACAGCGCTTATAAAGATGCCCCTCTTCCCATCGGACGGGGCCAGACCATCTCTCAGCCCTATATCGTTGCCAGGATGATGGAGATGCTTGAGCTCAGCGGTGTGGAACGGGTTCTCGAGGTCGGGACCGGGTCGGGATATCAGACAGCGCTTCTCTCTCATTGCTGCGATGTCCTCTATTCCATAGACCGGATCGAAGCTTTTGTGAAGAAGGCAAGAAAGGCCCTGGACAGTATAGGCCTCTTTAAACCATTTCTCTATACAGGAGACGGCTCCCTGGGGTATCCTTCCAAGGCTCCCTACGACAGGATCATCGTTTCCGCCGCAGCGCCCCTCCTTCCCCGTCCGCTTCTTGATCAGCTGGCAGAAGGAGGCGTCCTGGTCATGCCTGTGGGGGATGAGTGGGGACAGCAGCTGGTCCGGGCCGTGAGAAAGAAGGGGGAGATCATCGTGGAGAAGAATGAGGGATGCCTCTTTGTCCCCCTCATCGGGGAGGGGGGCTGGAAAGAGCCCTAGGGTCTTTTTTCTTGACGCTCAGGCCTTTGTTTGTTACGCTTCCAGCATAACGGGGAGGTTTTATGCTCGAGGACAAAACAAAAAAAAGCGGAGATTTCCGGTCCCTTAGAGAATATTATAATTATCTCACCACAGGAAAAAAAATAGAAGATTTCGGGTATAATCCCCTGCTGAGTCATGCCCATGAAAAAAACAGAAAGCCCATAGCCGCCTATAATGCCTATCGGGAACAGCTTTTAAGTGCGGTCCATCAGCGCCTTGTCGAGGAAGTCCGGAACAAGGGCCAGGTGGATCAGCTTTTCAACAAACAGTTTTTCCTCAACGGAGAGCCTCTGAGGTATATTTTGAAGGCCCCTCCGGAATCTACCGAGAGTTTTGTCCGGGGGCTGCGCTCCTTCTACGAAGGGGTCAATAAAGTCGCCCGGGAGAAGTATGGCCTTCAGCCCATCACCGTCAGAGGGGAAGAGAGCTGCTATCTCTGTAAACGCACAGGCCGTGTCATCGTGGTGGAGGAGTATAACGGAAAGGAGACCCTTGCTCTCTGTCCGCATCTCTATCACCGGGTCATGGAAGAGTCGGGGATCAACCGCCGCTTTCAGCATAAGGGCTTTGACGAATTTATCGTAGAAGAGAGCAATAAAGCCGCTGTCAGGGCCATGAGAAAATACGCCTCTTATTTCGAGACAGTCCTCCAGACCGGGGAGAGTCTGCTTCTCATCGGCCCGGTGGGTACCGGGAAGACACACCTGGGGATGGCAGTCCTCATGGAATTGATCAGGCGGCCCTTATATCTCCGTTTTGAACTCTTAAGAAAACGCTATATCAGCCTTCCCCAGTTTCTCAATGAGATGAGGGCTTCCTTTCGGGAAGAGCGGCTGCATGAATTAGCCGAATGCGAATTCCTGGTAGTGGATGACCTGGGAATAGAGACCTTGGATGAATGGGGGCGGGACAAGGTCTTTACTCTGGTTAATACCCGGTATCAGGAGAAGCTTCCCACGATCTTCATTTCGGACCTCTCCCCCCAGGAGCTGGTCAATAAACTGGATGAAAGGATACTTTCCAGGCTTCATGAGATGGCCCGGGGTGTCCGGATCGGCGGAGAGGACCGCCGGCGTAAAACGGACCGTTAAAAGAGTAAAGAGATCCCTTTCGCGACAGCCAGGTCCACGAGGGCCTCTTCAGAGAGGCCTGCCAGAGGGGCGCATCGCGACAAATCAGCCTTCCCGTCACGTAAAAGATAGAGAGCCACCACGGTCTGGATTTTGCCGGCATCATCCCCGGGCAGGTCGATCTTTTTAAGCAGATCCTCTTCGATAGTCAAAGTTACAGACGCCATGCGGGGTCTCCTTTCTTTTCTTCTCTCTAAGTATAAAAATAAAGGCGTGAAAAGTCAACCTTGAGGGCAGATGTGCCCATTTATTGTGCACTAATAAGAGGCGATTTTTTAATCCGGGAGGGGGGAAGATCTCTATCTTTCCTCTATTCATCAGTTTAGTTTTATTTGGCCTTTGAGAACTGTTCTGGCACGTTAATTGCTAATATAAAGGAGAAAGGGAATAAGGAGGTTTTGTATGAAGATGAACAGACGCGGTATGGCTTTTCTCATGGCGCTCGGAATGGTTGCGATATCAGCTGTCATGATCGCCTCTCTGGCCATGCTGATCTCCTCATACGTTTCGACCACACGGTCCAGCAAGCAGAAAGAGTACTCGCTCCATTACGCCAATATGGCCCTGGACGAGATCAAATGGCATATTCAAAAGGGATACAAGCGGTGGCTCTATGAAGCGACCCATTCTCCTGGGTCCGACGGGATCTATGATTATGAGACCCGGGCCCACAGCAACGACGATTCGCTACTCACCTCCAGTGTCAACCCCGACAGCAGTGTCGAAGGCGGGTATACCTATTCCGCCGTCTCTGTGGAGGATATAGGGAATACCTACTGGATCAAGGTGGTGGACCATCTCATCTGGCCCGACGGGAAGATCAGAGAAGATTATTACACCGTTGCTTCGAGTTCCGGATTGAAGCCGTCAGGGCGTATCGAAGGCTGGATCAGGATCTCGGACAAGGACGATTCCATCAGCCAGTATAATTTCGTCTATGACATCTTCTGCAAGGGAACGGATCTGCGCGGGGTGAAGCTCAATATGGAGGGGAACAAGGTGGTCATCGAAGATGAGCATCCGCCCAAAGTCTCCTATATCCGGGCCACAGCCCGGGGGTCGGACTCTATATCCGTAAGCGAATTCAGCGTCGGCGTCTTCAAGGGGCATATCAACGTGGGGAAAGGCTACAACGTCTTCGGGAAGCTCCACGCCTATGATTATATCGATTTTGTCTTTACTCCCCAGATGTACGAGATGGATGTGGCTAAGATCTACGACCAGTTCAGCGTGAGCAATAAGGGAACCGGCTTTTATCTTCACGGAAGCCGTCTGGCCAGCTCCATCGAAGCCCAGAAGACCTATCTGGAAAACCATAAGAACGACGTGATCAATCTTCAGGGGGATCATTCCGAGATCCGGACCTGGGGATTTCATTCCAATAAAAAAGCCTGGGCCTCTTTTGTGGGGGACAACGCCCATCCTGAGATCATCCCCCCCATCAGCCCCAAGACCAATGAGCATTTCTCCATGGTCCGTCGGGAAGCCCATGCCAACGGGATCCATGTCCAGTCCGGGGATGTCCGTTTCGTCTACCTGGATCCGGGGTCATTGACGGTCAACGGAGACGGCCAGGTGAAGATCACTCTCTCCAGCGGCGAGATCTTTGTCAACGGGGTCTCCAAGGGAAGCGGATCCGGGGTCTCTGTGACGGTGAATATCGCCGATCTGCGTTCCCCTCTCATGTATGTGGACGGAAATCCCTCCACCGGCACCTTTTACAATGCCACTGTGGGAAGTTTTTCCGCTCTCAGTATCACTTCTGGGATCTATATGACCCGGGGGATCCGCGGCCTGGCCGGGGTCCTGGACGGACAGTTCTCCATCTTCTGTGATTATGATGTCGTCCTTTCGGGAGATATCCTCTATCAGGAGTATATCGGGTCCATCCCCTTCCTCTATAAGGACCTTCTGGACAGCGGGAAGATCAAACAGCCCTACACCGGGTCCGGAGCCCAGCCCGATATGGACAAACCCAATATTCTCGGGGTCTTCACCAAGCATGATATCATCATCCCGGCGGATATGTTCAACCAGCCCTACTCCATCCAGTCATGGGGGGCCTATTCCTGGAAGTTGAAATATGACAAATGGAATCCCTATAAAGACGACTGGAGCGGGGAGCCGGCGCGCCGGGTTGACGGAGAAGGGACAGGCGTCCTCACCGGGGCTGTCTCCGGCGGCGGGGATATCTTCCCTGATATCTTCTCCATGGGCGTTTTCTATGCCAATCACCGTGTCTACGGCGAGATCCCCAGCGGAAGCTCTTCGGGAGAATACTACAACCGCGACAAATCCTACTACTGCCAGCAGAAGGGGACCTGGTTCCTCTACGGCAGTGTGACCTGTGACGAGCAGGTCTTCGCCGTTCTGAGTAATGTGGGCCAGCAGACCTGGTGGGAGGGCTTCAAGTACCGAAGCTATAATTACGATCCGAATCTCTATACCTACGAGCCGCCTTTCAGCCTGCGGGTGGAAGTACAGCCCATATGGAGCTGGCGCGTGACGACGACTTATCCTGCAGGTATGGCGGAGTATTAAGGGGGGATGTATGAATAAGAAAGGTTTTACATTTATTGAATTGATTCTGGGGCTGAGCATCATGGCCGTGGTCTTTATCTCGGTCATGGGTTATATCATGGTGGTGGGAAAGACAGAGCGGAAAGTCAAGCTCACCATCGACCGTTTCAACGTGGCCCAGAGTATTCTCACAGAGCTCAAGAACTGGGACTATCGCGGGACCAACAAAAAGAACCTCACAGCTCTTAAAAACTATCTGGAGAATACTTCGCCCGAATACCTTGAATATATGATGGGGGAGTCCCTCTATAATATCGAATCGGGAGGGGCAGGGACCTATTACCTGAAGACCGACGAGGGAACACTGCTGCGGGTAACGGTCACCCTGGATTATATGCAGGAGGATACCACAGACCTGGACGGAGACGGGATCAAAGATGAGCTGGTCCGGAGCAACAGCGACCAGAATATCATGAGGATCACTGTCTCGGTAGC
>Ga0116164_10001323_pt1 | contig 18870 bp, 17 predicted proteins | sample AD_UKC109_MetaG_FD_89888 | JGI IMG/M metagenome (GOLD analysis project Ga0116164, IMG submission 89888) | Active sludge microbial communities of municipal wastewater-treating anaerobic digesters from Hong Kong - AD_UKC109_MetaG | ecosystem: Engineered > Bioreactor > Anaerobic > Digestate... | reverse complement strand
TCCGTTCCGGTCAGGATCGGATTGAATGCAATCGTATCCGCACGTAAAAACGATTCGCGCACGCGAGCACCGGCTCTGCAGATCCGCATAGTCCCGGGGTTTTGCGGATTTATGGCCTGATTTGCCGCGCTTTTCGATGCATGCCGCATCCACATCTATAACTATAGGGAGCGAAACAGCAAATAACAAGATCGCATCTTTTCCAAAAATTATCCCATATTTTTATTTTTCACTGGTTTCCGCAATCTTGCGAACGTTTTTCGTCACGCCCTAATAACAACGGACGGAAAAGGAAACTTCGTATCGTTCGCCGCGGTTCAGGTGGATCAGCCCCGGCTGCGTCGCAAGGTTTTCCACGATGCCCTTTCTGGACGGCAGCGACGCCCATGGTTCAATGCAGACATACGGCGCGTCCGTTTTCGGCATATGCCATATGCCGAGATACGGAAATCCCGGATAGTCCACCCGGACCGCCCGGCCGTCCGGGCCGGAACGCAAATATACGCCGGAAGCGGCGTTTTTGAGCACGATAGCATCGTCGTCGAACAAATCGTGCCGCAGCCGCAGGATCGTTCCGCCTTCCAGCGCAAACGGCTTCGTCGTATCTTGCGTAACGAAGCAGTCGTCGGAAAAGCCGATGCGTTCGGGGCTGCACGGTTCGATGAACTCCAGGTAGTAATCCGAGAATTCGAACCTTTTGTCAATCGGGACGCGAAAACCGGGATGCCCGCCCAATCCGAAATAACACGTCCGGTCGGACAGGTTCTCCACCTGATAGGTGATCGTAAGCGTGTTTTGCGAAAGCGAATACACGATGCGATAGATAAAATCAAACGGGTATTGTTCCTTCGTCTCCGCGCTGGAATGCAGCACGAACGCGCAGCGTTCCGTATCGATTTGTTCCGGCTCGAGTTCCGCCGTCGGAACAAATCCATGGATGGGCAGTCGCCACTTTTTGCCGTCCAGCAGATACGTGCCGTCGGTCAGCCGGGCGACATAGGGAAAGATGTTCGGCGCCTGGTCGGTCCAGTACCGTTTGTCCGGCTGCCACAGATATTCCGTTCCGTCCGCGCTTAGAATGGAGGTCAGTTCTCCGCCCCTGGAGACAAACGAAACGCGCAGCTGTTTGTTTTCAATCTGATATGTCATAATCGAAACCTTTTTGCCGTTTGTATCAAAACCCGCTATTTTGCGGGCGGGTATTCGTTGCAGAGCAGCCGGTACGGCGGCTCGTCCTCTTCAATCTCGGGAAACCTGCCGATGGGCGCCTCGAACCGGTTGTCGACATTGTCGTCGTTGCACTGGCTCACCTCGCCGAGCAATACCGCGCCGGACCCCGGCTCAACCTCAAAATCGTGATACAGGCCCTGATAGATATAGATGCTTTCGCCCGGTGCAAGGCGGACCTGCGTTCCGGCCGGCACGACGGCGGCGCGTCCGTCCAGATAAACCGTTACGTCCGATTTCCTGTCTACGGTTTCGTCCTCAAGCGAGTTATAGACCCGTATCAGTACGTTGCCGCCGCCCCGGTTGATGATGTCCTCCGTCTTATACCAATGAAAGTGGTTCGGCGCGGCCTGGCCTTCCTTGAGGTAGAGCAGTTTTTCCGCATATACCTTTGGATATTTTTCCGGCATCTGCTGGCTGCCGTTTCGAATCGTAATCAGCGAAAAGCCGAACGAATCGAATCTGCCCTGACCGAAATCGGTTATGTCCCATCCAAGCATGCATTCGCGCACTTCGTCGTATTCGTGGCCGATGCTTTGCCATTGCTCCGGCGTAAAGCTGCAAAACGGCGGAAGATAGCAACAGTATTTTCCGCACATCGCTTCCAGTTCTTTCAAGGCTGCGTTGATTCGGCTGCGTTTCATGATATCGAAATTCCTTTCTGTTTCTTCCCGCGGCAGGACGGCGGGCGATCTTACGGCGCTGCGTCAGAAAAACGTGCGCCGGCAAAACATTCTTTTTTTCGTATAATCGTTTCGGATTGCAAAAATCAGGTAAATGCGACTTGCTGAAAGATTCCCCCCGCATATATAAATTTTGAACGATACGGCTTGCAATTACAACGCTGCATCTTACGGAAAAATATTCCGATCTTTCGAATCCTGCGCCGATACCGAAAAGCACGCGCGGACTGCGGCGGCAGCCCGGCTGCCGCCGCGTCGGGCGTGCTTAAAGAAGATATCCTAAGGACGCGGGCATGTGCGGTATCGTATTTTTTATACGCGCATGCCGGAGAACAGATTGGCCGCGTCCTGAATCGTTTTGTCGGCATGCGGAAGATCGCTTGCCAAAAACTCTATGCTGAATGTGCCGGTATAGCCGCCCGCCCGGACGATATCGAACATTTCCTGAAAGTCCACCTTGCCGGTTCCGTACGGTACGAACGTATTGCCCAAAACGGCGTCGCGCAGGTGGACGTTCCCGATCCTTCCGGCCATCCTCTCCGCCAGTTCCGCCACGTCGCCGCCGCCGAACGTCACATGCGCCACGTCGAACGAGCACAGGATGTCTGGGTCCATATTCTCCCAGAAATCACGGGTGCCTTCCGGCGTTTCGGTGATCGACATCTTATGCGGCGCTTCGATCATCAGCGTGATGCCGAAATCTTTTGCCGTTTTGATAAGCTCCCGGAAATACGGGTACATCGTGCTGCGCACCAGCGATATGTCCGAGTCCTGAAGGACGATTCCCGCCGCGAACACGACTTTGTTTACGCCAAGACGTTTGGCGAGCCGGAACGTCGCCATATGGCGGGCGTGGATCTCCTCCAGCGTCATCCGCCGCCGCATGGAATCGCCGATATTCAGATCGGACACCCTCATTCCGGCGGATTCGATCAGCGACGCGATTTCCGCATCCGTCTTCTCCGTCGCGTGCAGCAGATCGTAATGCGGACACAGGTCGGGCTCCAGCGCCATTTCAAAGGTGGTAAACCCGTGCTTTTTCAGTTCTTGCAGCGCCGTTTCAAACGGAACTTTCCCATAGATCAGGGATGAAGCGATGATTCGATTACTCAGCATATTCCTTTCCCTCGCGCTTGTCATAAAAGCTGTCTATAGTTTTTTGAGTACGTTTTCCAACGCCGATACCCATTCGTGGTCCGGGTCGTTGGACCGATAGAACCCCTGGTGCTCTCCCGCCATCGCCCAGAGGAAATATGAATTGTAGCCCGGCGCGACGACCGTGGTATGGTATCCTTCGGGAAATTCGACCAGATCGTCGCTCTTCACGCGGTAGCATTCGTCGATTCTGCCGTCCGCGGTGTACATGCACTGTATGCCGAATCCCTGCTTCGGCTGAAACAGAAAATAATAAAACTCCTCCAGCACGCCTTCCTGCGGCATGGCGTCCACGTCATGCTTGTGCGGCGGAAATCCCGCCCAGTTTCCCGGGGTGACGAACGCCTCGCCGATAGTGAGCCGTTTCGCGTTTGTCGAGGCGTCGATCAAAAAATGCGTTTCGCGCTCCCATGTCTTCTGGCCCAGCTTCACGACGCGGACGCGGTCGGGCCCGACGATCTCCGCAGCGGTGTCCTCCTGAATCGGCGCGGTGCAGACGGCGATTTTCACGCTCCACGGCGTGGATACGGTGACGGTTTTGCGGCGCGGGATATACACCGAATGCGCTTTGCCTTCAAAAACGCTTCTGCGTCCGCCGACGTTTTCCCACACCACGTCGTCAAAGCGAAAATCCGCTATGCCGCCAAGGATGATGAACGCCGCCTCCCGCTCGCCCGTTGAAAAATTGCAGCTTTGTCCGGCGTGCAGTTCGATGATTCCGAACTCCAGCTGCTTGAATGAGCTTTCTCCCACCGTACAGAGCGGCGTGAACCCATCCTTTTGACGATACGTCTTCTTGAAATTCATGTTACGCCTCCGTTATTTTCAAATGACCTGTTGAAATCCGTTTGCAATATCAGTTCCGCAACCTCGCGCCAGTCGGCCAGGATCGCACGGTCGGCATAATCGAAAAACGGCGCGTTCGGGTCGTTGTTTACGACGATCACCCGTTTTGCCATGTGCATGCCCGCGATATGCTGCACCGAACCGGAGATGGCAAATCCGATGTAGAGATCCGGCGCCACCATGGTGCCCGTCTGGCCGATCTGGCAGTTCCAGCCGGCAAAGCCCGCGTCAACCGCCGCCCGCGTTGCGCCCAACGCGGCGCCGATGTGCCGGGCCACCCGCTCCAGCAGGCGAAAACCGTCCCTTGATCCAATCCCTTTTCCGCCGGCGACGATCAGTTTCGCTTCGCCGATGTTCCGCCTTTGCTTTGTTGAATCAAGCTGCACGCTTCGCAGCGGATCGGTTCCGCTATAAATTGGACGATAGCTCAGCACCGCGCAGGGTGGCCGCGGTTCAATATTTTTGGTTGCCGCCTCCAGCGCATGAAGCCGCACCGTCGCCATCTGCGGCCGTCTGTATGGGCAGATGATGTCCGCGATCGTCTCCCCGCCGAGCGCCGGCCGCGTCTGAACAAGACGATTTTCCCCGTCGAGCGAAAGACGCGTGCAGTCCGCCGTAAGCCCGGTCCCGAGCAGCATTGCCGTCTGCGCCGCGATCGCGGACGAGGAGACCTGCGCCGGGAACAGTATCGTTTCCGGGGAATACGACTTTGCCATTTCCGCCAGAACGCGCGCCCTGACAAACTCGCCGCCTTCGGTTTCCGCAATCAAAAGCGCGTCCACGCCCAAAGAGGTTAAGCACTCTTTTTGCTCCTGTGCCGATCGGTCCATGCTGACGCAGCAGAGCGATACCCGCAGCGTGCCCGCAATTTTGCGCGCCGCGGCAAAGAGCCTGTCCATGGCGGAAAATCCATCCGGCGAAACATCGTCCCAATAAACCCAAACGTCACCCATCGCGAATTTCTCCAATCCGCCCGATTTCCCGTATCATCGTTTGCCGTATGGCCACCGGGTCGGTGACTTTTTCCGACGCTTTGCGCTTCCCGTAGCTTTGCCGGTACGTGCGGATGACCCGCGTCGGGGACCCGGCCAGCCCGCATGCGTCTGCGGGAAGGCCCAGCGTGTTGTTGTCGAAAACCGTGACTTCCTTATGTCGCGCGTTTGCCATCCCCACCAAACTCGGCAGCCGCGGCGTGTTCACGCTGCAACGGACTGCGAACAGCGCCGGAACGCTCGTTTCGATCTGCTCTGTCCCGTGCTCCGCCATTCGCTGGCAAGCCACGCCGTCCTGCTTCCGTTCGATGGAAACGCAGTTCGTCACGCAGGGTATCTGCCGGTATGCGCCGAGCGCGGGCCCGACCTGGCCTGTTTCGCCGTCGATCGAGCGCTGGCCGCAGACGATCAGGTCGCACCCGCCCAATACGTCGATCGCGCGGCTCAGGGTGCGCGCGGTGGCCATCGTGTCCGATTCGGCATACGCCGGGTCCGTAACAAGCACCGCATCGTCTATGCCGACCGCGTACAGCTCTTTCAACAGCGCTTCGCAGCGCTTTGGCGCCATCGACAGCACAACGACCGTGCCGCCGGTTTCCTCCTTCAGCCGCATGGCGAACTCCAGGGCGTTCATGTCCGCGGGATTCACCATCTGCTTGCTCGTCCGGCTGTTTAAAACGATCTTCGGTACGGGTACCGGTTTGACCAGGCATATGATTTTCATTCAGTCGACCATTCCTTGATAGATTGGCGCCAGCGCATCGTGGATCGCCCGATAGCGGGAGAATTCCTTTTGATAGACCGCCTGCGCGGCCGGGTCGGGAATTACGTCGCAGTCCGGCTTGATGCATTTTTGCACGCTTTCGGCAAACGACCCGAAAACCCCGGACGCCACGCCGGCCAGCATCGCCGAACCCATGGACGAATCGTCGCAGACGTTTTTTCTCAACGGGATGCCCAAGATATCCGCCGTGATCTGCCGCCAGACGGCGCTCTTCGCGCCGCCGCCGATAATATTCGCGCAATCCGGCGCGATGCCGAGCTCCTGCAACAGCATCAGGCACTCCTTCAGCGAGTAGCTCACGCCCTCCATGACCGCGCGGTTGAAATGCCCCTTCGTATGATACGACGTCACGCCGATAAAGCTGGCCCGCAGGCTGTCGTCCATATAGGGCGTCGCCTCTCCCTGCAGGTAGGGATGATAAAACAGCCCCTCGGAGCCCGGCGCAATCCGTGCCGCTTCGGCATCCATGAGGGCGTATGCTTCCGTATCCCGATCCTCGGCAAGGTGCATCTCGTGCTGGCAAAGCACGTCCCTGTACCAGCGGTACGACGCCGCGCATGTTTTTGTCGCCGTCCCCGGATACCAGAGACCGGGGATGACATGCCGGTAGTTCACCAGCATCGGATGCAGGATCCCTTTGTCCGTGATCGGACAGATTCTGCCCGCCGTGGCCAGCTTCACGGTCATCTGCCCCGTTCGTATCGAACCGGACGCAAACACCTCCATCACCGTATCGGTGCTCCCGGCGATCACCTTGATTGACGCGGCAAGGCCCGTGTCGCGCCTCGCCTGATCGGTCAGCCGGCTCACGATCTGCATGGGCGCAACGATCTGCGGCAGGGCGGAAGTTTGAATCCCGCACAGCGCGCAGAGATCGTCCGCCCAGACGTTTTTTCGCGCGTCGAGCAGCATGCTGCCCATGGCTTCCACTTCGTCCGTAACGAAATCTCCGGTCAGGCGGTAACGAACATAATCTTTTAAGAATAGAATCCTATGGATACGCGCGTGATTTTGGGGTTCGTTTTCGCGTAGCCACATGAGCTGCGGCAGCGTCCAGAGCGCGTTTGGATAGTTGAGCGATTTTTGACTCACCGTTTCCAGATGGTGCTCGAGCAGCCGGTTGGCTTCCGCCGTGCTCCGGCGGTCCGACCAGTGGATCGCCGGGCGGATGATCCGGTCCTCGTCATCCAGCAGCACGGCGATATGCGTCGCCGCATCCAGCGCCAGCGCTTCTATGGATTCCGGCGCAATGCCTGTTATGTCCAGTATGGAGCGCACGTTTTCCACGAGCGCATCGTAACAGTCCTCCGGCGATTGTTCCGCCCAACCGACATGAGGATGGCTCATCGCGTATTCTTTTGAAACGGAGCATATCAAATCCCCGTTTTCCGTCAGCAGCGTTGCCTTAGACGCGCCACCGCCGAAGTCGACCCCTAAAACATACCGCAATGCTCGTTTGCCGTGCCTTCCTGTATCAGATTTCCAGCGCCTGCTCGACCAGCAGCGTCAAATCCGTAATAGTTACGTCGTCCGGGCAGAACGTTTTGAAGACGGCGTAGCTGCCCGGCGCTTCGGTGATGATCGTCCGGGCGGACGTCCGCGCCGCGTCTTCCAGTCTTCCCTGCGCCGTTTGTTCCGTCAGTTCCGGTGCATATTCCAATAATAGAGCGCCGCCGCAGCTCTTTGCAAGGTCGCGGTTTAAGAACATCTCCTCGATGTCGATCCCCATCGATTTGAGCACAAAGCGCGCGCTTTCCGTGTCGTGCAGATCCCTGGAAAGCGCCCCGGCGTCGTGGAACGTACAGCCGGGCAGGTCCAGCGCGTGAAGCGAAATCTGCTTTAGCCGCACCAGTTCGGCCAGGTACGCCGGCATCGTTACGACGTCCGCGCTTAGCTCGAGATTCCACTCGTTGTACTCGTGCAGCATGATGCGCGCGTCGAGCGGGTCGAGCGCGACGACTCTGTCCGCTTTTGATTCCTTGATCCGCGCGCACAGCCGCACCGCCCGCGCGCGCACTTCCTCGACAAACCCGATCAGGTCGCCAAGATATGCGCCCGACGCGGGTTCGTCCGCAAGCACGGTAAAATCGACGCCGGCTTCCTTTAAAATCGCGATGCTCGCCTTTGCGAGTTCCGGCGCTTTTTCCGCCGCAACGTCGCCGATGTAAAGCAGCACGGATGCCGTGGACGGCAGCGACGAAACCGAGTCCTTTATGGCGGCAAATTTCTCGTCCGGGGACTTTCCGTACAGGTTCCCCGTCCGCATCATAACGTGAAACAAATCCATTACCGCATCGGGTGCAATGCCCTGCGCGACGGCCTGTGAACGCGCTTCCCGAATGAAAATGCGCGGCTCGTAACCGGTGGCGCAGTTGTTGCTGCACGAACCGCAAAGCGCGCATTCCCACATTGCGGCCGCAACGCTCTCGTCATAATCCATGCCGCGTTCCATCATGGAAACCGCAAGGCCCTTCGCGCGGGCGCCGTTGATCTCCTTGCCCGTCCGCAGCGCGATCGGGCAGAGATGTCTGCACATCCAGCAAAAACGACAGGCGTCCGCATTTTCATAAGCTATTCCAGAAAACATAATTCCCTCCGTCTACAGCCCAAGCTTATATGGATTCATGATTCCGTTCGGGTCCAGCGATTTTTTCAGCCCTTCGAGCACCTGCATCGCCGGCCCGTACTGTTCCTTCATAAGCCTCGAGAGCTTCAGCCCGATGCCGTGATGGTCGTTGATGACGCCGCCGTGCGCCATTGCCGCGCGTACGCCCGCGTTCCATATCTCATTGTGAAGGCGAATCGCCTCGTCCGGATCTTCCGGCGGCTCGTCCATGATGAAGCGGTCGTATATCATCGTGCCCCAGTCGTACCAGTGCGAGCAATGCGCGATGAACCGCACGCCCGGGAAATTTTGCTCCACAACGTCCTTCATCGCGTGATAAACGGGCAGGACGTTTTCATACGTACAAACGGTGTCCATGGTCCCGAACATCTGCGGATTGTTCATGATGTGGCCGGGATAGAAGAATGTAATCCGGTTTTCGTACCATTTTTCCCCATACTCGGCCCCCATGTCCTCGCCGCCGTATCGTTCGCAGATCCGCCGAATCGTTTCCTGTTCGAACTCCGCGATGTCCGGATTGCCCTCCACGGCGTAATTCATGAACGAACCGACCTGCTCGACGCCAATGATGCTTTTGATGATGGACACCGTCTCGGCCGGGTCGAACAGCCGGAGGATCGACGGCTTCACGAGCTGCACGATGTCCCTGCACGCAAGTATGCCGTCATCGAATTTCTGGAACAGGTAGGAGCCGAATTTTCTGCATTCGGGCTGTTTGAACAGTTTTACCGTCGCTTTCGTAATGATACCGAGCGTGCCTTCGGAGCCGATGAAAATCTGGTTGAGGTCGGGCCCCGCGGCGTGCTTCGGCACGGGAAGGGTATTGATGATATCTCCGTTCGGCAGCACGATCTCCATGTTGAGGCATTGATCGTCGATCTTTCCGTATTTTGTGGACATGATGCCGATTCCGCGGTGCGCCAGCGCGCCGCCGATGGTTCCGCAGGTCAGGCAGGAGGGAATGTGCATGGTGGTATAGCCGTGTTCGTTAGCGTGCCATTCCAGCGTTTGAAAAATCATGCCGGCTTCGGCGGTGATGCTGCGCGTGTTTTCGTCGATGCCGATCAGCCGGTTCATCCGCTTCATGTCCAGTATGATGCCGCCCGCCATCGGAAGCGCGCTCCCCTGAGAACCCGAACCCCCGCCCCAGGTATGCACGGGGATCTTATAATAGTTGGCGATCTTTAAAACTTTGGATACCTCCGCCGCGGAACCGGGCCGGACGATAAAGTCCGGCTGCGGAAGGCGCTGCCCTTTATCCGCCCAAAAGCGGGATACCCAAAAATAGTCCACGCCGTAAGACAGCTTGTCGGCAAACGATACGCTTACGTTCTCTTTTCCGACGGCATCCTCAAATTCGGACTGCACCATCTTGTCCATGAATGCTTCAAATCTCATACCGGTTTTCTCCATTCCGAAATTTGGATCGCGCGCCCTGTTCCGGCAACGCCCCGCGTGCCTCACGCGGGGAATCGCTTCGGACACGCGCGCTATCTGCTGGTATCCAGCTTTTCGCAGTTGCCTATCTCCAGATTGAACCCCAGCTTCTCTTTCGTATCGATATAATAGAAAGAAATATTGTGGAATTTCCCTCCGAAGATTGTCCTGCAGCCGTTTCGTTCATATTCCACGAGCGTGGCTTCCATTTCTTCGTTTGGCACACGCTCCTTGAAATGGTGCAGCCCCCCGCCGGTCTGCTCAAGGAATTCCTGATACATCGGCATGGTTTCATTTGCTTCGATCAGCTCGATCTGCGTCTCTCCGACGTAAGCCGCCGCGATGCGAAAATGAAAGCCTTTTTGATATGCCTTCCCGTCGCCGCGAACTTCTTTTAAATTTTCATGGCTGAACTCCATAAACGTCCAGGGCTCGACGCCGTACAACGCGCGCCAGGCTTCAACGGTCGAATCCAGATCCTTCACGACAATGCCGATCTGATGCAACCGCCGCGTTTTACCGTATGCAGCCAATTCCGACTCCGTCATCATGCCGCCTCCCGTTTGTTTCATTTGCGTCCGCTCAAGCCGTGTTGCGGCCGGCGAACGTCCGTCGCGTCTAGTCGTTTTTCGCCAGCACGTTTTCCAGCGCGTGAATCCAGGCGTGGTCCGGGTCGGACGCGCGATACATGCCCGGGTTGACGGCGGACGTCACCCAGAGAAAATAGGAGTTATAGCCGGGCGCCGCCACCATTGGGTGGTATCCCCGCGAAAACTCCACAAGATCGTCGCTTTTCACGCGGTACGCCTCGTCCACCGAACCGTCCGCCGTATACAGGCACTGTATGCCGAATCCCTGCTTCGGCTGGAACTGATAGAAATACAGCTCTTCCTGTATATCCTCGAGCGGCATATTGCTGACATCATGTTTGTGCGGCGGAAACCCCGCCCAGTTTCCGGGCGTAATAAAGGCTTCGCCAACGAACAGTTCGTTCGCGCCCATGTTTCGGTCCACGATAAAATGCGTTTCGCGTTCAAACGTTTTCTGGCCAAGCAATTTCGTATATACGTCCGCCGGCGTGATGTGCCGCGCATGCGTATCGTGGTCGATCGGCGTCATGCATACGGCGATTTTTACGCTCCACGGCGTCGATATCGCGATCGATTTCCGGCGCGGCGCATATAAGCAATGCGCCTTCCCTTCAAACACCGTGCGCCGCTGCCCAACGTTTTGGTACAGCGTTTCACCCCAGCGAAAATCGGCCTTGCCCTCGAGAACAACGAACGCAACCTCCCTTTCGCCGGTTTCAAACCGACAGCTTTCCCCGGGCCCGAGCTCAATGATTCCAAATTCGAGTTTCCGAAACGAACACTCGCCAACGGTACACAATGGAGTAAATCCCGACTGTTTCAGATACGTTTTTTTATAATCCATCCGATCATTCACCCCTCATGCAGGATCGTCCGCCGTTTGCCAAATGGATTCCGATGCGTTTTTTCGTTCGATCTGTCGGCGTCCGATTCAGAAATGGTAAACTGAAATATCTCTCTGTTACAGAAAACATTCTAGCATATCTGTAATTGTATTACAAGCAATTATTCGCAATAATGTTCTTTTTTTCTTTGCAACCATTCGTGAAATTGAAAAATCCTCAAAATTCCTCATTTTTAGTCTTGACGGTTGTATTACGAATATACACGTGTGTTGCTCGTTTTGATCATCCCCTCTTGCGTATTACATATTTTTATTGTATAATTTGTAATATAAGATTGTTTCTGACAAAATACTATTTGTCGCATTCAAGGAGTTCTTTTAAGGAGTTCTATTATGGAACAAACACGTTTTTCCGGCCCTTTAAGCCGCGCCAATCACGACGCGAACGCCGTCCCCGCTATCATTCTGAAGATGCAGGCGCTTTACGACTCGCTGAGCCGCTCCGAACAAAAAGTGGTGAAATGCATCATCGAAAACCCGGAAAAGATCATCTATCAGTCCGTCGCCGACCTCGCCGAATGCAGCGGCGTCAGCGATCCTACCGTAGTCCGGGCATGTCAGCGGCTTGGTTTGAACGGATACCAGGATCTGAAGATCACGCTTTCCAAGGACCTCATCACTCCGCTGCAGGCGATCCATGAGGAGATCTATCCGACGGATTCGACCCAAACCATCCTCGGGAAGATCTTTCAGAGCACGATTCAAACCCTGAACTTCACGCACGACACGCAGAACATCTCCGATCTGGAAACAGCCTGCAACCTGCTGCTTGCCGCTTCAAAAACCGTTATATTGGGGATGGGCAATTCAAGCGCCATCGCGATGGACCTTCAGCACAAGCTGCTCCGCCTCGGTTTTGACGTGAACGCCTATTCGGATTCCCATATGGCGGCCATCGCCATTTCCACCATGAAAGAGCACGACGTGGTTTTTGCCATCAGCCACTCCGGCAGTTCGCGCGCCGTGGTCGACAACGCCGCATATGCGAAGCGTCGCAATATCAACGTCATCAGCCTGACCAATATCGGCATATCGCCGCTGAGCAAGATATCCGACGTCTCTTTGCATACGGCTTCCAACGAAACGCGCTACCGCATCATCGGCCTGTCCTCCCGCATTGCGCAGCTGACCATCATCGACACGCTGTATACCATATTGGCATTGCGAAGCGATCCTGAAAAAGTAGCTTATATGCAGGTGGAATCGGCGCTGAAGCCCATGAAATATTGAGCGTCTCCGTTATCGCACGATCGGCACAGCCCCAGCGGCAATCCGTTTTTGCGCCCGGCACGGACAGGTTTAACAGCATGGATTTCATCAGTAAGATAAGAAGAGAATTACAGCCGTATTTCGAATCCGCATGCGCCTGGGAAATCGACGACATTGCGTCCATACCGTCGCTGCGCCAAAAACTCCTGCAAAACCGTTTCCCGGCTCCCGTTGCCGAGGCGACGGCGGCGAAATTCCGCTTTTCCGAGGTGAGCGTACCGAGCGTTTTTTCCGACACTCGGGTGAAGCTGCGCCTGTTTGTCCCGGCAAACCCCGGTCCCTCCAGCGGATGCATCGTTTTCTTCCGGGGAAGCGGGTTCGTCATCGGAAGCGCATGGCAGCACGACGGCTTTTGCATCGAACTGTGCACGCGAACAAACAGCGCGGTCGTATCCGTCGATTACCGCCTGGCGCCGGAGCATCCGTATCCCGCCGCCATCGAGGATTGTTACTCGGGCCTCGTTTGGGCCGACGCGAATGCGGAAAGTTTAGGCGTACGGCGGCGAAATCTGGCGCTCGCCGGTGCGAGCGCGGGCGGCGGCCTGGCCGTAAGCGCCGCTTTGCTGGCGCGGGACCGTTCCGGCCCAAAGATCGATCTTCTGCTCCCCCTCTACCCGATGCTGGAGCCCGAAAACAACCGGGCATCCAATTTGAACATCATACAACCGCAGGTGTGGGACGGCCAGAAAAACGGAATGGGCTGGAAGGCTTACCTCTCCGACACGCTCCGCAGCGACCTGCATACATACAAGGCCGCGCCGGCTTACGCGGACACATACAGGGGCCTTCCGCCGGTGTATACGTATATCGGCGAATTTGACGCGCTTCGGGACGAATGCCTGGCCTTTGTGCAGCGTCTTTGCGAAGACGACGTTCCGGTCGATTTTCATCTGTTCGCCGGATGTTTCCATTCCTTTGAAGTCAGCTATCCTTCCGCACAGATCAGCAAAACCGCAACCAAGATGCTTGCCGAACGAATCCTTTCCGCATTTGAGCTCCCGCAGTAAAGCAAACCGGCCTTCTCGCTCAAAAAAGCAAATCGGCCGGTGTGGCAACGCGATGATGGGGATTTACCGATGAAAAAAGCAGGATGATGCGCGTGCTGACGCTCCCGGTCGGCAGTTCTTCTCTTATGAGGACGACACGTTGGCGACGGGCCTCTTCGTCCTGGACCGCGGGCAAAAAGTCACTATCGCGCTGGACATCGTCTCCTGATCGATTCATTATATTTTCCGAGCGATGTCCCGGCGTCCCGCAAAAGCGGGCTCTACTGCATCATGTATTGAATGCTGTAATACTCCGGTATGAAATAATATTTGCATCTTGCAATCGGAGACTGGTCCGCGCCGGTCAGGATGGATTCGATCAGAATCAGCGGTTTTCCTACCGGTTCGAGCAGGAACTCCGCCTCCATCTCGTTTGCATAAATCAGCTTAATATGAAGGCTTTGGCTGTTCGTCCGTTCGTAGAGCGTCGTGCCGAGCAGCTCGTAGATCGAGTCGTCGTTTGAAACGTCGATACCCAGCATCTCCAGCGCTTTCACCGGAATCTGGACGAACGAATAGCCGACCACCACCGATTCCGCCCTGTAGATCGAATAACTCGCGAGCACGATCTCGCTTTTGCTCAGCGATAAGCGGTCCCGCGCGATATCCGTCGGCGTGGAATAGTTGAACTGAATCTCCACGTCGTCCGTATGGTTGCGACAGAACGTCGTCATCGGGTTGAAAAAATGTTTCGGGATCATCTTTTCGTCCCGCTTCGCTACGACGGTGCCCTTGCCGCGCGATTTTACAATCAGGCCGTCCTCGCTGAGTATGGCAAGCGCCTGCCGCAGGGTATTGCGGCTGACGCTGTATTTTTGCGAAAGCTGGATTTCGCCCGGCAGCAGTTCGCCCTGCGGGTAAACGTTATTGATAATATCCAGATACAGCGAATTGTAGATGCTTACATAGGACGGTACGCTGCTGCTGTACAGTTTTTTACTTTGCATTGCCTTTTCCTTTCGATATGGCACATGTTCACTTGTTTAACATTTTAACACATGCGGCAAACCGCTACAAGCTTTTTCCGTATGCAGACGCTTCTTGCGCCGGTTGACCGCGTCCGGCCGAGAAGTTTCCTGTACGCCTTCCGTCCGAAGGAACCGCGGTCCGCCGATTAAGCGCCGTTAAGCTAAAAATTATGCTGATTATCTAACTTTTTTAATGAAAATTCGGAGCTTGTCCGGTTTGGGCAAAAGCCGGCGTTCGCAGTCTCATATATCAATTCCACGCCCGTATCGTCCCCGTTCTATTGACACGATTATATATCGATGGTATACTCTATCAAATGTTGAACAAGTAGTCGATGGGTTCGCTTGTATCCTTGCTTCCTATGCATCCGGGATGGGTGCGCGCAATAAATCAATATGCTACAGGAGGTTATTTATGGAAAGCACAACGATTAAAACAAAAAAAGGTGTCGGCTCCCTTATCGTAGGTGAATGGAACACCAAAACCATCGTGGCGATCGCCATTGGCGCAGCGCTGTATGGCGTATTGATGGTTTACGGGGGCATTCCTATCTTCACGAACACGCAGTTATCTGTCGCAATGGTCATCCCCGTCGTGGTGGGCGGTCTGTTCGGGCCCCTTCCCGCGCTGGTCTGCTGCGGCGTCGGCAACGTCCTTGCCGATCTCATCGGCGGCTGGGGCATGTGGTTTGACTGGTCGATCGGCAACGCGGTCATGGCATTCTGCGTCGGCCTGCTTCCCGTTTACGGCGCACGCATCAAAGAAGGCATCTTCACCGTTAAGCAGGCGATCATCTATGCGGTTTGCTGCATCCTCGGCAACGTGATCGCATTCGGCATCATCACCCCGATCTTCTCTTACCTGCTCTACGCTTCCGACCTGAACGTCACGTTCCTTCAGGCGTTTGCCGCAACGGTCGGCAACAGCGCGGTCCTGATCATCATCGGCATCCCGATTCTGATTTTGCTCGCAAAACGGTACAAGGCAAGGTCGAACCTTGCGCAGGATCAGTCCGGCGAATACTAATTAATTAAAGAAAAGCAGCAGTTATGGAAAAGGCCGCCATTCGGTTCGAGAACTTTGGGTTTCAGTATAAAGTGCAGCAGGAGCCTACGCTTTATGACATCAACCTCACGATACACAAGGGCGAGAAAGTGCTCATATTGGGCAGTTCCGGCAGCGGAAAATCGACCCTCGCCAATTGTATCAACGGCTTGATCCCGTTTTCAAACGAAGGAACGATCACCGGCAGCGTAACGGTAAACGGGCAGGAAACGCGCAAAGCCTCTATCCACGAACTGAGTAAAATGGTGGGAACGGTATTGCAGGACAGCGACGCACAGTTCGTCGGCCTGTCCGTGGGCGAGGACATCGCCTTCGCCATGGAAAACGAGGCGGTCCCGCGCAGCGAAATGGTACCGGTCGTGTACCGGCACGCTTCCGTTGTGGGAATGCAGGATTTCATCGGCGCAATCCCGTTCGACCTCTCCGGCGGCCAGAAGCAAAAAGTGGCTATCGCGGGCGTGCTCGGCAGCGATGTGAATATTCTCATCTTTGACGAGCCGCTCGCGGCACTCGATCCCCAAATGGGGCAAACCGCGGTCGAACTCATCGACAACCTTTCCCAAAACGGCGACCATACGATCATCATCATCGAACATCGGCTCGAGGACGTGCTGCATCGCCATGTGGACCGCGTCATTCTCATGTCCGAAGGCAGGATCGTTTCCGATTCCACGCCGGACGAGCTTCTGCAGAGCACGCTCCTGCACGACTATGGAATCCGAGAACCGCTCTATATCACGGCGATGAAATACGCCGGCTGCAGCATCGCGGGGAACCTGAATCTCTGCGACATCCACTGCATCGAATTTACACAGGACAATCGAAAAAAACTTTTAAAATTCTTCGACGGCGAACCGTCCGTACCGGAGCCTTGTACGGACGAAGAGGTCATCCGCCTCGAAGGGGTTGATTTTGCATACGACGAGGGCGTCAACGTTCTTAACGACGTATCGTTCTCGATTCATAAAGGCGAGCGCATCGCCATCATTGGAAAAAACGGCGCGGGAAAATCGACGGCCGCAAAGCTGATCTGCGGGATTTCACGCCCGCAAAAAGGAAAAATTTCCATCGGCGGAAAAGACGCGAAAAATCTTTCCGTCAAGGAGATCGGCGAACACGTCGGCTATGTGATGCAGAACCCGAACCAGATGATCCTAAAGGATACGATCAAAAAAGAGGTCGAGTTTGCATTGACGGTCCGCGGCACCGATCCGGACGAAATCCGGGAGCGGGCGACCGCCGCGCTCAACGCATGCAGCCTTTATCCAATGCGTAACTGGCCGGTCGACACCGTCAGCTACGGGCAAAAAAAGCGTATCACCGTTGCGTCCATCCTCGTTCTCCATCCCGACGTGCTGATTTTGGACGAACCGTCGGCCGGGCAGGATTACAAGAGCTATATGGAGATCATGGACTTCATAGAAGTCCTCAACCGCGAATACGGCATCACGATCCTCTTTATTACGCACGACATGCATCTCGCGCTGGAAAACACCGACCGTGCGATCGTATTTTCGGACAGTCGTGTTATCGCGGACGAGCGTGTGTTTGCCGTACTTGCAAACGACGAAGTGATCCGGCGGGCGAACCTGAAGCAGACTTCGCTTTACACGCTGGCCCTGCGGCTCGATCTGCCGCCGGAACAGGTCATACGACGCTTTATCGAGCACGAAAGGTCGGTGAAGACCTGTGAATAACAAACTCGTTATCAACTTCATCCCCGGCAAAACGACGCTTCACAGGATGACGGGCGGTACAAAGGTCATGCTTTTCGTCCTGTTCACCGTGGCGATCATCGTGACTTTCGATATCCGCGTGCTTCTGCCGCTGATGGCGTTCCCGTTTGCGGCCATCATCTCCATGAAGCCGAATTATAAGCCGCTGATCTTCCTGTTTTCGTTTATGTTCGTAACGGTCGGCATCATCGGCACGATCATGCTGCTGGTCGTATCTCCGGACGTCGGCATGACGCACGTCGGTTCGCATACGGTGATCTGGCAGGTAACGGACCGGCTGTACGTCACCAAAGAAACCCTTTGGTACGTGCTCGTGACGTTCACAAAGCGCGTGGCGTCCTTCGCGACCGTGATCGCGTTCGTTCTGATGACCACGCCTTCGGAGTTTGCCTCAGGGCTGAGCTTTCTGCATATGCCCTATAAGGTCTGCATCATCGTTTCCCTCGCTTACCGCACGATTCCGGATATCGCGCGCCGCTTCATCGACATCCGCAACAGCATGCAGATGCGCGGCGTGGAGCTCAACAGCAAACGGACGTCCCTCGGCAAGCGATTGAAATACACAGGCGCAATGCTGGTGCCTTTGATTATCTCCTCCTTCGGCAAGGTGGAAACCATTGCAAACGCTATGGACCTGCGTGGTTTCGGAAGGCTGAAAAAGCGCACCTGGTACGCCGAACACGAACTGACGCGGGCAGACAGGATCGCACGGGCGTTCTCGGCCGTGTTCGCCGCGGCGATACTGTTTTATATCATATACACAAAAATAATTAACCCTTACCCCGTCACCATGTGGTGTCCGTTTGTCAAGCTGGAAAACATCACGAAGATCAACGTGATCGACACGATTTTCTTCATGAAATGGTTTGACTGAGGGTCGGGTTATGCCCGAATGCTACATTGAAAGGGATGAAATCCAAATGAAACATGCAGTAGTCATGCAAACCGACTTCGGTGTGGAAAATATATCCGTATCCACTATGCGCGGCGTGTGCCGCCAGGTTTCGGAAGATCTCGATCTTTTCGACAGCACGCACGCCGTGCGCGAGTTCGACGTGCTCAACGCTTCCGATTCGCTGATCTATGCGATCCCGTTCTGGCCGGACGGCACGGTGTTCGTTTCCGTGGTCGATCCCGGCGTCGGCACCGCGCGCCGCAGCTGTGTTGCCAAGTTGAAAAACGGCAGCTACGTCGTGACGCCGGACAACGGGACGCTGACCTATGTCGTCGAGCAGCTGGGCGTTGAAAGCGTCCGCGAAATCGACGAAACCGTCAACCGCTACCCGACCACACGCAATATTCATATCTTCCACGGGCGCGACGTATACGCCTACTGCGCGGCACGGCTCGCCGCGGGCGTGATCGATTTCGAAGGCGTCGGGCCCGAATACCCCGTTGACGAAATCGTCATGGCGCCTTATATCCATCCACAAGCCAAGGACGGCGTCGTAACGGGCATGATCAACGAAGCGCCGACGCACTTCGGATTGACCGGCACCAATATCCCGTTCTCATGGTTAGCGGAAAACGGGATGAACTAT
>Ga0116164_10001321_pt1 | contig 18883 bp, 12 predicted proteins | sample AD_UKC109_MetaG_FD_89888 | JGI IMG/M metagenome (GOLD analysis project Ga0116164, IMG submission 89888) | Active sludge microbial communities of municipal wastewater-treating anaerobic digesters from Hong Kong - AD_UKC109_MetaG | ecosystem: Engineered > Bioreactor > Anaerobic > Digestate... | reverse complement strand
GCGTTTCTTCGGGGAGCCCGCAAAGGTTTTTGTAAAAGTCGTACGGTGTGAGCGTAGCGGAAAACAGGATCGCGCTCCGGCACTTTTTATAGCTGTCGGCGAGCTTTTCGGACGGGTCCGCACAGAACAGCGAAATCCGGCGCGTCGTTTTGCCGCCTTCGTACAATGTCAGGTAATTCTGGTCGTATTGGTCGAGGATGTAGCGAAACGTCGAGAGATCGAACACGAGCTGCCGCGCAAGGCCCGTATCGGCCTGCTCGCGGTCCTCGGAAAGACGATCCAGTGCGGTTTCAAGGGCATTGGTCAGCGTGCTCGGCGCGTCTTTTTGGGAGACGGGCGGCTGGAGCTCGTCGAAACACGCCGCAACAGCGGTTTCCAGCTTTTTTAACGACTTGTACAGCGGCTGTTTCCGGTACTGCTTGGAAATCGTGCGCCGTGTCCCGGCGATCGCCTTCAGCGACAGCGTCGCGGAATACATGCCGCGGGCGCGGTCGGGCAGATTGTGCGCCTCGTCGATTAACAGCGCGAACGAGTTTTTACCAAAAAGGAAGAACCGCTGCAGTTTTACGCGCGGGTCGAACGCATAGTTATAGTCGCAGATGATCAGATCGCAGGATGTGGACAGGTCGAGCGAGAGTTCGAACGGACACAGAAAGAAACGTGCGGCGTACGCCCTGATCACATCCGGCGTAAACAGGCCGTCCGTTTGACTCAGCGCGTGCAGCGCGTCGCCGAGCCTGTCGTAATAGCCTTCCGCGCGCGGACAGCTTCCCTCCCGGCAGATCGGCCGGTCGTGCACGCACATCTTTTCTTTTGCCGAAATCACGATTGCCCGCAGATGCGGCGCGCCGAGCAGACGGACCGCCGCGGCAGCCGCTTCCTGCTGCGTCGTACGCGCCGTCAGGTAAAAGATGCGCGGGACGAAACCCTCGGCAAGCGCTTTGAGCGCGGGAAAAAGGACCGCCATCGTTTTGCCCGTACCGGTCGGTGCCTGCGCCATCAGCGCAGACTTCTCCCGGATCGCATAGTACACCTGCGCGGCCAGCTCGTGCTGCCCTTCCCGAAACGATTCATACGGAAACGGCATCGACAGAAGGTCTTCGCGCAGCGCGCAGGCATGAGCATATTCCGTTTCGAGGAGCAGCAGGTACCGGCCGGAGAGCTGCGTAAAAAACGCGTCGAGCGCTTCTCTGGTGAAGCTTTCCGAAAAGGAAGTAATCTCGCCGGTCTGCAGATGGAAATAGGTCAGCCTTACCTCGATCTGTACGAGATCGTTGTCCCGGCAGAATAAAAAGGCGTAGCACTTTGCCTGCGCCCAGTGCTGCGCGTCGCTGCCGAGCTTGCCGCTTTCGGCATACGTCGTTTTGATCTCTTCGACGCGCTCGCTTCCATAGAGACGGTCGATGCGCCCGTATACGGTCAGCTCGATATTTTCGGAACGGACCGTGCCGGAAACGGCGACTTCGTTCTGCGCGCCCTCGGCGGGAATCGCCTGCAGCGCCTGATGGCCCCGAATACCGTCCAGCATGCGCTTAGACGAAGCCATCGGAGCGATGCTGCCGGACAGAAGGACCGTCTCGACCATCGTTCGAACCGCGACCCTGCGTTTTTCCACATGTCCTCCAAAATAAAGCTTGAATGAAGCTGCAAAGCGTCGGGGCTTTCCGGAAAAGGCGCATATATGCTCTTGCCGATAAGCCTGCGCTGCTTGCCATGCATCTTATATCATGCTGTTTGATTATTGACTATTCGATCGAGCCTGTCAATGCGCGGCCGTTTTTTGCTTACGACCCAGTTTGCGGCGACCTGTTCGTACCATTCGCTTCCCCGGCGGGAAAGGGGCGTTCCAAACATCGCGAAAGTAAAGGACCACGCCAGATGCGAATGATGTTGCTATATATCGAAACCTTATTTCTATAACGCGCCGCCGTGCGGTTTTATAATCGAAATGGGACTGAATCGACCGACGTATGGACAAAATAGACGGGAGATGATTGCTTGAAAGCGATTATGTATGGCGCCGGAAACATCGGGCGCGGGTTTATCGGCCCGATGCTCAGCCGTTCCGGGTTTACAGTGACGTTTGTGGACGTGTCCGCGCCGCTGATTCGCGCGATCAACGCTGCGGGGGAATATACCGTCCGTATCATCGGGAACGCGGGGTACGAGGACACGCTGGTGACCGGGGTTTCCGCTCTGGACGGAAACGATACGGAGGCGGTGGCGGAGGCGATCGCCGGGGCCGACCTCGTCGCGACGGCGGTCGGCGTCCCCGTGCTGAAAAAAATCGTGCCGAACCTCGTTGCCGGAATCCGAAGGCGGCTTGCGGCAAGCGACAAACCGCTCGATATCATCATCTGCGAAAACCTGCTCGACGCGGATAAGTTTCTGTCCGCACTGATCGAAGAGCGGCTGAGCGCACAGGAGCGCGCGCTGTTCGTCCGGCAGATCGGACTCGTGGAGGCGTCGATCGGACGTATGGTGCCGGTCCAAACGGACGAGATGCGGCAGGGAGACCCGCTCCGCATCTGCGTGGAGCGGTACGCATTCCTGCCCGTGGACAAGGCCGCGTTTAAGGGCGAACTTCCGAAGATCAACGGGCTTGTGCCGTATGCGCCGTTTGACTATTATATAAAGAGAAAGCTGTTTCTCCACAATATGGGACATTCCGTGTGCGCATATCTCGGTCTCTGCTTCGGTTATAAGTATATTTCGGACGCGATGGACGATCCGGAGATCCTCAACATCGTAAAAAACGCAATGCTGGAGAGCATGCAGGCGCTGTCGCGGGAATTCGGCATCGGGATGGAGGCGCTTTTGCCGCATATCGACGATCTGATCGTCCGCTTTAAAAACCGGGCCCTGCGCGACACCTGCGCCCGGGTTGGGAACGATCCCGCGCGCAAGCTTTCGAAAAACGACCGGCTGATCGGCGCAATGTCCGGCTGCCTGAAATATGGCGTCGTACCCCGCCACATTGCGGTCGGCGCCGCAGCCGCGCTCTGCCGGTACCTGAAGGACACGGCGCAGCTCCAGTCGGCTGAAAATGCGGCGGCCGCGCTTACGAGCCTGAGCGGACTGGAGGCGGACTCCGCGCCCGCGAACATGATACTGGAGATGTACGAGCTCTTTGTCGACGGGACCAGCCCGAAATTCTTACGGAAATCCATCGAAGCGTATCAGGACAGGACCGCGTCGGAGATCGTTTAACGGCAGATAGCAAAACGACGAACCGGAGGGGAACATGGAAAAGACGGAACTCTATCGCCGCACGGGCAACGAGCGGCAACTCTTTAGCGTACGCAGCGTCCGGCTTATGGAAGGGCGCGCCGGCGGGTGCCGCGTCGTTGAGGTTACGACGGCGGGCGGACTGCAGGCCGATATCCTGCCGGACACGGGGCTGGACATCGGAGCGCTGCGCTACAAAGGGACCAACATCAGCTTTATGAGCAAAAACGGGTATGACTCCTGCGCCGCGTTCTCGCCCCACGAAACGGAATTTTTAAACACGTTTCCCGGCGGCATGCTCTACACCTGCGGACTGCGGTCGGTCGGCCCAGCCAACCGCGACGGCGGGGAGTGGTTTCCGCTGCACGGGCGCTTCCACGGGATACCCGCCACGGAGGTCTGCGCCAAAGTCGAAGACGACGTTGCAGTCGTCTCCGGGACCGTCACGCAGAGCGCCCTGTTCGGGCACGTCCTCCGGATCAAACGGACGATACGCATACCCGTATATGAAAGCAGGATCGAAATCGAGGACACGCTTGAAAACCTTACGCCGTCTCCGGAAGAAATCATGCTCCTGTATCATTTCAACTTTGGGTATCCGTTTCTTTCCGAACACGCGCGTTTGATTCTGCCGGAACGGCGGACGACGCGGCCGCGGGATGAAAACGCGGCGGGCGGGATCGGCAAAGAATGCGAATTCACAGAACCGGTCGACGGCATGCCGGAACAGGTCTTTTTTCACGAAATGGAAGAAAGCCGGGCGCGCGTTCAAAACCCGTCGCTCGGAATCTCCGCCCAACTGACGTGGAGCGGGGAGTCGCTGCCCGTGTTTGCGCAGTGGAAAAGCATGGCCAGCGGGGACTATGTGCTGGGGCTCGAGCCTTCGAATTGTTCTGTTATGGGCAGACATGCGGAGCGGGAAAACGGCACCCTGAAAAAAATCGGCGGATTCGAAAGCGTGCATACGCGTCTTTCGCTCGAACTGAGTACAGATTCCGTCCGGTAAACGGTCGGCTTCGGCCCGCCGTGCCGATTAAGACTGCTTTGCGGGCCGGGACGCGCCGCTTTTTTGCAGCGCGTATTGCTTCGGCGTTATGCCGACTTCCTTTTTGAACACCTTTATGAAATAGTTATAATCGTTATATCCGACCATTGCGGAAAGTTCGCTGACGGAGCAGTTCGTGCCCGTCAGTATTTCTTTTGCCTTTTTAATGCGGAGTTCCCGCGTCAGCTGCTCGATGCCCTTGCCGAAATACGTCCTTGCAATGTTGTACAGGCTGGAGCGGCTGATATTAAACCGCCGGCACAGCGCGCAGACCGACAGGTCGGACTGCAGATTGTTCGCGATATATTCGTCGATCTGCTGGGGAAGGGTGTCCTCCTTCAGCGAGATATAGCGCTGGAGCCAGAGATACCCGGCACAGGCCTCCATAATCTGCGCGGCGTGGTAGACCTGGGCGATGTCCACGGCGCGTTTTTTGCGAAACGCCTTTTCAAGCGCGGCGGGATCGATGGAATATTTGGCGCATTTCTCCAGAAATACCGGCCAGTAATCGCGCGCGTTGTCGCAGACGAGCACCTGCCCGAGCATCATATAGCCGATCACCGTATTCTCGTAACGGATCGGCGCGGCCGATTCCGTGAGTCCCGCGTGGCAGGTATACGTGATGAACCGCCCCATGGTTTTACACTGCTTGCACGCAAGCTGGTCGCATGAAACGCAGTTTTGGTATGCGTTCGGGTCCGAACGCAGCAGCGAGCAAAGCTCGCAGTCCCGCTCGGGGTATTCCGCGATCTTGCAGAACTCGTGATTGAATACGACGACGCGTATATTCGTCAGCGAATAGAAGCTCTTCAAGAGATCCTGCATCTTCAACATATCGTAACTCAACAGCATATGCATGCCTCCTTTCAGGGGCGAAGAATCGTATTTGGACGATCACTTATAAACGATATCGCTATTTTTTGCTTCAATCATTCTATCTACGGCCTCGATCCTGCGAATATAATCAAATTACAGAATGACGACAGGCCATTGATTCAACGCTTTTTCAATTGCTGCAAGTAATTTTCAAGAACGACAGATCGACAACCACAGTAACAAGACGAATTACGCATTTGAACAAAATGACGATTATTTGAATCGTCTGTATCGTAACCCCTTTTGAACCATCCGTCAAGCCGCAAACGCGCTTATTTGACGGCGACTGACAAAACACCGGTACGAACAAAAAAGGGACCGACCGGAAAAACGACTACGATTTGGAGCAGAAACGAACATGGATACAACGCAGGCGATGCTTCGGGCACGCGCACAAAAAACACTGATACCGGCTTTCAACATTCCGTATCTGCCGATGCTTGAGGCGGTCGCGCAGGCGATCCGCGACGAGGATGCCGTTGCGATGATTCAGGTTGCGCGGCTGGAATGGGAGAAGTTTGCCTCAAGGAGCCTTGAGGCCGTTGCGGACGAATACGCAAAATTTGCCGACACGCGCCACACGATGCTGCATCTGGACCATGTGCCGGCGATCGATGAGGACCATCAAAACGTGGACTATATACCGATTGTCATGCGGGCGATTCAGGCGGGATATCAGTCGGTCATGATCGATGGGTCGCGGCTGCCGCTGGATCAAAACATCGAGGCGAGCGCGAAGGTCGCAAAACTGGCGCACGCCGCGGGCGTTGCGGTCGAGGCGGAACTCGGCGCCGTCGCCGGACACGAAGCGGGCGGAATCGGGATGGATTATGAAGAGCTGTTCGCGTCGAAAAAGGGTTTCACCGACCTTGGGGAAGCAAAGCTGTTTGCGGAAAAATCCGGCTGCGACTGGCTTTCCGTCGCCGCGGGAAGCGTACACGGCGCGATAGCCGACGGCCTGCGGAAGCAGAAAAAACCGGCGGCGCGGTTAGACATCGCTCACATCGCCGCGCTGAGTGAAGCGACGGGCGGCATGCCGCTCGTCCTGCATGGCGGATCCGGCATCCGGCGCGAATACATACTCGACGCTATGAAAAACGGCGTCGCGAAGATCAATGTCGCGACCGAAATCCGTCAGCCCTACGAAAACGCGCTGGAAGAACGCCCCGGCGACACAGTCTATGCAAACGATCAGGTTTACGATCGAACGCGCTGGGTGATTCGGGAATTTCTGGGAATTTCCGGAAACGCATCCAAATTGTTCGAATAAGAGGAAGGAATACGGAATGGAAAAGAAAACGACCTTTGCGCTTTGCTTCAGCAACCGCGGCTTCATGCCCGGCGAGCTGATCCTTTCGGCCCGGCGGGAGATGGCGCAGGCCGTCGAACGGCAGGGATTTGGCTATCTGATGATGGACGAAGCGGCGACACGATTCGGCGGCGTGGAGACGAGGGACGAGGGCCGCCTGTATGCCGCATGGCTGAAATCGCACGAAGGCGAGTTTGACGGCGTGATCCTGTGCATGCCGATCTTTGCGGATGAAAACGGCGCGGTCGAAGCGCTGCGCGATGCGAACGTGCCGATTTTAATGCAGGCCTACCCGGATGAAATCGGGAAGATGGACTTTAAAAACCGACGCGACGCTTTCTGCGGAAAGTTCAGCGTAACGGACGTTTTTCAGCAGTACGGCGTGCCGTTCACGGTGTTCAAGCCCCATGTCGTCCATCCGCTGAGCGAATCGTTCGCCGGCAACCTTCGCGATTTTGCGGCGGTCTGCCGCGTCGTTGGCGGGATGCGGCGGTTCAATATCGGTGCGATCGGCGCGCGCACGACGGCGTTTAAAACCGTGCGTTACGACGAGATCGCCCTGCAGAAATACGGCATTACGGTGGAATCGTTCGATCTTTCCGAACTCGTGTACAAGGTTCAGAACATGGCAGACGATGCGCCGGGTGTATCCGAAAAGACGGAACGGCTCTCCGCCTATACGGACTGCTCCGGCGTGCCGGACCGCAACCTTCTGACGCTTGCCAAGATCGGCCTCGTGATCGACGAATATATTGAGACATACCATTTGGACGCGGTCACCGTGCGCTGCTGGAACGAGATGGAAACCATATTGCGCGTCTGCCCCTGCGTACTGCTCAGCGAACTCAACGACAGAGGCATTGCCGCATCCTGCGAAATCGACCTCTGCTCGGCGATCACGATGCGCGCCATGTCGCTTGCATCCGGCCGGCCGACAACCGTGCTGGACTGGAACAACAATTACGGCGAAGACGAAGACAAGGTGATCCTGTTCCACTGCGGTCCGGTCGCGCAGACGCTGATGACGGCGAAAGGCACCGTGACCGAGCACAAGATGTTCGCAAAGCAGGACCCCGGCTCCGGCTGGGGCAGCAACGAAGGGCGCATTCGCGCGTTTGACATGACGTTTTCAAACTGCCGGACGGAAGACGGGAAGCTGATCGCCTATGTCAGCGAGGGGCGCTTCACGACGGACACGATCGAAGAAGGATTTTTCGGATGCGCGGGCGTCGCGCAGATTCCGGACCTGCAAAACAAGCTTTTGCGCCTGGCAAAGGGCGGATTCAAACACCACACGTCCGTCGGCACCGGAAGCATGAAGGCGGTTTTGACCGAAGCGTTTACGACATATTTAGGGTACGAACTCAAGGAGATCGACTAAGGAGGACCAACATGGCCATCGGCGGGTTGGATATCGGCACGACGGGCGCAAAGATCACCATCATCGACGCGACGGGGCGCGTTTTGCACACGGGATATATGGACTATCCGGTTTCCCGCCATACGGACGCGCATGAGGTCGACGCAAAGGAGATTTGGAAAACCACGCGTTCCCTGCTTTGCGATGCGGCAAAAGCCGTGCCCGGAATCACTGCCGTCGGGGTCACGTCGTTCGGCGAAAGCTTTGTGATGACGGACGAAAACGGCGAAGCGCTGCTTCCGACCATGCTGTATACCGATCCGCGCGGAGGCGAGGAGGCGGAACTCCTAAGGCAGCGGCTTGGAGACGACGCAGTCTATGCGGAGACCGGGACGGTGCCGCACCCGATGTATACGCTTCCAAAGCTGATGTGGGTTAAAAAGCATCGTCCGGAGATCTTCGATCAGGCAAAATACGTGTTTCTGATCGCCGATTACATCGTGTTTCAACTCACCGGCGAGCGAACGATCGACTATTCGCTTGCCGCCAGGACGATGGGGTTCAATATTCGCGGTTTATGCTGGAGCCGTGAAATGTTTTTGGCGGCGGACATCGACGAGACCGTCTTTTCTTCTCCGGTGCCGTCCGGTACCGCCGCCGGAACATTGAGAAAACGGCTTTCGCTGGAATTCGGGCTGCCGGACAACCTGAAGATCGTGATCTGCGGGCACGATCAGATATCGGCGGCGATCGGCTCCGGCGTAATGACTCCGGGGAGCGCCGCAAACGGCGCGGGAACGGTCGAATGCGTAACGCCCGTTTTCAGCGGGATCCCCGACCGGGGAGGCATGCGGCAGGGCAATTACCCGATCATTCCGTTTTTAAGAAAAGGACTGTACTGCTGCTATGCTTTCTCGTTTACGGGCGGTTCGCTGCTGGACTGGTTCGTTCACCGCTTCATCGGCGGACAGACGGAGGCGCTGCAAAAAAAAAGCCGGTCCGTCTATAAAACGATCGAGTCGCAGATCAGCGACGAGCCGACGGGGATTCTGGTCCTGCCGCATTTTGCCGGCGCCGCGACACCCTATATGGATACGGGATCGAAGGGCGTGTTCGCCGGGCTGACGCTTGCGCACACGACGGCGGACCTCTACCGCTCGGTACTGGAAGGGATCGTCTACGAGCTAAAAATCAACCTCGACCGGCTTGACGAGGCCGGCGTACCGGTCAACGGCCTGAACGCATCGGGCGGCTGCGCAAAGTCGGAACTCTGGCTGCAGATGAAGGCGGATATCCTCGGCATTCCGGTCAACCGGCTCGGCAACGACGAAGCGGGCACGATCGGCGGCATCATGATGACGGCGATCGCCGAAGGAATGTTTAAAAGCCTCGACGAAGCGGCGCAGACGATGGTTTACATAAGCGCTTCATTTGAACCGCGGCGCGACATGCATGAACGGTATATGGAGCATTACGCAAGGTATCAAAAGCTTTATGACGCGGTCCGCCCGCTGATGCCGAAAGCATGAGAATGGCGGAAGCGGCCGGACGAAACGCGACGAGGAGGGAACGGCATTGCTGACAAAAGCGGTACGATTATACGGCAAAAACGACCTGCGGCTGGAGACGTTTGAGCTCGGCCCGGTACAAGAGGACGACGTGCTCTGCGAAGTCGTCTGCGACAGCCTCTGTATGTCGAGCTATAAAGCGACCTCGCAGGGCGCCGACCACAAGCGCGTGCCGAAGGACGTCGCCGAGCATCCCGTAATCATCGGGCACGAATTCTGCGGCAGGATCGTCGAAGTCGGGCGCAACTGGCGCGAACGGTACCGGCCCGGCGACGGATTCGCCATACAGCCCGCGCATTTTTACAAGGGATCGCTGGAAGCGCCGGGCTATTCCTATCCGCTATGCGGCGGGGACGCGACGTATGTGAAGATCCCCATGGAGATTTTACTTGCCGACTGCCTTTTGCCGTATCGCAGCGATACGTATTTTTACGGGTCCCTTGCCGAACCGATGAGCTGCATCCTCGGAACGTTCCACGCGATGTACCACACGCGGCCCGGCGTTTATGAGCACAGCATGGGAATCCGGCAAGGCGGAAATCTTGCTCTGCTCGCCGCAGCGGGTCCGATGGGCCTCGGCGCCGTCGACTATGCGCTGCACGGCGAACGCAAGCCGCGTCTGCTGGTCGTCACGGATATCGACGATGCGCGCCTTGCCCGCGCGGCGGACATCTATACCATTGAGGAAGCAAAAAAGTGCGGCGTGGATTTACGCTATGTCAACACGGCCGCGCTTCAAGACCCGGTTGGGGAGCTGAACGCGCTGACCGGCGGGACGGGCTTTCACGACGTCGTCTGCTTTGCGCCGGTGCGGCCGGTGCTGGAACAGGCGGACGGGATCCTTGCTTACGACGGCTGCCTGAATTTTTTTGCCGGGCCGCAGGACACCGCGTTTTCGGCGAACGTGAATTTTTATCAGGTGCATTACGGCAGCGCGCATATCATGGGGACCACGGGCGGCAGCACGGACGACATGCGCGAGGCCATCGCAATGATGAACGAAAGCCGCCTGAATCCCGCGGCGATGATCACCCATATCGGAGGGCTGAACTGCGCTGCAAAGACCACGAAGAACCTCCCGAAAATCCCGGGCGGAAAAAAACTGATCTACAACCACATCGAAATGCCGCTGACCGCGATCACGGATTTTCAGAAACTCGGGGAAACCGACGATTTGTTCAGGGAACTGGGCAGGATCGTCGGGCGGAACAACAACCTCTGGTGCGCGGAGGCGGAGCGCTTCCTGCTCGCAAACGCGGCGCGCCGGGCGTGAAGCGCAGGCAGATAGCTTCGCATTGAAGAAAAGGAACGTTTTCAGCGGACGGTTAGAAAGCGAAACGAAAAATTTGTGATCGGGCAAATTGACAAAAAATACGGTAAAGAGATAGACTTTTTCTGAAACGCTTCCAACCGGCGTCACATCCTGAAACAGTCGCAAAATGCGACCCGCAACACATCCTTTTCTTTCAGACGAACCATTCATTCCGTCCGTAACAATCGGCACGGAAGCAATCTGCAAACGGAGGCACCGAATGATACGAGAAAAATGGAACGATTCCTGGTTTGTAACAAAAAGCCCTGTCATCCCGTCCGTCCTGCCCGGCGTCGACCGGCCTGAGAACGGGAAGGCGGTACGGCTGCCGTATGATGCGATGATCCACGAAAAAAAAGACAGAAACACGAAAAACGCGCATCAGACCGGCTTCTATCCGGGATTCCAGTATACCTACAGCAAGCGGTTTTTTGCACCGGAGCAATGGAAGGACAAAATGGTCCTCCTTGAATTCGAAGGCGTATATCCGGGCGCGCGCGTCTATCTCAACGGCGATTTCGCGGGCGGCTATCCAAACGGCTATTCTGGGTTTTACGTATGCGCCGACGATTTTCTGGAATACGAAAGCGAAAACGTTATACAGGTCGTCGCAAACAACAGCGCAGAGCTGAACAGCCGCTGGTACAGCGGCAGCGGAATCTACCGGGACGTATCGATCATGGTGTGCGATCACCTGCATGTCGCGGCCGACGGCGTCCGGATCACGGTCCCCGATGCGGACGCCGCGGCGGCCGTCGCCGTTGTGGACACCGCCGTTGAAAATAACGCTTGTCAAAAACGGCGCGCCGTCCTTTGCACGGAGATTCTGGACGGGGACGGAAACACGGTTGCCGAGGACCGCATCCCCTTCACCGCGTTCGGCAGACGGACGGACACGTTTCATCAGCGGCTGTTTCTGAAGAAGCCGCGCCTGTGGAGCTGCGATTCGCCAAATCTCTATACCAGCCGCGTCAGGATCCTTGAAGGGGACGCGACGATCGACGAAACGGTCTGCAGTTTCGGCGTCCGGCGGTTTTCTCTGGACCCGCAGAACGGACTGCGGATCAATGGGGAGCGCGTGAAGCTGCGCGGCGCGTGCATCCACCACGACAACGGCGTCATCGGGGCCGCAACGCTGCGGCGCGCGGAAGAACGCCGCTGCCGCAAGCTCAAGGAAGCGGGATTCAACTGCATCCGCAGCGCGCACCATCCGATGAGCAAAGCTATGCTGGACGCCTGCGACCGGGAAGGCATGCTGGTCATCGACGAGCTGAGCGACATGTGGATGCGCCCCAAGAATACAAATGATTATTCGCAGTTTTTCCCGGATTACTGGGAGCGCGACGTTGAAAAACTCGTAGCCAAGGACTTTAACCACCCGTGCGTCGTCCTGTATACGACCGGAAACGAGATTCCCGAATCCGCAACCGAGAAGGGCGCGGAGATGAATCGGCGGATCGCGGACAAAATCCGGAGCCTCGACGGCACGCGCTATATCACGACCGCCATCAGCGGAATCCTCGCGTCAAAAGAACATCTGACGGAATATTTCGACGGCGAGGCCGAGACGGAACGCCGGGAACAAAGCGAAGCGGGCAGCGACGCCGAAAACGACCTGCTCGCCATGATGACCGGCCCCGCCGCGGACGCAATGGCCGCAAGCCCGCATGTCAGCGAAGTAATCGACGAATTTGCGGCGCCCCTGGACGTCGCGGGATATAACTACCTGACCGGCAGGCATGCGATGGATCACGCGATCAGGCCGAACCGCCTGGTGCTCGGGATCGAGACGTTCCCTTCGGATATCGTTCGGCTCTGGGGCATCGTCAAGGAAAACCCGCATGTGCTCGGCGACGTAACGTGGGCCGGATACGATTACCTGGGCGAAGCCGGCATGGGCGTGTTCTATTACGACGGGCGCCGCGGATTCTATCCGAATTGGCCATGTACGACGGCATATGCCGGGGATATCGACATCACCGGATTTCGCAGGACGATCAGTTACCTCCGCGAGATCGTGTACGGATTGCGCGAATCGCCGTATATCGCGGTGGAACGGGTGAACCATTACGGCGAGAAGCCGAACAAAACGCCGTGGATGTGGAAGGACGAGATCGCAAGCTGGACCTGGCGCGGTTATGAAGGCAAGAGCGCCGTTATCAACGTGTATGCGGCGGCGGACGAAGTCGAGCTCTATTTAAACGGCCGGCTGTTGGGCCGAAAACCCGCCGGAGAAAAAAACGGCTATCAGGCTGTGTTTAAAACGGTTTACGAACCCGGCGAACTGACCGCCTTCGGATACTGCAACGGTGAACAGACCGGCGTCTGCAGGCTGCAAAGCGCATCCGGACGGACAAAACTGCAACTAAGCGCCGACCGCACGGAACTCGCGGCGGACGGAGACGACCTGGCCTTTATCGACGTGTTTCTGGCCGACGAAAACGGGAACACTGACATGCAGGCGAAAAGGACGGTGTCCGTCCGCGTGGAAGGCGCCGGGACGCTGCAGGGATTCGGCAGCGCCAACCCTGAAACGGAAGCCGGATATGACGACACGGCCTGGGAAACCTACGACGGGCATCTGCTCGCCGCGGTGCGCGCGGGCACATGCCCGGGAACGCTCGCCGTCACGTTTTCGGCGGACGGATGCGAGGACGTAACCATCGAGATCAAAACGGTGGAACCGAACAAGGCATGAACATTGTCGCTCAACGGACGCGTCCCTTGAATCGCAATGATTTCATCATATCAAAACTAGGAGGAGATTAAAAAAATGAAAACGAGAAACATTCTTGCTCTGCTGCTGGCATTGGCGATGGTATTCTCGCTGACCGCCTGCAACGGCACCGCGGACACGGCCGATACGACGGAGGCCGCGGCGACCGAGACCACGACGACCACCACGGACACGGCCGACGACACGGCCGCCGCCGAAACCGTCACCGGCCCCATTACGCTCTCCGCTTGGGCATGGCTCACCAATGTCGACGCGCTGCAGGAAGCAGCAGCCGAGTATGAAGAACTGACCGGCATTCAGGTCGTGCTGGATATCGAGGCCGTTGCGGCGGCCGACATCCTGACGAACCTGACGACCTGCTGCGAAAGCGGAGACGTCAGCTCGCTGCCGGACATCATACTGATGCAGGACACCGATGCCTACAAGTATATGGCGAACTATCCGGATCTTCTATATAATGTAAGCGATTATGTGGACTGGACCCAGGTCGCCGAAGCGAAAGCCGCGCTGACCAGCTATGACGGCGCGCACTACGGCATCCCGTTTGACTCCGGTTCGTCCATTGCGATGTACCGCACGGATATCCTTGCGCAGGCGGGCTATACCATCGACGATCTGACCGACATCACATGGGACCGCCTGATCGAAATCGGCGAGGACCTGTATGCTAAGACGGGCTACTACCTGCTGACCGATTCCTGGGAAATGGTCCTCGCGCAGATCATCAGCTCCACCGGCACATCCCTCTTCAACGACGACGGCAGCGCCAATCTGGTGGGGAACGAGGCCGTCGCGGCATCCATGGCGATCTATAAAGAAGCGGTCGATAAAAACGTTATCTATATTGCCAGCGACTGGAACGATTATGTGGCGTCCTTCAACGGCGGTGCGGTTGCCGCCGGCGTCATCAACGGCTGCTGGATCGCCATGAGCGTGAACGCCGCCACCGACCAGGCGTACCTTTGGGACACGACGAACATCCCCAACGTGAGCGCAGTCAGCGGAAGCACGCATTACACAAACTACGGCGGCTCAAGCTGGTATGTCCTGAACAAGTCTGAAAATGCCGACGCCGCGGCACAATTCCTCGCCTACATGTTCTCCGGCGAAGGCACGACCACCTATGTCGACTACATGACCGACACGCTGAAGTTCATCACCACGTATCAGCCGGTCGTAAACGCCGGGTACTACGACGATGTCGACGACGGGTTCTATGCGGCGGGATTCTGGACCAAGGTGGCCCAGGCGGCCGCGGGCGCGCCGGTGTTCAAGACGAGCGTCATGTATGCTTCGACGTTCTCATACATCACCGCGGCAATGCAGGAAGTGCTGGAAGGCGGCGATCTCGACACCGCGATCAGCAACGCGCAGGCGTCCGTAGACTTTGAATTTGCCGGATAACGACGCATAGACACTGAACCGAACGAGCGTCCGGCACGGAAAGGTTTCCTTTCCGTGCCGGACTTCCCCGAATCAAACGAGGCGCGGGCGTCATTGCGGAATGGTCCGGCTTGAAATAAGGAGCGCAAAAAGACAATGCGGTTCACAAAAACAAACAGATTGTCCATAGCAAAGCAGCAGAGCCTGACCGGATGGGCGTTTTTGGCGCTTGCTGTTATCATGCTCATGATTTTTCTGTTCTATCCAATGCTGAAGGGGCTGATCTGGTCCTTTCAGGGGTCGGACGGATTTACGCTGAACAATTACAAACGCGTTTTTCAGGACCCGACGCTGCGAAAAGCCGTTAAAAACACGTCGTTTTACGTGTTTGTGGAGCTTTGCATCATGCTCCCGCTTGCCCTGATCATGGCGGCCGTTTTGCAGCAGAAGGACCTGAAGCTTCGGGGCCTGTTCAGAACGCTGCTGTTCGTGCCGTGCGTGATGGCGCTGATGTCGTATGCAACGGTGTTTAAGATCATGTTCGGCAATTACGGCCTGATCAACTCGCTGCTCAAGCTGCTGGGGATCGTTCAGGAGCCCTATGAGTTTTTAACCTCCACGTCCGGCGCGGTCCTGGTGGTCTCCATCTGCCTTGTCTGGCGCTGGGCCGGATACAACATGGTGTTTTACTGCACGGGTTTTTCAAACATCGACAGCACGATCTATGAAGCGGCGTCCATCGACGGCGCGACGGGGATACAGAGCTTTTTCAAAATCACGGTCCCGCTGCTCAAGCCGGTGATCCTTTTAACGATGATCATGTCCGTCAACGGTACGCTGCAGATCATGGACGAAATCTATCAGCTGACGAACGGCGGGCCGGCCAACAACACGCTCTCGATATCGCTGTATATCTACAATACGGCGTTCAGCGGCGTTCCAAAGTTCGCCTACGCCTGCGCGCAGTCGTTCGTCTTACTCGTCGTAATCGCGCTGCTTACGGCGCTGCAGCTGAAAGTGGGTGACAAGCGTGACTAAAATCGGAAAAACGTTTTCCTATCTGTTCCTGATCGTCATGTCGTTCCTGTCGGTTTTTCCGCTTTACTGGATGATCATATCGGCGACCAAGACGAGCATGGACGTGTCCGCGGGACGGCTGCTGCCGGGTCTGGCGCTGATGAACAATCTGGCGGACATCATGAAGCAGATGAACCTGTGGAAATGCCTGTTTAATTCCTTTAAGATCGCCATTGTCACGACGCTCATCTGCGTCGCCGTGAGTTCGTTCGCCGGATATTCGTTCGAGGTCTTTCACGACAAGCACAAGGACCGCGTGATGCGGATTATCCTCGTCGGCGTCATGATTCCCGGAATCGCGACGATGATCCCGCTGTATAAAATGATCAGCAACTGGAAATTGCTCAACAGCATGTGGGCCGTGGTCCTGCCGAGCGTGACGTCGATCTTTCTGATCTTCCTGTTCCGGCAGAGCACGCGAAATTTCCCCATGGAGGTGATTCAGGCCGCGCGGGTCGACGGGCTGAACGAGGCCGGGATTTTTTTGAGGATCTATTTCCCGATGATGCGCTCGACCTATGCGACGGCTTTCATCCTGACGTTTATGGCCAGCTGGAACAATTACATGTTCCCGAGGATCGTCCTGATCGACAACGACCAGGCGACGATGCCGCTTTTGATCAACAGTCTCCTGACGGGTTACACGCCGAACTATGGCGCGGTGCTGCTGGGGTGCACGATGTGCACGCTGCCGATCCTGATCATCTTCCTCTCGATGCAGAAGGCGTTTGCAAGCGGAATCAGCGGCTCGATCAAGGGGTAACAGGGCGATATAAGAGTAGAACAATCCCAAGCAGGCCGATTATACAGCCGATAACGAAAAACAAAAAACGCCCGCGCGAATACGAAATTTCGCGCGGGCGTATGATTTTGTATCGGAAGATTTCAATATTTAGCCCAAGGCAGCCCGAACAGGATCAGCCCTTGACGCTTCCGCCGCAATATTCGCAGCGTCCGAATTCGTCCGGTATGGTGGTTGCGCCGCACAGCGGACAGGTGACGGCGACTTTCGGCGCGTTGGCGGCGGCGCTGTCTTCGCGCACAGTTTCTCTTACGGCGGTCAGCGCTTCCTTGATCTCCTTGCCCATCTGTTCGTATTCGCGGTAATCCTGATTCGCCGCCGTGCTGTTCAAAGCTCCCACAACGTGTGCGGGGGCGTTTCGGGGCAGCGTTTTTTCGATTTCTACGCTGCTTGTGTTGAGCTTGAAACGCATTTCGTCAAAATACGGGTGATTGACGCGGATGACCATATAAAAATCATACGAATAACGATAGCGGGGCGGATTATAGCTGACGGATTTACCCTCCTTGTCCGTGTGGGTTTCCTCGGTGCGGTTTTCTTCGATATCGAGGTCGCAGCCGGTCACCTGGGAATAGTCCAGAACGTCCGGGTTTTCCGTTGAAATATCGTCGGTTTTCGCCACGAGGAACTGCTTGCCGTCCTCGTCGAGGCACACGAGCGTGCCGCGGCCAAACGACCGGGTCGTTTTGAAACCGTCGACTTTTTTCTGGTTTTCAGCGCGATATGCGAGCTGCTCCTTGATTTCCGCCAGTGTGGAGTGGCGGCGCTCGGAGAACCAGGGCGACAGTTTTTTTGCGCAGTTTTTACAGAGGTTTCCGTCTTCGAGTTTTCTGTTTCCCAGAAGGCCGATTTTGTCCCCGCAGATATCGCAGTATTTCTTGTCAAAAAGTCCCATAACAACACCTCCAAGCTTCAGTATACTATAAAATCCTGTCCGGTGGTGTTATGATTATGCGCTTTTTGACCTTGCAAAGTAGATTTTTCTGGTATGCCGTTTGGGTATAATAAGATCCCCCGCCGCGGCTGTTCGCTCTGCGGCGGGGGATTGAAACGCAATCGATGTTTTTAAAACCGCCTGCAAAATGTGGCGCGCGTTTTTTAGGCGTTCAGCTGCGGCTTTTCCGCGGAAGGGAGACCGCGAAGCATCGCGAGGAATTCGTCGCCGGTAATCGTTTCGCGTTCGAGCAGGTAGTCCGCGAGCTTGTGAAGCGCGGCCTCGTTGTCCTTCAGAATTGCAAGCGCTTTCTGATGCGCTCGTTCGACGATCGAGATGATCTCCGCGTCCACCTTTGCGGACGTGTCCGAAGAGCAGGTGAGCGAGCCGTCCCCGCCGAGGTACTGGTTGGACGGGCATTCGAGCGTGACCATGCCGAACGCGTTGCTCATACCGTAACGCACGACCATCGCCCGGGCGATGCGCGTCGCCTGCTCGATATCGTTGCTTGCGCCGGTCGTGATGGAACCGAAGATCAGCTCCTCCGCCGCGCGCCCGCCGGTAAGCGTCGCGATTTTGTTTTCCGCCTCTTCCTTCGACATCAGGTAATGCTCGGCTTCGTCGACCTGCATGGTGTAGCCGAGAGCGCCGGACGTGCGCGGAATAATGGTAATCTTATGTACGGGCGCGGATTCCGTCTGCTGCGCGGCGACCAGCGCGTGCCCGATTTCGTGATAGGCAACGATCCGTTTTTCCTTGGGGGAGATGACCGCGCTCTTTCGCGCGTATCCGGCGATGACGACCTCGACGCTCTCCTCAAGGTCGCCCTGTTCGACGATTTCGCGCTTCATGCGTACGGCGCGGAGCGCCGCTTCATTGATGATGTTGGCGAGATCGGCGCCGGAAGCGCCGCTTGTCGCACGGGCGATCGCTTCGAAGTCCACGTCGCTGGCCATCTTGACGTTGCGCGCGTGGACGCGAAGGATGTCCGTCCGGCCCTTCAGGTCGGGCAGTTCGACATGGATGCGCCGGTCGAAACGGCCGGGCCGCAGCAGGGCGGGGTCGAGCGACTCCGGCCGGTTGGTTGCGGCGAGGATGACGACGCCCTTGCGCGCGTCGAAACCGTCCATCTCGGTCAAAAGCTGGTTGAGCGTCTGCTCGCGCTCGTCGTTGCTGCCGAGTCCGTTGTCGCGCCGCTTGCCGATGGTGTCGATTTCGTCGATGAACACGATGCAGGGTGCTTTTTCCTCAG
>Ga0116164_10001318_pt1 | contig 18923 bp, 16 predicted proteins | sample AD_UKC109_MetaG_FD_89888 | JGI IMG/M metagenome (GOLD analysis project Ga0116164, IMG submission 89888) | Active sludge microbial communities of municipal wastewater-treating anaerobic digesters from Hong Kong - AD_UKC109_MetaG | ecosystem: Engineered > Bioreactor > Anaerobic > Digestate... | reverse complement strand
TTCTTCTTTTTTTTGTTCTTTGTTTCCACATGCGAACAGAACTGCTGATATTGCAACAATTCCTAATACTTTTTTAATCATAAATTCAGGTTTTTAATGTTAATATTTGATTTTGAATGCAAAGATAACAAGCTAATTGAATTATGCGCAGTGGGGATGTATTTTTAACATCCTTTTAACATGCTATATGTCTGAATAAGCAACGAATACGAAAAAATCAAAAAGTAGTATTGATAGCTTCGACTGGATTTAACTTTGCGGCTTTGTACGAAGGGAAAATCCCGGACACAATGCCAATAAGTATTGAAATAAATAATCCAAGCATTATATTACTTAGCGTTAGGCTTATTTCAAGGTCGATTTGAGAAGAAGCTATAATGCTGCCAATAAATATCAAAAATAATCCAATTAATCCACCTATTAACGATAACATAACCGATTCGAAAAGAAATTGCATCAAAATAAACCGGCTTTTAGCACCCAGTGATTTTTGAATGCCAATAAGATGGGTCCGTTCTTTTACTGAAACAAACATAATGTTGGCAATGCCAAATCCTCCCACTAAAATTGAAAAGCCACCAATGAACCATCCCGCCAGGTTAATAACGGCAAAAATACTGTTTAGTGCAGTGTTTAAAATACTCGATTGGTTTAATGCAAAATTATCTTTTTGTTTTGGTTTTAACGAACGGCTTGAGCGTATTATACTTCGCAATTCATCTTTCAACTCCGATATGGTAACATTTTTTTTTGCTTTTACCATAATCATTGGGTTAGCGTTGTCGCTTTTTATATCCATCAGGGTTTTGGCATAATTTACCGGCAGAATAACCATTTCATCCAGGCTGCCTCCGGTATTTAAGATACTTTTACCCTCTTTGGCAATAAGCCCTACAATGGTAATTTTCCTTCCTTGTATTTTAATTTGCTTGCCAATGGGGTTTGCACCTCGAAATAAATCATTGGCAATATCGTTGCCAATTAAGCATATGTTTTTGCCTGCTAATGATTCAAATGGAGTAAAATACCTTCCATCAGCAAGTTCAAAACTTCTGATTTTGTCGAAATCGTGAGAGTTAGCCCACAAAATTGTATTTTCTCTCGAGTTACTTCTGTATTTTACGGTTCGTAATGTTGAAACGGCAAAATTTACAATTTCCGACTTTTCCGAACGCTTCTTTATTTGTTCAAAATCGTCGAGGTTTGGAACAGGCCTTTGTATATACTCCCACCATGCATATTCTTCGCCTGGAGGTGGTGCCCAAGGCATTTTCTGTATGTAAATAATATCATCGCCTAACGACGAAAGGCTATTTCGGATGGTGTTTTCCAGTGAATCTAAAACAGTAAAAACCGATATAATAGCAAATATACCGATGGTTATACCCAGTAGGGTTAGTAATGTTCGTAACCCATTAACTTTTAATGCGTTAAATGCAAATAAAAAACTTTCCCTCAAAAAGCCAATCCAACTCATACAAATAGCGGTATAAAAAATTCAAAAGATTTTTAACAAATATACAATATCCGGTTTTTTTTTTAATGTATTATTTATATTTTCGAACAATTATTTTTACGGATATTATAGTAATATTACGATTTATAATTATCCAAAGCTTATTATTTTTAATTAATTTTGTCCTTTTATAATCAGGGAGCATAAATGAGTGGTTTAAAGAAAATAAAATCAGCATTAATTTCGGTATACGACAAAGGAAATTTAGAGCCGATAATCAGCAAATTAAAATCATTAGATGTAAAAATTTATTCAACAGGAGGCACCAAGGATTTTATTGAAAAACTCGGAGTAAAGGTAACTGCTGTTGAAGAAATTACGGATTATCCATCCATTCTGGGAGGCAGGGTTAAAACATTACACCCCAAGGTTTTTGGAGGTATACTGGCCCGACGGGATAATCCAGGCGATATAGAGCAATTGGTGCAATACCAGATTCCGGAAATCGACCTGGTAATTGTTGACTTGTACCCATTTGAAGATACTGTAGCTTCAGGTGCCGGGGAACAAGATATTATTGAAAAAATTGACATTGGGGGAATATCTTTAATTCGAGCCACAGCTAAAAATTTTAAAGATACTCTTATAGTACCTTCTAAAAATCAGTATAACGATTTATTGGAGTTGTTAAATACAAAAAATGGCGAATCAACTATTGAAGAGCGTAAACGATTTGCAATGGAAGCTTTTAATGTTTCATCTCATTACGATACTGCCATTTTTAATTATTTTAATGAATCGTTCCGGAAGCCGGTTTTTAAACAAAGCATTATCGAAGGAGAAGAATTAAGGTATGGAGAAAACCCACATCAGAAAGGATTTTTCTTTGGAAACCTGAACGAAGTATTTGAACAATTGCACGGGAAACAAATATCATATAATAATTTATTGGATATTGAGGCGGCAGTGCAGTTAATTGCCGAGTTTAACGATACAACGGTTGCCATATTAAAACACAATAATGCCTGCGGATTAGCTTCGCGTAACAGTTTAGTTGAAGCATGGAACGCAGCATTAGCAGCAGACCCCGTTTCGGCATTCGGAGGGATAATTATTTCTAACAAATTAATTGATATGGAAGCTGCCTTAGAAATAGATAAGATATTTTTTGAGGTAATTATTGCTCCTTTATATGATAGCGATGCTTTAGAGATTCTGAAAAAGAAAAAGAACCGAATTATTTTAATACAAAAGCAAGTTGATTTTCCAAAAGTACAATACAGGTCGATGTTAAATGGAGTATTGTTTCAGGACAGGGATTTGAAAATGGAAACGGAAAATGATTTAAATCCTGTTACAAATACAAAACCAACACCAGCGGAAATAGAAGACCTGATTTTTGCCAATAAGTTAGTAAAACACTCGAAATCAAACACTATTGTGTTAGCAAAAAACAAGCAGTTATGTGCCAGTGGAGTTGGGCAAACATCTCGGATTGATGCACTTAAACAAGCCATTGAGAAAGCAGGAAGTTTTGGTTTTGATTTAAACGGAGCCGTGATGGCTTCTGATGCTTTTTTCCCATTTTCCGATTCGGTTGAGATTGCGCATAAGGCAGGGATTAAGGCTGTTATTCAGCCCGGAGGTTCGGTACGCGATCAGGAGTCGGTCGATTTTTGTAACCAGAACCTAATGGCTATGGTTTTTACAGGTACACGTCATTTTAAACATTAGTATAAAATTTAATATCAGAATAATACCATGGGATTGTTTTCTTTTTTTACACAAGAACTTGCAATTGACTTAGGGACAGCCAACACAATTATTATACATAACGATAAAATTGTTGTTGATGAGCCTTCAATTGTTGCTGTTGAGCAAAGTACAGGAAAAATGGTAGCCATTGGAAACAAGGCGCGCCAGATGCATGGAAAAACTCACGTAAATATCCGTACAGTGCGTCCGTTAAGGGATGGAGTAATTGCTGATTTTAATGCTGCCGAATTAATGATTCGCGGTATGATTAAAATGATTAACAGCAAGCCACAACTTTTTGCTCCTTCGTTAAGAATGGTTGTTTGTATCCCTTCGGGAAGTACAGAAGTTGAAATGCGTGCAGTACGAGACTCTTCGGAACATGCCGGAGGGCGAGATGTTTATATGATTTATGAACCAATGGCAGCTGCAATAGGTATGGGTATTGATGTTGAAGAACCCCGTGGTAGTATGGTTGTTGATATCGGTGGTGGAACTACCGAAGTAGCGGTAATTGCGCTTGGTGGTATTGTATGTAATAAATCGATACGTATTGCAGGTGATGCATTTACTGCTGATATACAAGCTTATATGCGCCATCAGCATAACATAAAAGTGGGCGAGAGGACAGCAGAAGAAATTAAAATCAATGTTGGTTCATGCCTTGCCGAACTTGAAACACCACCAGAAGATTATGTTGTTCGCGGCCCGAATTTGATGACCGCAATGCCGGTTGAAATTCCTGTTTCGTACCAGGAAATAGCACATTGCCTTGACAAATCTATATCAAAGGTTGAAACGGCTATATTAAGTGTCCTTGAGCAAACACCTCCTGAATTATATGCCGATATAGTAAGCGATGGAATTCACCTCGCAGGCGGCGGAGCTTTAATGCGCGGTTTAGATAAACGTTTGACCGATAAAATTGGAATTAATTTCCACGTAGCAGAGGACCCTCTGCATGCTGTTGCCCGTGGTACTGGTATTGCGCTTAAAAATGTTGACCGTTTTTCATTCTTGATGAGATAACATTGCTGATAAGGACAAAAAGGACATGAGAAATTTAATAAACTTCCTTTTACGTATTCATTTTCTGCTCCTTTTTGTCCTTATTGAAGTTTTTTCTATAATCTTGCTTATAAATAATAACAATTTCCACAAAGCAAGCTTTGTTAATTTTTCACGCCAGGTTTCTGGCCGCTTTTATTTACGTATTGCCGATTTTACCAAATACTTATCGTTGGCAGATGAAAATGAGCGTTTGGTTGAGGAGAATGCCCGCTTATTAAATATTATCGAATCGTCGTATAAATCGGATGAAATATTTTTCAGGACAGTGAATGATACCCTCCTGAACCAACGTTATCAATACACATCGGCAAGCGTAGTTAATAATTCGGTGAATAAAAAACACAATTTTTTAACCATAAATAAAGGGTCGTTGCAAGGGATACAACCAGAAATGGCTGTAGTATCGAATGGGAAAATTGTAGGCGTAGTTAAGGGCGTTTCAAAAAATTATGCTACAGTAATATCACTGTTAAACCTTGATTTAAAAGTAAGTGCTAAAATTAAGAAAAATGGTTACTTTGGTTCATTAAGCTGGACAGGAAACGGTTTTGCAGAAGCAAATCTCACAGAAATACCACTCCATGCTGAGGTAATGCCCGGCGATACTATTATTACAAGCGGGTATTCATCTATTTACCCCGAAGGCATTTTAATAGGTTTTATATCTGATTATGAAGAAAAGGGAGGTAGTTTTTATAATATAAAAGTTGATTTAGCTACCGATTTTAAAAAAATAAATCATGTACAGGTAATATCTAATTTAATGCAAACCGAAAAATTAGGACTGGAAAAAGAAACAACAAATGATTAAAAGGCTTCCAAGATATATAATTAACTTTATTTTACTTGTTTTTTTACAAGTATTTATTTTTAACAATATCCAGTTCAGTGGATTTATAAATCCATATATTTATATCATTTTTATATTGCTTTTGCCATTTGAAACACCAAAGTGGATGCTTTTAATGCTGGCATTTTTATTAGGTTTAACCGTTGACCTGTTCACAAATACCATAGGTATGCATAGTTCGGCAACGGTATTTATGGCATTCTTAAGGCCATATTTGCTAAAAGTTTTAGCCCCACGTGATGGTTACGAAGCAGAAACATTACCGCAACTAAATTATTATGGATTTAGCTGGTTCTTGCGTTATGCTGCTGTTTTGGTTATTGCACATCATTTGTTTTTATTTTATATTGAGGTATTCAGTTTTTCAAACTTCTTCTTTACATTGTTGCGTGTTATTTTAAGTTCGATATTTTCAATATTTTTGATTGTAATCAGCCAGTACTTTTTTTATAGTAAAGACAAACGAAAACGCTAACAATTCTGTTTTTTTAGAATGGACTCTTTTGCCAACCGACGACATATTATTCGTTTTGTTATTATACTGATAGGTTTAATATATACTATCAGGTTACTTTTTTTACAGGTAATTGATAGTTCATATAAATTGTCGGCTAGTAGCAATGTGTTGAGGTATGTTACTCAGTATCCCGCCCGTGGTTTAATTTACGACCGCAATGGGAAATTACTGGTTTATAACGAAGCCGCATACGATGTAATGGTTATCCCGCACCAGTTAACAGCATTTGATACAACCGAATTCTGCCAGATACTCGAAATTACGAAAGATTATGTTGATGAATCGATAAAGAAAGCCAGGGAATTTTCGATGTACAATTCGTCGATTTTTTTGAAGCAGATATCTTCTGAGACATATGCCAAATTTCAGGAGAAAATGTACAAATACCCTGGATTTTATGTGCATGCAAGAACCCTTGCAAATACACATCGGATATAGCATCGCATATACTCGGTTATGTTGGCGAGGTTAACGACAAAATTATTGAAAGCAACGATTACTATAAACTTGGCGATTACATTGGAATTAGCGGGGTAGAACAATCGTACGAAGAATATTTACGGGGCAAAAAGGGATTAAATGTTTACCTTGTTGATGTTCATAACCGCATAAAAGGAACATATGCCAATGGCAGGTTAGACCAGAAAGCAGAAGTTGGTTCAAATATTATTTCAACCATTGATAGTGAACTGCAGGCTTACGGTGAAAAATTAATGCGGAATAAAATAGGTAGTATCGTAGCTATAGAACCATCAACAGGCGAAATTCTGGCATTGGTTTCAACACCAACATATAATCCCGAGTTATTAGTTGGGCGTAAACGAACCCAAAATTATGCCAGTTTAATGTCGGATACTCTAAAGCCTCTATTTAACAGGGCTCTGATGGCACAATACCCTCCGGGTTCTACATTTAAGGTTGTAAATGCGTTAATTGGTTTACAAGAAAAAATTTTATTCCCATATACGAAGTTTGAATGTGCCGGAGCTTATTACTCCCGGGGGCTCAGAGTGGGTTGCCATATCCACCGTAGCCCTTTAAATCTGATTGAATCTATTCAGATGTCATGTAATACATACTATTGTAATGTGTTCCGCAATATATTGGATAATAGGAAGTATCCATCTATTAGAGAATCATTTGACCAGTGGAAAAAATACCTGGAATCATTTGGGTTTGGAAAATCATTAAATAGCGATTTTGCGAATGAACTTAATGGTTTGCTGCCCACAAAATCTATGTACGACCGCATATATGGTGAAAAAGGATGGAATTCGCTTACTATTGTATCGATGGCTATTGGACAGGGTGAGCTTGGCACTACGCCATTGCAAATGGCAAATATGGCTGCTACAGTAGCTAACAGGGGGCATTATTATACGCCTCATATTGTTAAGGAAATAGAAGGGGATAATGCAATAGATTCAAGATTTTTTGAAAGACATAATACCCTGATTGATTCGGCTTATTTTGATATCGTTATTGAAGGAATGGATTTAGCTGTTAATGGTGAAGCAGGAAGCGGAAGTACAGCCCGTACAGCTCAGGTCCCCGGGGTTATTGTTTGCGGTAAAACGGGTACTGCACAAAACCCTCATGGCGAAGACCATTCTATATTTATTGCTTTTGCACCTAAAGATAACCCTAAAATAGCATTAGCTGTATATATTGAAAATGGTGGATTTGGAGGCACATGGGCTGCCCCAACGGCAAAGCTGATGATTGAAAAATATTTAAACGATACCATTTCTGTTCCCTGGTGGGAAGATTATATCTTAAACGCAAAAATTAATTATAATGCAACGGAGAGTAAACCTTTGGACTAGTATTGACTGGCTTACAGTGGTCATATACCTGACCATGGTTTTGTTAGGTTGGATTAACATATATGCCGCTGTTTATAACGAAGACCATCAAAGTATATTTGATTTCTCACAAAGATATGGCAAACAGCTTATATGGATATCGGCAGCTTTTGTGTTAGCAATTATTGTTTTTATAATCGATATACGGTTTTATTCCTACTTTGCCTATGTAATTTATGGTATTATGATTTTTATGCTTTTGGCGGTTTTGTTATTAGGTACCGAAGTGCATGGAGCGAAATCGTGGTTCGAAATAGGTTCGTTTCGTATACAGCCTGCAGAGTTTACTAAAATTGCCACTGCATTAGTTATAGCCAGATACCTTAGTTCTTATAATGTACAAATAAATACATTAAAAGCATATATCCGTGTAGCGGCTATTATACTTTTACCTTCTTTACTTATATTGTTGCAAAATGATACTGGGTCGGCATTGGTTTATTTTGCATTTATTATTGTGTTATATCGCGAAGGTGTTTCTGAGAATTTTCTATTACTGGGGTTATTTGTGGCCATACTTTTTATTCTGGCTCTGGTTTTTGAGAAAATAACCGTTATCGTAATATCTATTGGAGTAGCATTCGTTGTTTTTGGGGTTATAAACCGCAAGTTTAAGAATGTAGGTTTTGCTTTGCTTATTTTCTCTTTGTTTACCGGGATTCTATACATCCTGAACGAGATTCTGCAGCTTCAATTTTCGAGTTATTATATTGTCCTTATTGCTTTGGGTATTTCTTCGGCAATATATGTTTACCTGGCATTTAAGCATAAATTAAAAAATGTTTTTGTCCTTTTGGTTTTCCTTTATGCTGCAATCGTATTTACATTCTCGGTAGATTATGTGTTTAATAATTTCCTGGAACCTCATCAGCAAAAAAGAATAAATGTTGTGTTGGGCTTGGAATCAGACCCATATGGCGTTGAATATAATGTAAATCAATCAAAAATTGCAATAGGTTCGGGAGGTTTTACCGGCAAAGGTTTTTTAAATGGGACACAAACCAAATTTAATTTTGTGCCTGAACAGAGTACCGACTTTATTTTTTGCACAATTGGCGAAGAATGGGGGTTTATAGGTACTTTTTTTGTCGTATCACTCTTTATTTTCTTTTTATATCGATTAGTGGGATTAGCTGAACGGCAACGCTCTGTATTTAGCCGGATTTATGGTTATGGTGTAATTTCGGTGTTTTTATTCCATATTGTAATTAATGTTGGGATGACAATTGGCTTGGTTCCTGTAATTGGTATTCCATTGCCTTTCTTTAGTTATGGAGGTTCATCGCTTTGGGCTTTTACTATACTGCTTTTTATATTTTTAAGATTAGATGCAAGCCGCCTTGAACTTTTGCGTTAATTGAACAATTTTAGCTCAACTTCATTTATATATAATCATTTAAAAAAATGCTTATATGAGTTCACATAAATTTGATGTTACTAAACTTAACAAATTGAATAATCCTGAAAGGATAAAAGATTTTCCACTTGATTTTATTTTAGGAAAACTGCAAAATAATGAGTTTAATGTAATTATAGACCTTGGTGCAGGAACCGGATTTTTTAGTATTCCATTTGCAAGCCGGTTTAAAGCTTGTAAAATATATGCCTGCGATATTTCAGTTACTATGATTGATTGGATGAAAGATAATGTAGTTCCAACACACAGTAATATTATCCCTTTAAAAATGGAAGAAAACAATGTGCCATTACATAGTGAAATGGCTGATTTGTTGTTTATGGTTAATTTACATCACGAGCTGGATAACCCGGAACAAATATTAAAAGAGAGTTACAGAGTTTTAAAATCAAAAGGGAGTATTGCTATTTCAGATTGGAGGAAAGAAGTATCCGAACGCGGGCCATCCATAGATATCAGGTATGAATCCGAGGAAGTTGAAGTACAACTTAAAACAGCTGGTTTTAAAAATATCAGGATTTTTAAAGATTTCCCAAATAACTTTTTAATTATTGCCGAAAAATAAAAGGTTTAAGCATTATGCTTAAACCTGCAGATTTGAAAATTCTTCTGTAATATCAAATGGGTATTCGGGGTATTCAAAAACAGGGAAGCGTTTTTCTGTTTCACCAATTGAATATCCCCAGATGGTTGAATAATCGTTTACGTTTTCTCCGATTTTTTCCAATTGGCGCAGGTATTCACCAACAGGCTTTGATTCAACGATTATAACATCATCCATTTTATGAATAATAGGGCTGTGCGAACGCGTAGCATCGTGTTCGAACTTTAATATCCTGCGTCCGCGGCGGGTAATGCCCACCGTTCTGAATGTAAGGCTTTTCCCTACGCCCGGAAGGTTTATTACATTTCTGTCGGTGGCTAAAAATGGTAAATTTTCCCTATCGCGCAGATACGAAACATTTTCAATCATGTTTTTTGCATTCAAAGGATACATCCGAATAAGCTCAATATATTTTTTAGGGATTTTACCAATTCTTTTTTCTTCAATTTGTTCTTGCACTGCTCGGGCGTTTGTTGCAAAATTGTGGTAATTCTCCATGTAACCTTTTACCGAAAAAGTATAATAGGTAATTACACCAATATCATTTAAAACCTTCCGAAGTTTATTGGTATGCCCACGCCGTGATGCCGATGCTGTAAAAACCAGCTGATTGGTTATTATCCAACCGGAAGCAATTATTTTTTCGATAGCAGTTTTTACCTCAGGTGTTATTTCCATTGCCGATTCGAAATGGGTCTGGATAACAAACTGTTTAATCCCTATCTGCGAGGCTTTATTTTTAAAATCTTTAAGGATTTTTAAAAGGTCGTCGGTAATTCGTTGGGGTAAATATACAGGAAGCCTTGTTCCAAGCCTTACACGAATCATTTCGGCGTATTTCTGGCCATTTTTTATTTCCTTATTTTTTTCAACTTTCCGGACCGCCATTTCATAAACTTTATCCAGGATTAATTTCAGGGTTTTGTCCGAACTCATTAAGGCATCACCTCCAGTAATAAGAATATCCCTAAGTTGAGTGTCATTTTCAAAATACCTTAACAGGCGCTCTAACTTCTCGGGCCATTTTTCGGTAGGTTCCAGTTTTTCAAGGTCGAAATTTAAATTACCTCTCTGAAAATCGTACATACGCTGACAAGAAGCACAAAGCCCTCCACAAGCCCGGCCAACTGAATCGGGAATTAAGATGGCAACCTCAGGGTAGCGCCTGTGCACATTGTGGCTCGAAGGGAGTATCCATCCTGCAGCATTTGGTTTTCCTGATTCAACAATATCTTCCTTTTCCCAGGCTACAATATGCCCAAACTCATGTATAAGTTCTTTGCTGTAAATAATATAATCGCGAATTGCAGCATCAGCATATTTCTTTTTGGGGTTATCAACATTAAGCAAAGAAAGATAATACGGATTAACAAAAAACGGGATCCCTTTTTTTTCAGCTTCTCTTAAAATCGTTAATGTTTCATTATCCAGGGTATAATTTAGCATGCGGTTTAAAAGTTCAGGGTTGCGGACCGCAAATTTCAAATGAAACTGTTTAGTGTTCCACCATTCATTAACTTTTTTTATTTTTTCTTCTTTCGAAATCCCTTCTTCGAAAAAGTATTTTAATGTTTTTACTGATTTTGAATCAATTAATTCGATGATAATATCAATTATCCTTGTTTTATTGCGCTTGCGGATTTCAATGATTTCAGGCTCTAAACCCGAAGGGTTATTATCCATCCAATGTTCAACCTGTTCGCGCGAAGGAAGTTTATATTTCCTTTTTCCCGAAAATTGCCTGAATAGTTCTAACATATCTATAAAGAAATAATACTTTCCTCCACCAGTGGCATATTTAGCTGCCAGCCAAAGAATTTTGAACGGAGTATTTATTCTTTTCTGCCCGCGGACATTCAGGTCGGAATAAGAATGGTTTGTGTGGTTAATGTAATCGAGAATCCTTATGGCTGCTACATCCTGCCATCTGATTTTCTCAAATATTTTTCGCCCGGTTATTTCATGTTTATAATACTTATAAGCCTGTTCATCTTTTTTTAGTTCCGGTTCAACCCAGTTTTTAATAGAATCATTTACTTCTTGTTCATTATTGCTCTCGAGTAATATTTTTTTTAATATTGGATTTTCGTCAAGAATTTGATTAACAACGGCTTGTGATTTATGACTGATCGGTACTTTCTCTTCTGCTGTAATATAGGCCATCTCTTTTATCAGTTTAAGTTAGAAAAATAAATCTGCTATTTCGAAAACAGAAAATAGGGTGCAGATTAAAAAATCCTATTATCAGGAAATATAAGAGTTAGGATTTTCAGGAATTGCAAAGTTAATAAAAAATGAGCAGGAATCAAAGTTATACAACGTTAACAAGTCGTTAAATACTTTTAATGTCGATGTTATGTACTGTTTTTATGTAGTATATAATATCAGAAAAGAAAAGTAAAAAGTTCCGTTTTAAAAACTCATAATTGTTTTTTAGTATTTCCATGGCAAAATCGGAATGATCGGGAAGGGAGGTAAAAGTAGCCATGGTACTTAGTACTGATTTTATCCCATCTAAATTGCGGTATGAATATATTCTATCGTTGGCAATCAGGCGTGGAACCATTTCCTGGACTTCGGCCGGAAGCATGTCGTTATATTTGTGGAGTAGATTGTGAAAATTATCAATATATTCCCGTAAATCGATATATGAATAACGTTCCCAGTTTGTGGCTAAATAATGGTCGTATATAATATCAATAACAATACCCGAGTATTTTCTGTATTTAGTTGCAAACAATTGCTTAGCCTCTGATGTGTAGGTGTTCTTGTCGGTAAAAGAATCTATAAAACGGTGTAATAAAATGCCCTTTTTAATTTTATCGGGATATATATGAAAAGCACTCCCTTTCACATAATCGCCAATGAAATTGCCAATCATAACTTCTTCGTCGTTGCCGGATAAATAGATATGGGCAAGAAAATTCATGTATCCCCTTTATTTTTTGAATATCTTACTAAGTTAAAGGAACTTTTTGGCAAAAGGTTCAATCCCTTAACGAAAATGCAAAAATATTTTATGTTTCTTAACATGTTTTCTTGTTTTTTTGCGGATTTGTGTAATTATCACATAATTAGAATTTTGTTGAGGTGAATTGGTGTATATATACCTAAAACTTTATTTTTTAAAATTATGATTTCTTGGTTTAAAATATAACTTTGTTGCACAATTATTAAAAATTAACCTATAAAATAATAAAAAAGGAGGAATTATGGCTAAGAAAAATGTAATCATTATCGGAGCCGCTGGAAGAGATTTCCACAACTTTAACACTTATTACAGAGACAATGCTGACTACAACGTTGTAGCATTTACAGCTGCTCAAATTCCTGATATCGACGGAAGAAAGTATCCTGCTGAATTAGCCGGAAGCTTATATCCTAACGGAATTCCAATTTATGCACAAGATGATTTGGAAAAATTAATTAAAGAATTAAACGCTGAAGATTGCGTATTTTCATATAGCGACGTTCCTTACCAGGTAGTAATGAATATTGGTGCAATGGTTAATGCTGCCGGAGCTAATTTCGTATTATTAGGCCCAGGTAAAACCATGATTAAAAGTACCAAACCTGTTATTGCAGTTGGTGCTGTTCGTACAGGTTGCGGTAAATCGCAAACTTCTCGCAGAATTATCGAATTATTGATGGAACAAGGGCTTAAAGTTGTTGCTGTTCGCCACCCAATGCCTTATGGTGATTTAGTAGCTCAAAAAGTTCAACGTTTTGCTTCTGTTGCAGATTTAGAAAAACACAAATGTACCATCGAAGAGATGGAAGAGTACGAACCTCATGTTGTTCGTGGTAACGTTATATATGCTGGTGTTGATTACGAAGCTATTTTAAGAGCTGCAGAAAACGATCCAGATGGTTGCGACGTTGTACTTTGGGATGGTGGAAATAACGATTTCCCATTCTATCAACCAGATTTAATGGTTACTGTTGTTGACCCACACAGGCCAGGGCACGAATTATCATACTACCCAGGTGAAGCAACTTTACGTTTAGCCGACTATGTTGTTATTAACAAAATGGATTCTGCTGATGCTGCTGCTATTCAGATCGTTCGCGATAACATTGCAAAAGTAAATCCAAAAGCTATTGTTGTTGACGGAGCTTCTCCGCTTACTATTGATAAACCAGAATTGGTGCGTGGTAAAAAAGTATTGGTTGTTGAAGATGGACCAACTTTAACTCACGGTGAAATGAAAATTGGAGCGGGTACTGTTGCTGCTAATAAATGTGGAGCTGGCGAATTGGTTGACCCAAGAGCTTATGCTGTAGGTAAATTAGCCGAAACATTTAAAATTTACCCAAATATAGGAACTTTACTACCAGCTATGGGTTATGGCGACCAACAAGTTAAAGATTTGGAAGCAACTATCGAAAAAACTCCATGTGATGTTGTTGTTATTGCTACTCCAATTGACTTGAACCGTATTGTAAAAATTAACAAACCAACAGTTAAAGTAGGTTATGATTTGCAAGAAATCGGCCAGCCAGACTTAAAACAAGCTGTTAATGATTTTATAAAAAAGAAAAATCTTAAATAAGATACATTTTTAATAAAAGCTTGCTGCTCTTCTTATACCATAAGGGGAGCAGTTTTTTTATTTGTGTGATAAATGTTTTTATTGATATTTAGAATGTTTCTTGTATTTTTGTAGCTTAAATGTAAATCAATAAAATAATTTTTATGATGAGAAGTGTAGCTGCACTAATTCTGCTTATGACAATGTTAGTAACTGCTAACGCTCAAATTGTTTTTTCTGAAGATACAACAAATGCTAAAGCTGAAGTAGCGCAGGAAAGTAATTTGCCTGACTCTGCCAAGCGGCAATCAACAGATGTTGTGTACCGCCACGATGGTACAATGATGTATGTTGATGTTAAAAAAATACACCTGAATGATTTATACTATTCGTTACCAGGGCAGACTAAAGTAACTAAAATGGACCAGCGCTACGTTCATAAAATTGAATATAAATCGGGGAAAATTGAGGTGTTAAACGAAAAACCCTCGAATGTAAGAGAAACCAACGATTATCGAAAAGTTAAAATAACACAAAGCAATATTGATGTTGATGGATTAATTGAGGTAGCAAAACTTGATGCCCGTGCTGAAGGAAGCGAACGAGGCTATTCAACACTGGAATCATTGGAAAGGTCTGCAACTATAATGTTACGAAAAAAAGCAGCTTCTGTAAATGCGGATATTGTTTTAATTACCGATAAAAAAGTAAATATTGCCTTTGGAGAAATACCTTCGATTGTTTTATATGGCACTGCTTATTCTTACAGGTAATACTTTAAAAATCAGGCATTTACTTTTTTATTCATATAATCTTTAATTCCTTTTTTGTAGGTTCGGCTAACAGGTATTTTTATATCTCCTATTTTTATTTCATCGTTTGTATATTGTTCTATTTTATCTGCATTAACAATAAATGATTTGTGCACACGTATAAAATTTTTATGTGCAATCTTTTCTAAAATATTTTTAAAGCTCATTAATGTAATAATCCTTTTTTGCTGGCTTGTATGTAACGAAAGATAATCTTTCATTCCTTCGATATAGAGGATATCATCAATAAATATTTTTACTATTTTGCCACCACTTTTTATGTGAATATGGCCTTTTTCATTTTCTGAATAGTCTGATTTTATAATGGCCCGGTCTTTTTGAATTAAGGCATAAACCTTTTCAACAGATTTATAAAATCTTTCAAACTGTAATGGTTTAAGAAGGTAATCGGCAACTTCAAAATCATAACTTTTAAGGGCATATTGGTCAAAAGCCGTTGTTAAAACAATATATGGTTTAGTGTTTAGTTGATTTAAAAATTGAAAACCCGTCATTTCAGGCATTTCAATATCCAGGAAAATAAGATCCACTGTGTTTTTTGAAAGAAAATTTATTGCATCAGAAGCATTATCGAAGCTGTTTTTTAATTCCAAAAAATCTATTCGCGATATAAATCGTTTAATCTTATTTAAAGCTAAAATCTCATCATCAATGGCTATCGATGTTAATTTCATTATTCCCATATTTTTAGTTGTACACGAAATAAATTGCCGTTTTGTGATATATCAAGTAAGTGATTATCAGGATAACTAAGTTCTAACCGCCGTTTCAGGTTTTTTAATCCGATTCCATTTTTGTTATTCGTATTAATAAATTCCGAAACATGGTTTGTACATTCGAGCTGAAACTGGTTTTTATTAAACATGAATTTTATATCGATACCGGTTGGTTTGGCTTTTCGATCCACGTATTTCACCGCATTTTCAATTATCGGTATAAAAAGTAAAGGAGGAATTTGCCTGTTTGAGTAAACACCTTCGATACTACATTGAATAAAATCTTTATTTTTAAAACTAAAGCGTATAAAGTTTATATAATTCTCGATAAACTCAATTTCTTGTGGAGCTTCAACGGTTTTAAGTTCCGATTCTTTAAGTACATATCGTAATATCTCAGACAAATAAAATATAGCTTTTGAAGCTTTTTCCTGATCTTCGTAAATAAGTTCGTCGATATTATTTAAAGAATTAAACAAGAAATGCGGGTTTATCTGGCTTCGTAAATATTTAAGTTCAGATTCCATCTGTTTCATTGAAATTTCCGCTTTCTGAAACTGGTTAATAATATTTAAACGTACATATTTAATGGTTGCAGCCATTCCGGTTATAGAAAGCAAAATAAACAAGCTATTCGAAAATTGTTCAGGAATCGACTCTGCTGCCTCAGTGTAATATAGCTTTGGCAATATATAATTAGTAACAAAAATCGAGATGGATGTAAGAAAAATAATGGTTATTAAGGTAAATAGGATAAACCTGAATAATTTTAACGGAACCAGGTATTTAGGGAATAACACATACAATACAAAGTAAACAGCAATAATATCCTGTGGTAGGAAAAACAGATTGTTTTTCAATATTTCCCAGAAGTTACCTTTATAAATAAAAGGGAAAAAGGTATACATAAATAAAATCGCAAGCCAAAAGGCTATGTGAGATAAAATTCTGTTATTGAACAAATAAAACGCCCGCATTCTTTTTAAATATTTGTTATAAAGATATTTCAAATAAAAAACAATTAAAGGATAAGTTGTCTAAAAATATAGTCTGCTTGTCTAAAAAATGAATTGATTCATAAGCGGATAGATTATTTTTAAATTATTAATGTGAAAATCAAATACCGCATTATTCATTGAATTAATAAAATTGTAATTCAAGGACTAAAGCTGGATAAAAAATTATGCATCAATCATTAAATTATAAGGTCTTTATAAAAATTTAAAATTAGCAATCATGAAAAAATTCATTTTATTTTTATTCATAGTGAATTTCACATTTAAAATTGATGCTCAGGAAAAAAACTCTGTTTTTGATTTTTCAGGAATGGACATTTTCTGGGAAATATTTGAATATCTTGAAAATGATAAAGAAGCTCCTACGGAACTTTGGGAGAAGTTATATAATAATCCCGGATACAAAACTGCCATAGATCGCGAATTTGGTACAAGGTATTTTAAATCATATTTCGAAATGGCTTATATGCCTTCAAAAAAGGAGGATCTGCAAAAAAGATTAGAGCAGAAAAACTTTTTTACATCGTATCTGGAACATTTGGTGAAGGTAAAAGAAAATAAAGATCTCATTAAAGAAGCTCAAAAAAGGCTTGAGAATTCGCCGGATTTTTATTACAGGGCACTTGAAAAAACATCAAAACTTTTACCTGCCGGTACGTTAGAAAAGTTTGAAAAACCGGTTGTGTCATTCATTATTTTTGGCCCTGACGGACGAGGGTATGAGCCTATAATTATTGACCTGTTGTATTTTGAAACTGGTAATCTGGATATGGAAAGATTCCTGGCTCATGAACTTCATCATGCATATATGGATAATTTCACTTTATTTAAAGATGGCCAGGAAATTATCAATTGGGTTACTTACCTGGTATATTCAGAAGCAATGGCCGACCAAATTGATAAAATAGATAAATATTATAATACTGAAAACCCAGACACCTCAGAACAAGCTGTAAAGTATCGCGAACTTGTTGAGAAAAGCCCTGAAATTATTGTGCATTTGGATTCATTACTTTCAGAATTGTATCATAATCAAAAGAATTACTTTGAGAAAGCAAAAGATATTAGTAGAAGTATACCAATGAGTGGACATACACTTGGATATTTTATGGCATCAAAAATTTTAGAATATGAAGGGAGAGAAGAATTGATGAAGGATTTTGGTAATCATTACGCGTTTTTCTTTCGATATAATGGAATTGCTAAAGAAAATGGCTTGCCTTCTTTTAGTGAGAGTTCTATGCAATTATTGAAAGATTTAGAACAGAAATATAAATAAATACCGGAAGTTGAATTGGCCTAAAATTACTTACTTCATGTCGAATCTATTTTTGAATTAAAAAGTATTAATGCAAATTTTACATAAAAATTCAAAAATGAATAACATGAATATAAGATTAAAAATGATGATGTTATGCCTGTTAACAGGTATGGTAACCATAGGATATAGTCAGGCCAAAGAGTTGCGCTTAAAAAAACTACACTACGAAAATTCCTTAGGAGAAAAAGGGGTTACAACTTTTTTCTATAGCCAGAGTAATAAAAACTATAAGGCGAAATGGGAACTATTAGATGGTAGCAGGTATTCCATTAATTATCATACTTTAGATGAGCAAGGGAATATGCTACGTAAATACCGCGAATTTTCGGATAGTTTAGTTTCAAATAACTTTTACAAATACGATTCTGATGGAAATTTAATCGAGGATTATTTCGAGCGAAGCGATAATGTAAAAGGCATTGTTTGGTATAAATACAAAGATGGGAAAAAAGTAGAAGCTGAATGCCGGGGGATGAATGGTTGGTTTTTTGGTGTAATCAGATATCAGTATACTGGCGATATATTGAGTAGTGCAATAATTATTAAGGAGGCACAAAAAGTTGGTTCAATAGAATACACTTATGATCAAAATGGAAACCTTGAAAAGGAATATTGGGATTTTGGAGGTAAATGGAATCAGGCTTTTGTATATGAATATGAAATACCGGAATCAAAACAAGCTGTTTTGTATACATATTCAAGTCCGTTATTAAAAGAAACCGATAAATTTTTGGTGACATCCGAAAATTATAGTTGGAATAACGAAAGTAGCGGGCCATCATATTATTATTACGAAGGTAATAAATTGATTAAAAAGATATATAAATTAGATTCATTAGAAACTGTTACTACATATGAATACGATAATGATGGATTACTGATGAAATCATTCCGGAATTATGCTGATGGACGTAAAGCTGAGTTCTCATATCATTATGATGAAAACCGTAGGTTAATCCGCCGATTATTC
>Ga0116164_10001315_pt1 | contig 18952 bp, 10 predicted proteins | sample AD_UKC109_MetaG_FD_89888 | JGI IMG/M metagenome (GOLD analysis project Ga0116164, IMG submission 89888) | Active sludge microbial communities of municipal wastewater-treating anaerobic digesters from Hong Kong - AD_UKC109_MetaG | ecosystem: Engineered > Bioreactor > Anaerobic > Digestate... | reverse complement strand
CCAACGCGCTCTTCACGCCAAGGTTTTTGGTGACCAGGAAGCCCTGCCCGTCATAGTAGTTGACGCCGGTGAAGTTCAGGCCGAGCGAGGTATCGCGCGTGTAGGTCCAGGTGGTGTTACGCGGCAACATGTCGATCTCGCCGGACTGCAGCGCGGTGAATCGCTCTTTCGCCGTCAGCGGGTTGTACTTGACCTTCTCCGCATCGCCAAAGATCGCCGCCGCCACTGCACGACACATATCGACGTCGATACCGGTGAACCGGCCCTTGTCGTCGGCGCTCGAGAAACCGGGCAGCCCGGTACTCACGCCGCATTGCACGAAGCCCTTGCTCTTGACCGCATCCAGCGTGGCGCCGGCATTCACGGCACCGGAAAGCATCAGGGCGGCACCCAGCCCCATCACGTATCTCGTTGCTTGCATGTCGCATCTCCTCCCAAATACCGCGGCCCGTCTGTGCACCGCTGGTTTCTTATTAAAGTGTTTCTGATGACCCAACCTGTACGGCGGTGTTCCGCGGTAGCGGTCGAGGCATCGTGGCCCGAGTGTCTCTTCCCGCGCCTGGTGCGTCAAGAACACCCTGCCGGCACCTGCCGAGGATCAGCTGACCGCGACCCCGGCGATCAGCCGGTTCAGGCCATTCTCGTCCAGCACCTCGACACCGAGATCCCGCGCCTTTTCGAGTTTGGAACCGGCGTCTTCGCCGGCAACAACGTAGTCGGTTTTTTTCGAGACACTGCCGGCGACCTTCGCACCGAGTGCCTGCAGCCGCTGCTTGATCACATCACGCGGTTCCGACAGGGCACCTGTCAGGACGAAGGTCCTGCCAGCAAACGGCAGTGATTCGGGCACAGGGGTCGGCTCGCCTTCGGTCCAATACACACCCGCCTTGCGCAGCTTGTCGATCACCGCCAGGTTATGCGGCTGGCGGAAGAAGGTATGGACATGGTGAGCCACCACCGGACCGACGTCGGGGGTCTGTTGCAGCACGTCTTCCTCCGCTGCAGCAATCGCGTCCAGACTGCCGAACTGGCGAGCCAGGGCCTGTGCCGTGGCCTCGCCGACTTCGCGGATCCCGAGCGCGTACAGGAAGCGCGGCAATGTCGTGGCGCGCGCCTTGCTCAGTGCCCCGACCAGGTTGGTGGCCGACTTCTCGCCCATACGCTCCAGCCCGGCCAGGGTGTCGGCCTGCAGCGTGAACAGGTTGGCCGGGTCGTCGATCAGGGACTGGTCGATCAGCTGTTCGATCAGTTTGTCGCCCAGACCCTCGATGTCCATCGCCCGGCGTGACGCGAAATGCTTGACCGCCTCCTTGCGTTGCGCGGCGCAGTAGAGTCCACCGGAGCAACGCGCCACGGCCTCGCCTTCGATGCGTTCGATATCCGAACCACAGACAGGGCACTGCGCAGGCAGCTTCACTTTCCGGGTGCCGGTGGGGCGGCGCTCGGTCAGCACGCGCACGACCTCCGGGATCACGTCGCCGGCACGGCGCACGACCACGGTGTCGCCTACACGCACGTCTTTACGCTGCACCTCGTCCATGTTGTGCAAGGTCGCATTGCTGACGGTCACCCCGCCGACAAACACCGGCTTGAGGCGGGCCACCGGGGTCACGGCGCCGGTGCGCCCGACCTGAAACTCGACCGCCTCGACGACCGTGAGCTCCTCTTGCGCGGGGAACTTTCTGGCAATCGCCCAACGCGGCGCCCGCGACACGAATCCGAGCTGTCGCTGATCGGCGATACTGTCCACCTTGAACACCACACCGTCGATCTCGTAGGCCAGCTGTGCGCGACGCACGCCGATGTCCTCGAAATAGGCCACGCATTGTGGCAATCCGCTGACCACGCGCATCTCAGGAGAGACCGGCAGCCCCCAACCCTTGAGCAGCGTCATGTTGCCGCTGTGCGTCAGCGCCATCGCACGACCCTCGACCTCGCCGAGGCCATAGCAGAACATCGCCAGTGGTCGCGCCGCAGTGATGCCGGGATCGAGTTGCCGCAGGCTGCCAGCGGCCGCATTGCGCGGGTTGGCAAACACCTTGTCACCCTGTGCCCGCTGGCGTGCGTTGAGCGCCTCGAATCCCCTGCGCGGCATGAAGATCTCGCCGCGCACTTCGAGCACGGGCGGCCAGTCGTCACCGCGCAGACGCAGCGGTATTGACGCAATAGTGCGCACGTTCTGCGTCACGTTCTCGCCTCGCGTGCCGTCACCACGCGTGGCTGCCTGGACCAGCAGCCCCTGTTCGTAACGCAGGCTGATCGCCAGTCCGTCGAGCTTCGGCTCGGCCGCATAGCGAACATCACCATCCCGCTCCAGGCGCTCGCGTACGCGCCGATCGAAATCCGCGAGCGCCTCGGTCGACAGGGCGTTGTCGAGCGACAGCATCGGGACGCGGTGCTCGACCTCGCCGAACGCAGCGAGTGGTGCACCGCCGACCCGCTGGGTCGGCGAGTCCGGCGAAACGAGTTCAGGGTATCTGGCCTCGAGTTCCTGAAGTTCGCGAAACAGCCGATCGAACTCGCTATCGGGAACCTGCGGGTCGTCCAGCACGTAGTACCGGTAGTTGTGGTCTTCGATCTGCTCGCGCAGGTGTTCAGCCTTTGCGCGAACGGCCGGGTCCGCGATCAATGGCGACTCCGTGCCAGACGCACCTTGCGCCGGTGTTCGATGACGGATTCCCGCGTGTGCTCCTGCATCTGCCTTGTCAGCTTGTTATGACGCTCGTCCTGCAGTTCGGCGTGCAGCAGGGTGGCCAGGCGGCCACCGATGGCCAGCATGTCATTGTAGATCTCGATGCCGTCGCGCACACCGGGCAGCTGGGTGAACAGCGACAGCCCCGGGGTGGTGAATGCCGCCATTTCATCGATCGGGAAGGTCCCGGGCTCCACCATGCTCGCCATGCTGAACAAGACCCGGTCACTGCTGCCATCGTGGCGGTGATAGATCGACATCTCGCCATGCACCAGACCAACCTCGCGACAGGCCCTCTCGATTGCACTCCCGGCGAGCACGCCGTCGACTGCCTTCAGATTGATCACGATGATCTTGCGTTCGACGTCGTCGGCAAGCGCAGGGTCGGCGTGCAGGTAATTGCTCTCGCCGTGCGCATCGAAACGCAGATCCATCGAGAACTGCGGCTCGGCATCGCCCTGCGCTGTCGACCATTCACCCAGGTCTGTCGGATCCGGGTCGAGAACAGGCTTGGCACGCCGCACCGGCTTCGTGTTCGCCGCGGCCTCGGTTTCATCGTCGACACGCATCTCCGGAACAGACTCCACGGCGTCCTCCATGCCCGATTCGGTCAGTGCCAGCGATTCGTCACGCAGGCCGTCCGGATCGATCGACATTGCCGCAGGCACACGTTTGACCCGCCTGACGCGAGGTGCTGCCCGCTTGTAGCGATCCCAGAGGTAGATACCCACCACCAGCACCACGCCGAGCGCTATCAGAACCAACCTGACCAGATTCGAATCCATCGCAGTTTGCCGTCTAACGGTCTCCAGATTGCTGATCCATCTTCGTCATCGACGGATCCTTCAAACCGCGGCCAGCGCCGCCGCCTCTTCGACATCGACCGAGACCATGCGCGAAACACCAGGCTCATGCATGGTCACGCCACTGAGCTGATTGGCGATCTCCATCGTCACTTTGTTGTGGGTGATGAAGATGAACTGGACGTGCGCGGACATCTCCTTCACCAGCGCCGAGTAGCGCCCGACATTGGCGTCATCGAGCGGCGCATCCACCTCGTCCAGCATACAGAAAGGTGCCGGATTGAGACGAAAGATCGCGAACACCATTGCCACCGCGGTCAGTGCCTTTTCACCACCGGACAACAGATGAATGCTGCTGTTGCGCTTGCCCGGCGGCCTTGCCATCACCGTCACGCCGGTGTCGAGCAGATCTTCGCCGGTGAGTTCGAGATAGGCGTGACCACCACCGAACAGTTTCGGGAACAGCTCCTTGAACCCCGCATCGACGCGGTCGAAGGTCTCTTTGAAACGCGTGCGGGTCTCTCGATCGATCTTGCGGATCGCCTCTTCCAGCGTCGCCAGCGATTTGCTGATGTCCTCATGTTGGGCATCGAGGTAGGCCATGCGCTCGCTCTGTTCCTGAAACTCGTCGATCGCCGCGAGGTTGATCGGGCCGAGACGCTGGATACGGTTGCCCAGGTCCTCGGCCCGCGCCTGCCATGCGTCGACGGCGGCGTCCTGCGCCATATCCTGCTGTAACTGCTCGCGCTCGAAGCCGGTTTCCGCCAACTGCTCCTCGAGTGTGCGGCTGCGCACCAGGATCTCCTGGCGTGCCATCCGGGTCTCATCGAGGCGGCTGCGCTCATCCTGCACCTGTTGTTCAACGCGGTGCCGCGACTGGTCGAGTTCACGCAGTCTGTGGTCGATGCTCTCCAGACCCTTACGGGCCTGCGACAGGCTGGCCTCGACTTCGGCACGTACCTGCAACTGCTGCTCCAGGCGCACCTGCTGCTCGCCGATCGGCGCCTTGCCGGCATCGAGCTGGGCCTCCAGGCCGCCACAGCGCTCCTGCATTTGAGTCAGCTGCTGCTGCATCCTCCCTATCCCGGAACGCAACGAGTCCTCGGAACTGCGCATCGATTCCACGCGCAACGCGATTTCGTGCACCCGGTTGCGTGCCGCACTGGCTGTGCCGCGCGCCGCATCCAGTGCAGCCCGCAGCGCATCCCGCTCGGCGACCAGTTCCTCACGATGCTTGGCCAGGTCCTCGATCGAGGCGAGCGCCTGGTGCAGGCGGCCGCGCGCGGCCTGCATATCGGTCACGCCCTGCTCCAACTGCTGGCGCAGATCGAGGGCATCCCTGTCCAGACCCTCCAGGCGATGCCGGATCTGCTCCGCACGCGCCTGCTTGCCGCTGAGCAGGGCGCGCACCTCGGCCACCTTGCGCTGCGCGGCCTCCAGCTCGCGCTGCTGCACCTCGCGTGCCTGCTCTGCCTCGACCAGGGCGCGGCGGTCGGCCGCCAGCTGGTCGGCCAGCTGTGTGACCTGCGGTTCGAGCTGGGTCAGACGCTGGGTCAGCACCCGGATCTCCTGCTCCCGCGCCAGCACCCCGGCACGGGCATCACTGCCCCGCTGCACGCTGACCCAACCATGTCCAACCCGCACACCGTCCGGCGTGACCAGGCATTCGCCGGCCGCCAGCGTATCGCGTCGCTGCAGCGCATCCGCCAGGTCATGCGCAGTGTGAATGCTGTTGAGCAGGTGCAGCAGCGGGCTAGGCCCGCTGACATGTGCCGCGAGCGTGCCTTCGCGTGCCTGTGGCCGCGCGGCGCCCGTCTCGAACAGTGTCAGGACCCCGCGTTCGAGGCGCACCAGGTCCGCGGCCGGGGCATCGAGATCGTCGACCATGACCGCCTGCAGCTGCTCGGCCAACACCACCTCGGCAGCCTTCTGCCATTCGCCAGAGACTTCGATCGTCTCGAGCAGGCGGCGCGCCTCGCCCAGACCCTTGTCGCGCAGCCAACGCTCGATACCCTTGTCGCCCTCACCGCGCGCGGCCTGCTGCAGGGCATTGAGTGATGCCAGCCGACCGCGCAGCGTCTCCAGCTCGGAGCGTGCCGTGGCCAGTTCTTCCTGCGCCTCCTGGCCGCGCTGGCGCAAGGTCGCGATCGACTGCACACGTGCCTCGACACGCCCCCTGAAGGCTATCAGTGCGGCTTCGCCTTCGGATTCACGGCGTTGCAGGTCGGCAATCTCGGCTGCCAATGACACATCGGCGAGATGCCCGCGCTCCTCGTCGTTGCGGGTCAGGCGGCGCTTCAGCTGCACCTCTTGTTGTTCGAGGTGATTGAGCCGGGTACGCTCCACCTGCGCCTGCTGCGCCGGCTCGTTGGCACCCTGGTTGAAGCTGTCCCAGTTGGTCTGCCAGGCCAGCATCGCCGCCTCGGCATCCTGCAGCGCCTTTGCCGCACCGTCGGATTCAGTCCTGGCCGCATCGAGCATCGGTTGATCGCGCTCGAGCTCGCCGGCGAGTTCCGCCAGGCGATTGCCATCCTGTTCGCTCAACGCCATCGCCTCGGCCAGCGCCTGGCGGGCCTGAACCAGGTCTGACTCCTGCTGACGACGCGCCTCCCGCGCATACTGGATCGATTCCTCGAGGCGCGCGATCTCCGAGCCGACGGCATAGAAGCGACCCTGGATCGTGTTGAAGGCGTCGTTTGCCTCGGTGTGCGCCGAGCGCTGCTGCTCGATCTCCGCCTCGGTATTGCGCTGTTCGGCGACCGCCGCCTGCAACCGGTTCTCCTGCTCGGCGATGGTGCGGTCGCGCTGCTCCATGTCCGCCAGCATCTGGTCCAGCCGCAGCGCCAGCAGTTCGGCACGCACACGGCGCTCTTCTTCCCGCAGGGCCTTGTATTTCTGGGCCGTGGCGGACTGCCGTTCGAGGTGCCGCAGCTGCTTCTGCACCTCTTCCCGGAGATCGTCGAGGCGTTCAAGATTTTCGCGCGTGTGGCCGATGCGATTCTCGGTCTCGCGACGGCGTTCCTTGTATTTCGATATGCCCGCGGCCTCTTCCAGGTAGACGCGCAGGTCCTCGGGACGTGCCTCGATAAGGCGCGAGATCATGCCCTGTTCGATGATCGAATAACTACGCGGACCCAGCCCGGTGCCGAGGAACAGGTCGGTGATGTCGCGGCGCCGGCAGCGCACGCCGTTGAGGTAGTACAGAGACTGGCCGTCGCGAGAGACCTGGCGCTTCACCGAGATCTGGCTGTACTGCGCATACTGCCCGCCCGCACCGCCGTCGGCATTGTCGAACACCAGTTCAATGGTGGCCGTGCCGACCGGCTTGCGACTGGTCGAGCCGTTGAAAATAACGTCGGCCATCGACTCGCCGCGCAGGTTTTTGGCCGAGCTCTCGCCCATGACCCAGCGTACCGCGTCGATGACATTGGACTTGCCGCAGCCATTGGGTCCGACGATACCGACGAGATTACTGGGGAACAGGACCGTGGTCGGGTCGACAAAGGATTTGAAGCCCGCCAGCTTGATTTTTTCCAGACGCATGGCGGGCAAAGATACAGGATGCCTCGGCGCGGATACAAGACGCCGGTCGTTGCTGTGGGATGACCACACAAACCGCATGTATCCCTATGTTTTTAGATGGTTTTCGTGGGTCACCTAAAGTGATTTCTCGCACGACCCGCCTGGCGCCTCGCGTATAATGCGCGGCAATCTGCGAACTGTTGCCAGGAAATGCCATGTCCACCCGAGCCAGCAAAGATCTGGAGACCTTCGAAAATCCGCGCCCTGAGCGCGATTACACCATCCGAATCCGCCTGCCGGAATTCACCTGTCTGTGCCCGAAAACCGGACAGCCGGACTTCGCGACGTTGCATCTGGAATATGTTCCGGATGCGAAATGTGTCGAGCTGAAATCGCTGAAACTCTATATCTGGTCGTTTCGCGACGAGGGGGCGTTTCACGAGGCCGTGACCAACCGCATCCTCGATGACCTGGTGGCGGCAACCGCACCCCGCTTCATGCGTCTGACCGCCGAGTTCAATGTGCGCGGCGGCGTCTATACCAATGTGATTGCCGAGCACCGCGCGGATGACTGGCCGACACCACAGGCCATCCACCTGCCCTGAGCCATGACGCCGTTGCGCTCGCGGCCCGACTGCTACGTCGGTGTCGATCTCGGCACCTCGGGCTGTCGCGCGATCGCGATCGACCGTCAGGGCCACAGCATCGCCGAGGCCCGCGCCGCGCTGCCTGCGTCACGACACCCCACACCGGGTGCGAGCGAACAGGACCCGCAAACGTGGTGGCCGGCCATCACCCGGGTACTCGGCAGACTCGCCTCACAGGCATCCGGGCGCATCCGCGCAATCGCCGTCGACGGCACCTCCTCGACGCTGCTGTTGTGTGACGAACACGGCGCGCCCTGCAGTCCGGCATTGATGTACGACGACACCCGGGCACGCGACCAGGCGCAGGCGATCGACGCGGTCGCCCCGCCCGACAGCCCAGCCCGCGGCGCGGGATCGGCGCTGGCCAAACTGCTGTACCTGCTCGAGCAGGCGCACGATACGACGCCTGCACACGCGCTGCACCAGGCAGACTGGATCGCGGGGCGCCTGGGTGCCGGGTACGGCATCGCCGACGAGAACAATGTCCTGAAACTGGGTTATGACCCGGTTGCCGGTCAATGGCCGGCCTGGCTGCAGGCATTTCCGATGGTGTCGCCCCTGCTCCCCGAGGTGCGTCCGGTCGGCGGTGTGACCGGCTGGATTGCCCCAGAGGTGGCCGCGTCACTCGGGTTGCCGAACGACGTGCTGTTGGTCGCGGGCACCACCGACAGCAACGCGGCCACATTGGCGGCCGGCATCAGCCAGGCCGGCGATGCGGTCACGTCACTCGGCAGCACCCTGGTGCTGAAGATTTACAGCGACCACCCGATCGCCTCGGCGCGTTATGGCGTCTACAGCCATCGAATCGGCGGCCGATGGCTGGCAGGCGGCGCCTCGAACAGCGGCGGCGCCGTGCTGCGGCAGTTTTTTTCGGACACCGAGTTGACCGCGCTCAGCAAGCGCATCGATCCCGATCGGCCGACCGGCCTGGACTACTATCCGCTGCCCGGCATCGGTGAACGCTTTCCGTTCAGCGACCCCGACAGGCAACCGCGGATGCAGCCCCGCCCGGCATCCGATCACGCGTTTCTGCAGGGGCTTTTCGAGGGCATCGCGGCGATCGAGGCCGCCGGCTATCACCGTCTGGCAGACCTGGGGGCGCCGTATCCCCGGCGCGTGCTGTCCAGCGGTGGTGGCGCGAAAAACCGGGTGTGGCAGCGGATCCGTGCGCGCGCACTCGGTGTCCCGGTCGTGCCTGCGATGCACGGCGAGGCTGCCTATGGAACGGCGCTGTTGGCGCGCGCGGCGATCGTCAATGACGCGGCGGATCCGCGAGGCCGGGGGTGACCTGGGCTCGCCGACAGGATCAGCCGCGCAGCCTGGCCAGCAGTTGCTGCGCCGAGACTGCAAAGGCGCTGTTCGGTTGCTCGCGGATGATGCGTTCGAGCATCGGACGGGCCTCGCTGTCACGGTTCATGCCATGCAACGCCTCTGCCGTGTGCAACGCGATCTCGGCATTGCGCGGGGCGATGATCAGGGCCTGCTGCAGCGCGGCAAGCCCCTCGCTCTTGCGCCCCTGGCGGAACAGGACCCAGCCGTAGGTGTCGACGATCTCGGCGCGTGACGGGGACAGCTCATAGGCCTGGGTCGCCAACTCAACTGCGCGCCTGCCGTCACGCTCAAGATAGAGCCAGGCCATGTTGTTGAGAATCACCGGATTCGGATCGGCATGCTTGAGTGACTGCTCGTAGGCCGCCAGGGCCTCGGTGTCGCGGCCCATCTGCTGCTGCATCATGCCGAGGTTTGCCCAGGACTGGCCATCTTCCTCTGCGTTCTTCAACCACTCCTGCAGCACCGTAGCCGCTCGCGGCGTCTGCCCGTCGGCAGCAAGCTGGCCGGCAAAGGCATTGACGCGCCTGGAGTTGCTTTCGATCCGCAGCGCGGCTTCGGCAGCCAGCAATGCCTCGGCTGCGAGACCCTTGCCGCGATAGGCCGCCGCCTCGATATCGTGGCCGTACACGCTGTCGGGGAAATGGGTCTTGACCTGTTGCGCGATCTCAAGGGCAGCATCGAACCGCTGCTCACGCAACTCCAGTTCCGCCAAGCCGACCCAGACCACCGGGACCTTGTACTCGGTGTCCAGCGCGACGGCCCTGCCGAAACTCGCGCGCGAGGCCGCTGCATCGCCTGCGGCTGCCTGGGCACGCGCCAATTGAAACCATCCCTCGATCGAGTCCGGTTGTGCCTCGGTCAGTTTGTTCAGCGTAAACATGGCGCTGGCGAAATCCCCGGTCTGCAGCAGCGCCATACCCTTGAGGCGCAACACCGCCGGCACCTCTGACTGCTCTGGCGGCAGTCCGGACAACAGACTGTTCGCCTTGAGACCATCGTTCTTGCGCAGATAGGCCTCGGCCAGCACAACAATGGGTTGCAGCGCCCGCGGATTGGCCGCGTTGGCCTGCATCAGCAGCCGCTCGGCCTCGGCCTCGTCGTCCCTGGCACTGGCGAGCACCGCCATCCCCATCAGCGCCCCCAGGTGACCGGGGTCCTGCTTGATGATCTGTTCATAGGCTGCCGCTGCATCGTCGGGACGCTGTGCCGCCAGCGCGAGCCGCGCCAGGTTCATCCGCGCCACCTGGAACGCGGGGTCTTTTTCCAGCGCACGCTCGAAGCGTGCCCTGGCGTCGTCGAACCTGCGCTGCGCAAGAAATGCCAGACCGGTCAGGTTGTAAGGGATCGGGCTGTCGGCCATGCGCTGCTCGAGCGCCTCGGATGCGGCTACCGCCTTGTCGTATTCGCGCTTGTTCAGATAACTGAGGACCAGAAGCACGTCGGCCTGGACCACGTCCTGGCCAAGCGCGACCGCCGATTCGAGCTGTGTGATTGCCCCCGAGGTGTCGCCGGTGGCGATCTTGCCCACCGCCAGCTGGGTGCGCAGCATTGCCTGATCGGGGTCTATCTCGACCGCGCGCTGGATGTATTCCGAACCCCGCGAATTGTCGCCGACCTGGATGTACGCCGTACCCAGCAGGGCCAGCAACTGGGCGTCCCGGGTTTCGTCATCGACCACTGACGACAACACTGCAATCGCCCGGTCCGGCTGGCGCAACTTGAGGCGCGCCGCACCAAGGACCTTGGCAACCTGCAGATTCCCCGGCGTGCTCGCGAAAACGCGCGTCAGGTAGTCATCCGCGATCGTGAACTGGTTGCGCCCATAACTGACGATGCCATACAGCAGTTGTGCCTGCAGGTTCGACGGGGCGGCGCGCAGCAATACCTGCAACTCGTCCGAGGCTCGCTCGAAGTCTTTTTCCTGGAACGACACCAGTGCCTGCAGGTAATTGACCGCCGGCAGGTCGCGCGTAATGCGATTGAGCACTGCGAGATCCTGCTTGGCAGCGGCGATATCGCGCTGCGCGATATGCACCAGTGCAGAACCGACATGTGCCCGCGGATTGTTGGGCGATTCCACCGCGGCAAGCGCATAGTCGCTGGCAGCCTCATCGAGACGCTGCATGCGCCGCAGCAGGTCGCCTCGCGCCAGCAGGCTTTCCGCATGCCTGGGGTTGTCGACCAGAACCTCATTGATCTGGGCCAGCGCCTCTTCCTCACGCCGTTCACCCAGCAGGATCTGGGCCTTGCCCAGGCGCGCCATCGGGTTGCCACCTTGCAGCGCAAGCGCGGCGTCATACGCGGCAACTGCATCCTCGATCTGACGCAACCCGAGGTGCGCATTGCCGCGCAGGGCCAGCAACTCTGCACGCTGCATCGGGTCGAGCGTGTCGTCTACCTGTACCTCGTCCAGCAGCGCCTGGAACTGACCCTGCAACATCAGCGCACGCGCATAGCCGGACAGCCAGTCCGCCTTGGCCGCCCCAAGGTCACGGGCGCGTCCGAATTCCTTGGCCGCCGCCGCGCCGTCATTGCCAAGCAACTGCAGCGAGCCCAGCATGAGTCTCGCCTCGACATTGGCCGGATCGGCCTGCAGGGCGTTCTTGAGTTCGATGACGGCCGCCTTGGATTCACCCTTGGCGAGGTGCTGGCGGGCCTCCTCGACATAACGGTCGGCCGATGCCGACACCGCGACCCCGGCATTGAGCAAAAGCCCGCACAGGCTCAGCACACCCACGAAAGTCCGAACTTGGCCAGTCAATAACACGCGGCAAACTCCCTTCTGATCCAATTCGACACCCGCAGATTATCCGGGGCAGATGAAATGTCCATGAAACACACAGGCATCAACGGCAGCCACGCTGCCGAGGGCCGGCTCAGTCCCCAATCGAGTACTTCTTCATCAGATTGTACAAGGTGGGACGGGTCACCCCCAGCAACTCGGAGGTCTTGGAGACGTTGCCGTCCGTGCGCGCCAAAGCACGCAGGATCGCCTGCGATTCCGCCCTTTCGCGCACCTCGCGCAGGTTGAACGGCTCCTGCTCTCCGGCGTCTGCCAGTCCCGGGAGTTCGAGATCCTCGAGCGTAACCTGGTTGCCATCGGCCATGATCACCGCGCGTTTGACCCGGTTTTCGAGTTCGCGGACGTTGCCAGGCCAGTTGTAGGCCTCCAGTGCCTCGACCGCCTGTGGCATGAACCCTTTGACCGGACGCTTGAACTGTGTCGCGAAGCGTTCGAGAAACGCACGCGCCAGCAACAGGCTGTCGCCCTGACGCTCGCGCAATGGCGGGACACGGATCGTCGCCTCGTTTATCCGGTAATACAGGTCCTCGCGGAAATCCCCCTGCTGGATCAGTGCCGGCAGGTCGCGATGGGTGGCACACACGACCCGCACGTCGACGGCGATCTCGGCGCGGCCACCGATGCGCTCGATAACCCGCTCCTGCAGAAAACGCAGCAGCTTGGCCTGCAGTGGCAATGGCAGGTCACCGACTTCATCGAGGAACAACATGCCGCCATTGGCCACTTCGATCTTGCCGGGCGTGGTCTTGGCAGCACCCGTGAAAGCGCCTTTCTCATAACCGAACAGTTCGCTCTCGAGCAGGGCCTCGGGGATCGCGGCACAGTTGATCGCAACCAGTCGCTTGTCGCGCCGATCACTCATATTGTGCAGCGCCTTGACCAGCACCTCCTTGCCAGTGCCGCTTTCGCCCAGGATCAGTGTGGATACATCGGTGGGCGCCAGCTTCTCCACTGTGCGGCAGACCTTGTGCATTTCGGCACTGGAAGCGATCAGGCCCTCGAGCGCCGACGATCCGTGAACACTCTGCAGCCGGCGGTTCTCCTGCTCGATGTGATACAGGCGCGCGGCGCGCTGCACGGTCATCCCAAGCAGGTCGGGATCGATCGGCTTTTCATAGAAATCGTATGCCCCCATCGCGATCGCCCGCATCGCGTTGGTCCTGTCATTATGGCCAGTGACCACGATGACCTTGGTGTCGGGTGCAAGCGCAAGGATCTCCTCCAGAACCGCGAAGCCCTGTGTGACCCCGCCGGGATCGGGTGGCAGACCGAGGTCCAGCGTTACCACCGGCGGCTCCAGCCGGCGCAGATGCGCAATGGCACCCTCGCGGTCCTCAGCCACCACGACATCGAAGTTTTCAAAACTCCACTTCAACTGGCTTTGCAGGCCAGGATCGTCTTCAACGATCAGGAGTTTGTCTTTGCTGTCCGCCACTAATTCACCGATCCTTCCCCGTGCAGACCGTCCACTGCTTTAATTCGGCAGCGGGCCGTCCGCCAGAGGCAACATGATACGAAACAGGGTGCCGCGCCCGGGCGCACTCTCGACCACGACCTGGCCCCCGAGCGCCGATATGACCTCACGGCACTCGTAGGCACCTATGCCCATGCCAGTCAGACCCTTGGTGGAATCAAACGGCCGAAACAGCCGAGTCTTTATGAATTCAGCATCCATGCCACTGCCAGTGTCACGGATATCCACTATAACGTGATCACCCGCCACCCGCAGCCCGACGTCGATGCGGCCCTCCGGTGGCGTCGCATCCTGGGCGTTCTGTATCACATGCCCCAGTACCGACGACAGCCGGTCCGGCTCGGCGAGAACGAACACTGTCGCGACTTCGGTGGTGAATGCGGGGGACGGCCTGCCCGCCGACTTCGCCGTGACCACGTCGCGCAGTTCGCTTACGAGGTCGACCTGCTGGTTATCACCAGTGATGTCAGCGCTCTTGAGCTGCGCCATCAAGCGGTTCATTTTCAGCACGGCGTTTTCGATGGTGCTGATGGCGTCGTCGATAAACTCCGGGTTGCGCTTGTGCCTGGACGCATTCTTGGCCACCAGGGATAGTTGCGCAATCAGGTTCTTCAGATCGTGCATCACGAACGCTGACAGACGGTTGAATCCCTCGAACTGCCGAGCCTCGGCAAGCGCCTCGGCGGCCTGATTGAGCGCGAGGTAGCTGGCAGCCTGCATCCCCACCGTCTTGAGAAGGTCCAGGTTCTCCCAGTTGATCGACTGCGGCGCACGTGGCTGCAACAGCATGACGACGCCCAACAGGCGCTCATCGTGAACCAGCGGCACGATCAGCCAGGCATCGGCGTTGTCGACCAGCCAGGCGGGAACCGCGAGGTCGCCATAGATATCCGGCGCATGCCGGAATTCATTGAGATCGATGACCCAGCGCTGGTTCTCCATGAACGGCAGCATCGGCTCGTCTGCCCCGATCAACGGCTCAACCGTATGCTGCGAATTGAAACGCGCACGGAAGCGGAACGCACCCTTCTCCGACCGCGTCCACAGCATTCCTCCCGAGCTTTCGACGATCTCGGCGAGTGCCCAGATGACGCGTTCGTTCAGCGGCAGGTCACCCTGCTTTCCGGCCAGCAGGCCAATGACCCGCAGCCATTCCTCGCGGTAGTCGTAACGGTAGCTGAAGAAATGCTTGTTGAAGAAAACCTTGGTGCGGGCGCGAAACTGCCCCGAAAACAGCAGTGCAACCAACACCACCACGGCACCGAACAGAAAGGCGATCTGCAAGACTCCGCCCCACTCGCCACCGTACAGCTTGATGTAATAGCCGACCAGGGCCATCAGGAGCATGTACAGGCCGGCGCTGAACAGCGTGGTGGAATGCAGCACCATGCGGCGCGATAGAAAGACCGGCAGGCTCCAATCCGGATTGCGCGCCGCGGTGATCCCGATCAGCGGGATGGCCATCGTGCTCACAAAACCACGGGCCGACCAGATGGCGTCGTCCAGGCGATGAAAAAGAACCGCATCCGTGTACAGATAGAAATCGAACACGAACAACGCGCCCAGCCCGAAGCACAGATGCTTGATGCCCCAGCGCTGGTCCACCGGCGTATTGCGGAACAGTTGTTCGACCAGCGCCATCCCGAGCACCGCATAGAGCAGCTGGCCGATCAGCGAAAAATCGCGGTGCAATTCCGTATCGTGGAGCAGGCCCTTCAGCTGCGGGATTTCGACCAGCGCCACCAGCATGAAGAACCCGAGCAACAGGCAGCCCAGGCGCACATAGCCGAGCATCCGTGTGTAAAGCGGGTTGCCTTCGGCAAACGGCTTGAGCAGGTGCAGCACAAAAAACAACCACAGCAGGTTGCGCACGACTTCGGCTGCCCAAACGATCTCCAGGCCGGGCACCCCGTATCCCGCCTGCGCGGCAGCCGCCAGACTCCACAGCGCCGAGGCACCAACCGCCATCAACAGCTGCGAGCCCTGGAACCGGGCCCGCCAGCCGGTCAGCAGCAGCAGGAACAGAATGGTATAGGCCGCGCAGGCCAGGCCGTATCCGTACAATGCCAACGAATTCAGCACGACGCCTCTGCCTCAGCTGGCAACAGGCGGCGCGTGCAGGGCCGCTGATGCGCCAGCCGACCGAAGGCCCGGCGGCGCTCAGTGCGCACCTTTGCCCCACAACACGACCTCGACCGTCTCGAGCAGGATGATCAGGTCCAGGAACGCGCTCGCGTTCTTGACGTAGTAGAGATCGAACTCGAGTTTGTTGCGTGCATCGTTGATCGTCGCACCGTACGGATATGACAACTGTGCCCAGCCAGTCAGTCCCGGCTTCACCCTGTGCCGTTCGGCATAGAAAGGAATCTCTTTTTCCAGTTGCTCGACGAATTCCGGTCGTTCCGGCCGCGGGCCGACCAGGCTCATCTCGCCACGCAACACGTTGAACACCTGGGGTAGTTCGTCGAGGCGCGTCTTGCGGATAACGGCGCCGACTCTGGTGATCCGGTTGTCATTCTTTGTCGCCCAGCGCGCCACGCCGTCGGCCTCCGCGTCCGTACGCATGCTGCGGAACTTGTGTACCCGGAACTGCCGTCCGTTCAGTCCGACGCGCACCTGGTGGAACAACACCGGGCCCTTGCCCCCGCTCTCCAGCATGATCGCCGCGGCCACCAGCAGCATGAACGGCCAGGCCACCAGGAAGATCAGTACGCCGGCTGCCAGATCGAGGGCACGCTTGGAGTACTGGGCCACACCGCTGAGGCGGAAGCCGTCGGAAAAGAAGATCCAGCTGGGATGCAGCACATCGAGCTTTATCCTGGAGGTCTCTTTCTCGAAAAAACTCAAGAGATCGAGGACCATGGTGCCGGACATCTTGCAGTCGAGTATCTGATCGACCGGCAGACGCAGACGGCGGTCATCGGGTGCCACCACGATCTCGTCGACCTCGAATTCCAGGACCATGTCCATGAGGGTACGGTCGTGGTTCAACCAGCGTTCGCGGGCGATGCTGGTCTCCGACGCGTTCACATGTACGTAGCCGACCACCCGGAATCCAGGCTGGCGCGGCTCCAGGTCGGCAATCATCCTGGCCTGCCGGCCGGTACCCAGAACCAGCACCTTGGTCGCCTGCAGATCACTGTTCGTCAGGCGGAAAAACAGGCTGCGCAAGCCCAACACACCGGCGAACGTAAACAGCATGGCGTAGGTCATCACGCCGCGCCCAACCACGAGATCCGGGAAGGTGTAGAACACCACACTCATCGCCACGCTGGCAATCAGGAAGCTCAGCCCGACCCGCACCAGCAGACCGGCGCTGAAAGGCAGGCCGCGCTGGTAAAGGCCGACCGAGATCATCGAAATCGTCATCGCCGTGGCATAGGCCATCGCGGTGTAGGACAAGGTTTCCGGTGCGTCCACCAGCGACAGGCTGCCCTGCGCGTAACGCACATAGAACCCCGCCAGCAGCGAGTAGAACATCACCAGAAACTCGACCACGCCCAGAAGCACGTAAAGTTTTGATACGTAATGGCCGAAAAGCCTGAACATCATGGGTTAAAGGGTTCCTGACCTGCGATACGCGCGCCGAGCCTGACAAACCATTGTGACGCAATCAAACCAATAATCGGAAAATTCATACCAGGATCACTCAATTGCCGGGACTGTCTCGCCTGCGTGGCAGGCCCGGGGTATCATCCACGCGCCGCGGGACGTCCCGCGACTACTTAATATAATCGGAAGGTTTTCTCCCCATGGATATCAAAGACGCAAAGATCGCTGTGATCGGCCTCGGCTATGTCGGCCTGCCTCTCGCGGTCGAGTTTGCCAAAAAGTTTCCCGTGGTTGGCTACGATATCAGCGCCCCGCGCATTAAAGAATTGCGGCAGGGTAAGGACAGTTCTTTAGAGGTCGAGCCCGAAGAACTCGCCGCCGTTTCCATGGCATTCACCGAACAACTGGACGATCTGCGCGACTGCAACGTGTATATCGTCACCGTGCCGACGCCGATCGATGAATACAAGAGCCCGGACCTGCGCCCACTGATCTCGGCCAGTCGCGCGGTCGGCCAGGTGATCGGCAAAGGCGACGTGGTCATCTATGAATCCACCGTGTACCCCGGCGCCACGGAAGAAGACTGCATCCCGGTGATCGAAAACGCGTCCGGACTGGTATTCAACAAGGACTTTTTCGCCGGATACAGCCCTGAACGTATCAACCCGGGAGACAAGGAACACCGGGTCACAACGATCAAAAAGGTCACGTCAGGCTCGACACCCGAGATCGCGGATTTCGTCGACGCATTGTATGCCAGCATCATCGTGGCCGGGACGCACAAGGCCAGCAGCATCAAGGTGGCGGAGGCGGCCAAGGTCATCGAGAACACGCAGCGTGACGTAAACATCGCGCTGGTCAACGAACTGTCGCTGATCTTCGGCAAGATGAACATCGATACCGAGGAGGTACTCAAGGCCGCAGGCACCAAGTGGAACTTCCTGCCGTTCCGCCCCGGCCTGGTCGGCGGGCACTGCATCGGCGTGGACCCCTACTATCTGACCCACAAGGCGCAGGCAATTGGTTATCACCCGGCGATGATTCTCGCGGGACGGCGCATCAATGACGGCATGGGCTCGCACGTCGCCGGCAGCGTGGTCAAGCTGATGCTCAAGCGCGGACTCAAGGTCAACGGCGGACGCGTGCTGATCATGGGTCTCACGTTCAAGGAAAACTGCCCGGACCTGCGCAACACGCGCGTCACCGACATCATCGACGAACTCAACAGCTACGGCATGCAGGTCGACGTATGGGACCCCTGGGTCAGTGTGTCGGAGGCCGAGCACGAATACGGCATCACCCCAATCGCCAGCCCGCAGGACGGGACCTACCAGGCGGTGGTGCTGGCCGTTGCCCACCGCCAGTTCGTGGAGCTCGGACTGGAGAGCATCCGCAAACTCGGTACGCCCGATTCGGTGCTGTTCGATGTGAAATATCTGTTCCCCGCGGCGGCGACGGACGGACGACTCTAAGTAGCTAGAAGGAAAAATCTCATGCGCGTATTGATCACCGGGAGCGCAGGCTTCATCGGCTCCGCACTATCGTTGCGCCTGCTCGAACGCGGCGACGAAGTCATCGGTGTGGACTGTCTCGACCCCTACTATGACGTCACGTTGAAAGAGGCACGCCTGGCACGCACCCGCGACCATGCCAGCTATACAGACGTGCGCGCGCGCATCGAGGACCGCTCGGCGATGGCCGAGACTTTCGCCCGCTACCAGCCGCAGCGCGTGATCAACCTCGCGGCACAGGCCGGGGTGCGGTATTCGATCGAAAACCCGGACGCCTATGTCGACAGCAATCTGGTCGGATTCGGCAACATTTTGCAGGGCTGTCGCAACCATGGCATCGAGCACCTGGTATACGCCTCGTCCAGTTCGGTCTACGGCTCGAACACCAATATGCCGTTCTCGGTGCACGACAACGTCGACCACCCGGTCAGCCTGTATGCCGCGACCAAGAAGGCCAACGAACTGATGGCGCATACCTACAGCCATCTTTACAACATTCCGACCACCGGGCTGCGGTTCTTCACCGTGTACGGTCCCTGGGGCCGGCCAGACATGGCACTGTTCAAGTTCACCAAGGCAATCCTCGCCGATGAACCCATCCCGGTGTTCAACTATG
>Ga0116164_10001314_pt1 | contig 18964 bp, 19 predicted proteins | sample AD_UKC109_MetaG_FD_89888 | JGI IMG/M metagenome (GOLD analysis project Ga0116164, IMG submission 89888) | Active sludge microbial communities of municipal wastewater-treating anaerobic digesters from Hong Kong - AD_UKC109_MetaG | ecosystem: Engineered > Bioreactor > Anaerobic > Digestate... | reverse complement strand
GGGATGGAATCGGTGGTGGATTTGTATATCTCATAGGAAGTCGCGCCGGTCACGGCGTCCCAACTAAGTTCTATCTGTCCGTTCGCTAGGCTTTCAGCCTGCAGATTGCCAGGCGGGTCCGGCCTTGTCATTACAGTGACCTCAATGATAATCTCTGCATTTCCTCCATTCGAGTTTACAAAAACAGAACCGCGGTAGGTATATCCACTGACCAGATCACTACAATCGATGCTTACAACAATATCGTCTGTTTCAGTAGTGGTAGTTCCACTGAGGGGAATGACACTAATCCACGGTATACTCTCATTAACTGTCCATGAGAGGGTCTCCCCCCCTGTGTTCTGTATATGGAACGTGCAACTATCCGTCTCATCTTGATATATCACACCAAAATCCCAAGATGAAGGATCTATGGAAAGCAATGGCGGTCCGGTTACTGTCGGTCCATAATATCTATCGGCTCCATGATCTATAGCTGGTAAAAAATCATATCCTCCACTATTTCCATCTGAAAAATAAAAATAGTAACTGTGGGAACCAGCAGAAAGAGTGGTGGTATACCCATATATTCCATTGCTTGGAGAACCACTATAAAGGGACATTGTATTTTGATATCCGTCGATCCAAACAAAATTATAGTCTGGCGCATCCCCATCTGGATCATAATAATGCACAAGATATGTGAACAGTGTATCCGTTGTCCCATTAGTCGGGGTGACATATCCGTCTGCCAATGAGGGCGAATAATTTGGAGATATCCGAATCGAAGGATCGCCATATACATTGAATCTCATATGATTGGCCCAACGCGTCCATTTTTCATGTTCTAGTTGTGAGCTAGTCAAATAGTAACTTTTTGCGCCTTCATATTCTTCAGTTATATAATTTACAAAACTATATGCAAATCCTGCATTTGTAGAAGAATTAATAAAATTAGTCTGATCAGAGGAATAATAGGTAATATATGTACCAGCAACTGTTAAAATTGCCCCATTATATAACAATGAATGAGTTAAATTATTTGGATATGTTGGATTTGCATTTGAACATGAACATTGAAAAACAATTGAGGGATGATCATCGTCAAGAGTATAAGTATCATTTTGATTTATTATTCTTCCATAAGATGTATAATTTGAGATATATGCACCATAATAACTACCATGTCCCCACCATGCCACTATCCCATAATCATGATTCTTCCATCTATTGGCAGCAGAACCATCTGTTAAGTTTCCATTGCTAGAAAAAGTAGAGTCATACCATGTTCCTTGATCGTACATCGTGTAAGCATTGTATCCCCCTGCTAGAATATAATCTGATTTCATCTGTTCTCCGAGATACGCACCATCAGTGTCGGCATCTGAGAATGCCATAGGTAATAATATATTGTATTGCCATGATGTAGATACCTGATTTTCATAATCGATAGTCTTCTGCAAAATTTTGTCAACATAAGTAATGTCTCCAGTATATGGTATGCGACCCACCCAAAGTTCAGCGTCAAAATTTACCCCACCATAACCACCATCTTGGAACCAACCATATTCTCCATACACCCCATCTCCATCATTGTCCCAATCTCCTGTCAAATCCGCATAATAATAATCGGTCGGAGACCATCCATTATCCACTTCAGATGAACCTGGGTGACATAATTTCATTGGGACAATCGACGAATTTGGATCAGGATCTCCAATCAATAACACATATTCAAAACTCCAATTTTCATATCCATAAATTAAGTATTCCCTAATATTTTCCGGAGTGCTTGTTCCATATTGGTCTTCAGTAGCAATGCCTACACTGAAACCCATAGAGGCCTTATGATTGAGAAAGTCAATGATTTTTGTGCTATTAATGAGGACTTCGTTCGTTGTAACAATAATATAATCAAAAACATAGCTTGTATCTATTAAACTGGATGAAATTATGTCCGAATTCAGAACAGTAGGTATTTTCGAGTAAGAAACATCTATTTTGGGCCTTAGGGTATCCGGATACCAATTACTTGCCTGTGAATAATTTACAAACATTTCTGCCGCAATATCATCGAAAGCATTGTCTGATAATATTAATTGAGTTTCAACTGTGTCCATCATGCTTTCCGGCATGGTTTGGTAACTGATTTTTATCTCAATATTATCACAATAGTAAAGCTTTCCTTGAACAGGATTGTACTTGAAAGGATAGAAATAAACCCTAACAAACTTCCATTTTCTCATCTGTGCGGACTCTTCTTTAATAAATATTGAATCTATCGGATAAAAGGAATCACTTTCATAAACATCTATGTTTTTGCCATCAACAATCGTTTCACTCCCCCAATAACAGATTTCTTCCCCATCCACATAAGTACAGATTGGAGAACATGGATTTATATCAAAGTATCCCTCAACTTCCTCATAATCTGCATTTATGACCTCCAAGTCCAAAGATTCGAAAATGACATCATAGGGAAGCAGGACCTTATAAATCATATATGGTAATTGAGGATTACCTGGATCGCCATCAAAAAAGGCATCTTCCATCGCCAGAACATCTAAATTATTTACATCTTTTTCGATTGAATATTCTCCAGAATTTAAAGATAGTTGTATAAAATTATAATCTTCATCGCCCGTATTGCCGTAAATTGGGGATAGGCTCGATAATAAAAAAATGATTATTATCAGGGGATAAGACATTTTTTTAGTGGGCTTCATGAAAAACTCTCTTCCATTTTTATAAGAGAGGATTATATTAATCGTTTATCCCGGAACCAAGCTTATAAGATACTATTTTTTTGAAACTTGAATAAGTATTGTTATCTCCACATGGCAAAAATTAGATAATAGAAATAATAAAAATTCTGAAAAAATGACAATAAAAAAGGAAAAAAGATCAAGTGACGGTCGTGACCTCTATCTTGTACACATCGGTCAAGACCTGTGAACCTTCATCCGTAAAGGCGAGCAGGCCGAAGGAATCCCCTTCCACGAAGACTATGACCAGATCGTTGTCCAAGACGTTCTCGATAGGCACATCCAACGTTCCAGATGAACAGTAGTATACCACATTGGTGGAATCCAGGATATATCTCGCCTGGTCGAACAGCTGTGTCAGGGTCACGCCATAATAATCGGTCCCATCGAACGTTACCGTAGAGTGTTCAAAAGTCTCCAGGTCCCCCGGAGCCAGCAACAGTGGGGCCTTTACATCGCCGACTATCTGCAACTTGCCGACCGTCGTTGTGAATGTCAGTTTAGTAAGGCCTCGCATCCAGGCCGGACCCCATTTGTGAGGAAGTACCATCCTAAGGGGCTCGGACTCCTGTAGGCGCTCACCGTCCATCTCGTATGCTATGAGGCCGTCTTCAAGCTCGTCCATCTCCAGTGTGACGGTATAGCCGTCAAAGGCTTCCAGGATGACCCTGTCGACATTCTCGTTCAATCCCGCCCTTTCAATGAAGTATTCAATTGGGACCCCGGTCCATTCATTTGTCTCTGTCGTCCCCGTGGTCTTCTCGATGGTGGCCTCGATGGTCTCAGATTCCAGTTCAAGAAGCTCATCGAAAGTGATGGTGAAGGAAGAATCGACTTCTCCCTCTACGGCGAGTTCCCAATCGGTTCCGGAATCTCCACCATCACCACTAACACATCCTGAAAGGAAAATGCATGCTATGATAATCAGTACTATGGCTCTCTTCATCACCATACACTAAAGTCATTCAAATAAAAATGTTATGTCAAAAAAAACATAACGTTTCATGGGCCATTCAAAATTTGGTCAATCGGTCTGTCAGGAGGACGGGTTCGTCATCCTGCTCGTAATCGTCTTCGTCCTTCTTGCCACGCCCGAGGAAAAAGACTATCACGACGATCAGGGCAAGCAGTGGGAGTCCATAATAGATGATCCGCGTGGAGACCCCCTCCGAACGAACGTTGACCTCATTGGAGAGCGAGGACTCCTCGTCGCCGTTATAGGCACTGACCATGTAGTAATGCCTCGTGTTGTCGGATATGTCGTCCTCATAGTATGTGGTGTCGGCGGGGACCTTTGCATGTTTTGCCCTGTCCCTGTAGATCCAGAACCCCTCCTCGCCCACGCTGTTGTCCTGCCATGTCAGTATGGCCGTGTCGCCGTCAAGTTCCACAGATAGATCTGACGGGGGCTCCAACGTCTGCAAGGACAATATAAGGGCCAGGACGAGAACAAGTTTGTAGACCATGATATTTCTCAAATCTACCTATTTATAAATATAATCAATCGCCCATGAAATGCAAAGTGACAACAATGCCATGCTGATACATGTGGTAATTCAAAGACAACATGTTTTTTCATGTTTATTTTCACATTGTTATAGTCTTTAGGGAAAAAAAGGGATATCAACACGAGATAGGCATCTATCACCATGAACGACATGTGCACCCTTGAGGAGTTTCTCAGTTTTCTGAAGGTATCGTGCGGTTTCACCTTCGATACCGAAAGGCATTGCTTTGGCGATCGGATAAAGTTGCAGAAATACGTCTTCATGGCCATAAGGATGGGGCTCGCCCCAAGAGAACAGCTGGACTATAGCATGTACATAAGGGGGCCATACTCCAGCGACCTGGCGGACATCTACTTCCATGAAGGGTCATGGAACAGGCCCATATTTGACAGGAAGAAGTTCGATGTGGCCGGATTCGTGTCCGTCGTGGGATACAGGGACACTAGATGGTTGGAGATAGCCTGCTCCATCGTCTACATATGCCAGAACTCGATTGTCCAGTTTTCAGATGAGATGAACCTTGACACCATCTATGAAAGGCTCAGCCTTCTCAAAGACTTTTCAAGAAAAGAGGTTGCCGATGTATATCAAGAACTGTGCGAGAGGGGGATCTTCGACCTCATAGAAAGCTGAGATGGGATTCCTTGTTCTTGTTCAGGACAAGCACCGTATGTGTGTCCTCCACAAGGGGATGGGACTGGAGCTTCTTTAGGAACTTGTCGAGTTCCTGCCTGTAGGCAAAGACGCATATCAGTACGCCATCGAACTCGCCAGTGACGTCATATATCGTGATGACCTCTTTCTCATTGGAAAGCTCTTCGGCCAGTTTCGGGTACATCCCTCTCTTTATCTTCAGGGATATCATGACGCTCAGATGGTACCCCAAGGCATCATAATCCACCGATACCGTGAAGGATTTTATTATCCCGGTGTCCTCCATATGCTTGATCCTATTGAAGACGGTGCCTACCGAGACATTCACCCTGTTCGCTATCGTTCTCACGGGCGTTCTGGAGTCCATGATGAGCTCATGGAGTATCTTCTTGTCGATTTCATCTAGGATATGCAATGACATTCAAATACCTTGATTTGAACAAATTTATAAAGTTTTTGTTTGATATGAGTTAAATGTTCAATATAAAACAGATAATTTTTTAAATAATACTAATTATCTCACTATATTCTTAACTACATCTATGTGGATGTGTTTTTTATGGGAAAAAATATCGTAGAGAAGATAATCGATTTGCATAGGATGGATGAAAACAAGCAAGAGATCGGTATAAGGGTGGACCAGACACTGACGCAGGACTCGACAGGCACAATGGTCTATCTCGAGCTTGAGACCATAGGGATCGACAGGGTAAGGACGGAACTGTCGGTTGCCTATGTGGATCACAACACCCTGCAGTTCGGATATGAGAACGCAGATGATCACAATTACCTAAGGACCGTCACAGACAAATACGGCATTGTATACTCCCCTCCTGGCAACGGTATATGCCACCAAGTGCATCTGGAAAGATTTTCAGAGCCTGGAAAGACGCTATTGGGGTCAGACTCCCACACACCGACATCCGGGGGAATAGGTTGCCTGGCAATAGGCGCCGGCGGAATCGATGTGGCAGCGGCGATGGCGGGAGAGCCCTTCTACCTCCCAACGCCCAAGGTCATGAAGGTGGAACTCAGGAACTCACTGCCGCCGAACTGTGAGGCAAAGGATATCATACTGAAGATTCTTTCCATATTGACCACCAAGGGCAATGTCGGATACATAATCGAATACGGGGGAGAGGGGGTCTCCACGCTTTCGGTACCCGAGAGGGCGACCATATGTAACATGGGGGCCGAGCTCGGGGTCACTACGTCCATATTTCCATCAGATGATGTGACCAGGGAATTCCTAGAGGCACAGCAAAGGAAGGATTCCTTCAGACGGTTGACCGCAGACGATGATGCCCATTATGACAAGGTAATGGAGATCGACCTCTCAAAGATGGAGCCTCTTGTTGCGACGCCGCACAGCCCTGACAACGTCGAGAGGATAGAGGACCTGCAGGGACTGGACGTACAACAGGTATGCATAGGCTCATGCACGAACGCTTCACTATATGACATGGCCGTGGCGGCCACTATCCTAAAAGGAAAGAGGGCGGGCCCGGGAATGAGCCTGATAATAGCTCCTGGATCCAGGCAAGTGCTGCTCACATTGGCCAAGATGGGGATGATGCAAACATTCATTGAGAGCGGGGCCAGGATAATGGAACCTGCCTGCGGCTTCTGCCTGGGGATAGGCCAGGCCCCCTGCACCGACGCCAACAGCCTAAGGACCAACAACAGGAACTTCTACGGAAGGTCCGGGACGAACTCGGCGGGGATATACCTCATGGGTGTCAAGGCGGCTGCGGCCTCCGCGTTGGAGGGAAAGCTCGTGATGCCTGGGGATCTGGATGGGTCCGAACCGCTTATAGCAGATGCGAAGAGATTGAATGGGATAGTCATAGACGATTCCAGATTCGTACATCCCACAGGGAAGGATGGCGTGATAAAAGGACCCAACATAGGCCCGCCTCCGACGGGGGAACCCCTTGGCAAATCCCTGCACGGGGTGGCGGCCCTCAAGGTGGGCGACAAGATTACCACCGACCACATAATGCCTGCGGGCGTGAGACTCAAGTACAGGTCGAACATACCAAAATACTCGGAGTACGTTTTTGAGGGCGTCGACCCGGAGTTTCCACAAAGGATGATGGAACTACACAAGAACGGCATGAAGGGATTCATCATCGGAGGCGAATCATATGGACAGGGCTCATCAAGGGAGCATGCGGCAATATGCCCCGCATACTTGGGGGTCAGGTGCATCATTGCAAAGTCCATAGAGAGGATACACCGGGCAAACCTGATAAACTTCGGAATATTACCACTCGTCTTCTTGAACGAGCTTGACTATGACATGATTGAACAGGGCGATGAGTTGGAGCTCGGTGACATCGAAAAAGGTCTTGAAGGTCCGACCTTCACCCTCCATGACAGGACCAAGAACCTGACGATATTGCTAAAAGGTGAGTTCTCCCCGAGGGAGAAGCGATACCTTCATGCAGGGGGAAAGCTGTTCGCGCTGAAAGGGTGACCATTATGAAGCATGATGTTGCATTATTGAAAGGGGACGGCATCGGTCCGGAGATCGCTGATGCCACGATGGACTGTATAGACGCCACAGGTGTCAGCATAGACTGGCATGTGGAAGATGCTGGGATAGAGGTGTACGAGAGGGATGGCGACCCACTGCCAGAGAGAGTTGTTGACACCATCAGGAAGGCCAAGGTGGCAATAAAGGCCCCCATAACAACTCCCGTTGGCACAGGTTTCAGGAGCGTTAACGTGAGACTGAGGAAACAGCTTGACCTTTATGCATGCCTGAGGCCTTGCAAGAGCTATGAGGGGGTCAACTCGAGATACAGGGACATCGACCTCGTGATCGTCAGGGAGAACACAGAGGACCTCTATGCGGGTATAGAGTTCGAGGAAGGCCAGGAAGAGACCCTCAGGCTGATGGAGTTCATAGATGGAATGAAGGGCATCCATATGCCCAGGGACTCCGGCATATCGATCAAGCCCATATCGATAGCCAGGTCCGAAAGGATCGTGAGATTCGCATTTGACTATGCCTTGGAGAACGGCAGGAACAAGGTAACGGCCGTGCACAAGGCCAACATAATGAAATACTCTGACGGGCTCTTTCTCAAGGTGGCAAGGGCGGTGGCCGAGGAATATCCGGAGATAGAGTTCGAGGACAGGATCGTTGACAACATGTGCATGCAGCTTGTGCAAAAACCTCAATTGTACGATGTCCTTGTTTTGCCAAACCTGTATGGGGACATCTTATCCGACCTGGGCGCAGGACTGGTGGGCGGTCTTGGCGTGGCGCCCGGCGGCAACATCGGAGAGGAGATCGCCGTGTTCGAGGCCACTCACGGGTCGGCACCGAAGTACGCCGGCAAGAACGTGGCGAATCCTACGGCGCTGATACTGAGCGGGGTAATGATGCTTAGGCACATAGGAGAGACGGAAGCCTCCATTGAACTGGAGAAAGCGGTAGCGGACGTGATACGCGAGGGCAAGGACGTGACATTCGACCTTAAGAGGGACAGGAAGGACCCCACGGCAGTCGGGACAAAGGAGATGGCAAAAGCGATAATAAGGAAGATTGGTGGATGAAAATGGAGAGGATTAGTGAACTTTTCAATCTGGTGGACGAGAATGACAACATATATCCCGATCTATATGCGAAGTACAATGTCAAAAGAGGATTGAGAAATTCCGATGGAAGCGGTGTTCTGGTAGGACTGACCAACATCTCCGCTGTCTTCGGATTCCAGGTAATAGACGAGGATACCCGGCCGATAGAAGGCGAGCTCTTCTACAGGGGATATTCTATACGGGAACTTGTGAACGGATTCCTAAAGGGGAAGAGACAGGGATTCGATGAGCTCTCATTCCTTGTTCTCTTCGGAAAGCTGCCCAACAAGGACGAACTCGATGCATATTCAGAGACACTGAGGAACTACAGGGCGGTGACCGACGAGTTCAATAAGGACATGATACTGACACATACCAGCAGAGACCACATGAACATGCTGGCAAGGAGCGTTCTCGCACTCTACAAGGACGATGAGAATCCTGATGATCTATCGATCCCGAATCTTATGACACAGTCAATGAATCTAATTGCCAAGATGCCGACCCTGATAGCCTACTCGCACAGGGCGATAAAATACAAGTACTACGGAAAATCATTGGTGATGAGGCATCCCACAAAGGAGCTCAGCACCGTCGACAACTTCCTTCATCTCATGAGAGAGTCGGGCAACTTCACAAAACTTGAGGCAGACACGCTGGACCTCTGCTTATCACTGCACATAGACCACGGTGGAGGTAACAACTCAACGTTCACCACACATGTCGTGAGCTCGAGCGGGACCGACACCTATTCAGCGATCGCGGCCGCCATAGGGTCGCTGAAGGGGCCGTTGCACGGCGGGGCGAACAGATTGGTGACCGACATGATGGATCACGTCAAGAACTACGTGAACGATTGGAGCGACGAGGGCGAGGTGGTCGATTACCTGACGAAGCTCCTCAAGAGACAGGCCTTTGACAGGAGCGGGAAGGTCTACGGAATAGGGCACGCCGTATACACGAAGTCCGACCCGCGTGCGATCATCCTCAAGGAAAAGGCCATGGAGCTCGCCAAGGAGAAGGACAGGTACGATGAGTTCCTGCTGTACGACACCATAGAGAGGCTGATGCCGGACGTGTTCGAGGAAGTTAAGGGTTACAGGAAGATCATGTCACCAAATGTGGACTTCTACTCGGGGTTCGTATACGACTGCCTCAATCTGCCAAGGGAGATATACACTCCATTGTTCGTGATGGCAAGGATAGTGGGATGGTGCGCCCACAGGGTAGAGGAGATAAGGAACGGCAAGAGGATAATAAGGCCCGCCTATAAGAACGTTGCATACTTCAAGGACTATGTGCCATTGGATGGGAGATAGACTCTTATCCCTTTTCCTATTTGTCTTGTCCGATGGCGCGAATCAAGGACATGCCCTATCGGGCATTCCGAATTTTCAAAGGGCTATCCGGTCCATACAAGCTTAGTTTTATAAAAGAGATTCCCGAGATATATTTAAAATAAGTAATCACCACGATTAAAGAGTGAAAAAATGAACATCAAGAAGATGAGGGGCACGGCGGTCGGGGTCGCTTTTCTGATATTCTCCGTTGCATTGGTCCTGGCCTATCCTGATGACGCCATTGCAAGGAGAGCCGCATTTTCCGGTGTGCTCATAGGCATATTCCTGCTTTTCATGCATGTCAACTACAATGTGCCCGAACAGATGACAGGCCATGTGATAGAGTCCACAACCGCCTCCGTCCACGATGTGCTCAACGGCCTCAATATCAAGGGGAGGGGGATATTCCTGCCACCGAAGCGTGAGACGGTCCATGACAGGGTGTTCGTGCCGCTTCACGAGGGAAATGACGTTCCCGACCTCAGGAGGATATATGACAAGCCAACTCTCGTCACCGACAACGCATCCAAGAATTTCGGGCTTCTCCTAAGCTCGCCCGGAGGCAAGATGATGGGTCTTTTGGAGCAGGAGAGCGAAACGCGGTTCATCGGAATGGGTGCCGGGATCATGTGTGAGACCATCAAGGTCATGGAAGGCCTTGGAATGGTCGATTCCATCGACGCCGAATACGACGAGGGGGAACTGCGAGTAGTGTTTAGGCATTCCAACTTCGATGAGAACTGCACAAGGATAAGGGCAGAATCGCAGGGTGTGTGCGAAAAGACGGGTTGCCCGATATGCAGCCTGATCCTTTCTGCATTCGCCAGATCTGAGGAAAAGCCCCTTCAGGTCACAGAGATCTCGAGAAGGAACAAGGTCTATATCAAGGGAAGATTCCTGGAGATATAGCCGCCCTATGCGCCAATCTCTGTGGGGAGAGATATGATCCCTGGAAGTCCGCGTATCTCGACATATTCTATGTCATCAAGCGGCGGGCAGGCCAGAAGCATCAACTCGCCATCCATGTTGGAGTAGATGAACACTTCCCATCCGTCCTCCCAGTCCACCTGGTCCTTCACGGATTTCTCGAATCTCATCGTGTACTTCTTGGACTTGAGCATCCTTGCGCTGCCTATGGGCTGCATGCTCCTGAAAGGCCTAACGGACTTCAGGGGCGGTTTGAGCAGTATCAGGTTGTCAGTTATCTTGTACACGTTATAGAAGTCCTCGGAGAACTCCATGTCGTCGGTCACCATTATCCAGATGCCCCTTGAGGTCACCCTGGCATATGTGGTGTCGTCGAACTCGTAACTGGCTATAGGCGCCATCACACCATCTCTGATATATGATTTAGAGGGACCAGTAGCAGGCATGTATTGTAGCACATGGCCTTGTCGCTCATGATCGCGAACATGGTCTCAACCTGTTCCACAAGAAGTTCCCTGTCTATGGAGAAGACTGAATAGTTCACCTTGTCCCTGATGGCCTTTATGCAGAAATCTGTTATCATTTCCAGATCCATGCGCTTGATTTTGGTGAAAGTCTTCCTGTTGATGTAAATGGGGAAGAACTCGATCTCTTCCTGCCATTCGATCTTCTGAGGCATGTTCTCCCATTTTGTGTCTTTCATTTATGTCCCTCGAATTCATCAGATAGCTAACGCTCCCTGAATTCTCAAAATGAAGGAAAAACATATAATATAAAAATCTTTCGGAATGGAAAAAACTGTATGTTCAATGCTGAACATATTATTAAATTATGTAAAGAGAAAAATAAATATTATAACAAAATGAAAATTTTATCCGCCCATGAACAACTTCTTGACGAAGGCGACCATATTGTTCTTGGAAAGTACGAAAATCCTCGTCCCGGGCTCTATCACGGTGTCCCCCTTTGGTATCAGCAACTTGCCTTCCTGGTATATGGCCACCACGATGAAGTCCTTCGGCGGGATCTCCTTGAGCTTCTTGTACGCCACTGTGGACCTCTCGCCCACTATCATCTCCATGATCTCCGCCTCTCCGCCGCCTATCACGGTAAGGTCGACGACATCGGGTCTCATTATGAATCGTTCGATGTACTGGGACGCTGCGAGTTCCGGCGAAACCACGACGGAAACACCGAGCTTCTTGAATATCTCTGACTTCTGAAAGTCCGCCACCCTCGCCATCGTGGTCTTGACACCGTATTCCTTGGCGAGCAGGCAGCCGGTAAGATTGGTGCCATCGTCGCCAGTGACGGCCACAAAGGCGTCGGCGGTGAAGATGTTCACCTCCTCAAGTCCCCTTATGGTCGTACCGTCGTCGTTCACGACCAAGGCATCAAGCTCCGCGGATATCTCCGTGGCCCTGTCCTTGTCCACTTCAAGGACGGTGACCTCATGCCCCCTGTTGACAAGGGATTTGGCCAGGTTGTAACCGATCCTGCCACCGCCCATGATAATGACATACATGTTTTTCATCACCTGGCATTGACACTCTTATCATTGCCCAAAATGATATTTATAACCTTCGCATATGTGGGCCTCGTTATGAATATGCCGACCAACAGACCGATTATCGTGACTATCGCAAAGCCCCTGAGCACCCCGAGCTGCATATAGGCCAGGGGTATCATGGCCATTATGGTCGTCGTGGCCGATGCGAAGATTATCGCAAACGCCCTGGACACCCTCTTGGAGAGGCTTGCCCTGATCTTGCCTGAACCCTCCCCGCGAAGGACCTCGTCGGTTATTATCACCATCTGGTCCACACCGGTACCAAGGGTCGCAAGTATACCGGCTATCGCCGGAAGGTCGAGTTGGTAACCTATCACATTCGCCACCCCGAGCACTATCACGGTCTCGCTGAAGGCGGTGACGAGCAGTGGAAGGACGATGTTCGCCTTTTTGTACCTCAGGTAAACTATCAGTCCGACGACAAGTATCGCAACTATGCCCGCATAGACGATCTCTTTAAGAAAGAGGTCGCCAAGTGTGGCCGACACGTATCCTTCGGACACAACCCTCTGCTTCACTGGCAGGGCGCCGGCATTCATCTGGATCCAGAGATTCCTCGCGCTCTCGCCGGCATCGTCGCTTGTTCCCAAACTGGCGCTGAGGGACCCTGACTTCTGCCAAGAACCGTCCTCAATGCTTTCGGCAAGGGACGAGTCAAGAGGCGCCTCGAAGATCAGGACATCGTCAAGGAACATCGCTATCGGGTGCGCATCAGGGTCATCTGTGGCCCCATACTGTATGCACTTCTCGGCAAAGGTCTCAGCCCCATCCCCTGTAAGTGAGAAAGGAACGTACCACTTCTGTGTGGATATGTCCTTGGAGTAATGGTCGACACTCTCTATCTCGTCACCGGCCACTATGAGCGCGTATACGTCCTCATCGCCGATGTCCTCGGCCGCCTCAACAAGCACCTTTATCTCGAACTTGCCCTGTTCCGTGACGAGCGACTCCGCCTCGCCCAGGTCCACGCCGGCGAATTCCACGCTTATGTACCTGTCGTTGTCCGTGGTCTTTACTGGAATGTCTGAAAGACCCAGATAATTGAGCTTTGTGGATATGATGTCCCTGCTGTCGTTCGTGGTGTCCGGGGACACCCTGTTGAGCAGATTCGTGACTGTGGCAACGCCATCGAGCTGCTCATTGTACCAACCGTGCAGATATGACTCGAACTCGTCGCTACTTAGCTCGTCCGCAAGGGTCTCCTCCTCCTCGGAGAGAGAACGCCTCACCTCGAACCATTCGTCGCCATCGAACTCCACAAGCGTGACCTGGCAGCCGTTGTTTATGTACTGCAGAAGCACGGCCATGACCGATTCGTTGTCCGCTTCCAGAGTGAAGATTCCCGTATCAAGGTCGAAGGACGTCGTCGAGGTCCATGTTATCGAGTTGTCTATATCGGACTGGTACGTCTCCAGATCATCGAAGCTGAACGTGAAGATATCGTCACTATATTGGACGAATGTGATGTCGACACCGGCCTTGCTCTCTATCAGGTATTCCACCATGGTGGCGGTGTCCCCCGTCGCCTGTACGAGATTTCCCTCGAGCTCTAGGTTGATCCATGAACCACCCTCTATCTCGATGCCAAACTGAAGGTCTGTGTCAAATCCATCTGAGAAAGATGGATTGATCGATACTATCGCCGCCACCAATATGATGGCCCAGAGAAGTATCCTGAGATTTCCAAGCAATGATGGCATCTTCATGACCCGGACCTCCTCTTCTTCTGGTCTGTATGCTGCCTTTCCAGGAACCACATAAGGATGCCTGTATTGAGGCACCATGTGTTCATCAGATCTATGGAAAGGGCAAAGATCAATACTATCGAGATTGACTCAAGTGTCGGATGACTTGAGACAATGTATAGGGCCAACATCGCACACAAGGTGGTGATGGTCATTGTAAATCCGGTCTTCATGGCGTTTTTGACCTTTGGAACGAGTTCTCCACGTCTCTTGAGCAATCTTGTCGTCAAGAGTATGTTCGAGTCGACAGAGTAACCTATGACCATCAGCAAGGCCGCTATTGTGCCCAATGTCAGATTGATTCCCAACGCGCTCATCAGCGCCACTGTTATGGTTATGTCCGATATGGCCGAAAGCACGACGGTAAGGCTGGGTATCGGCGTCCTGAAGACTATGAAGACTATTATCGACATCGCAATAAAGGCCAGGATTATGGCTTTCATCGCTTCAGACTTGAATTGACTTGTAACTGTGGGATCGAACATTGAGAACGAGACGTCGGTACCGGGATATTTCTCGCCGAAGTATTCCTGCACATCGTCCGAATCTATGTTTGATGGAATTTCAACATACGTAGGACCAGACCCTATGTTCGTTGGGGACTTTACAGTTATGTCTGCGGTCCCAAAGTGGTCCCTAAGCTCCGCTTGGAGCTCATTGCCGTCTGTTGTGAAGTTTGTTAGCGTCACCATAGTACCGCCCTCAAGGTCGGTACCGAAAGAAAGGCCGTTCAAGGCTATCACTGAGATGGACAGTATAAAGATTATTATCGGAATGCCGATTATTATCTTCTTATCCCTTTGAGTGATATTTATCTTATCTATTACATCGTCAAGATTGATCATGGACACACCACTGGACCAAAATTATATGAAAACTGTTAATCATAATCAATTCCTTATATCATCGAACAACTCGCTTTTTAACATTTTCCTTATTCTTGCCCTGTTGTGTAATGAAGAAGAAGGATTTAAAAACAATATGGTGTACCGTAACTATATGGCATTCAAAGAGGGCGACAGGATACTTCTCATCGACGAGAAGGGAAAGAAGTTCATGGTGACCCTTGGGGACAGGTCGGAGCTCCATACGCATGGCGGCGTGCTGGACCTCAACGAGATATTGGGAAAGGAACCAGGTTTCAAGGCCATCACCCACAAGGATAACGAATTCACAGTAGTATACCCAAATCTAATAGACTACTTGGAGAAGATGAGGAAGCTGCCACAGACGATACAGCCAAAGGATGCCTGTCACATCATAGCAAACACAGGCCTGCACAGCGGCCAGAACGTGGTCGAGGCGGGTGTGGGCTCTGGTGCGTTGACACTTTTCCTGTGTTCCATAGTGGATCCCGGGACGGTGACATCGTACGAGATCAGGGAGGACTTTGCCAATCTTTCCAGAAAGAACATAAAGGAATGGGGAACGACAAACTCCACGATAAAGCTCCAGGACATCTATGAGGGCATCGATGAGAGGGATATCGATCTTGTCGCCCTTGACCTGCCTGAACCCGACAAGGTCACGCAGCATGCGCTGGAGGCCCTTAGGCCGGGGGGACACATATTCTCGTTCTCGCCGACCATCGAACAGGTCATAAGATTCCAAGACTCCCTTCGGTACAGGGACTGGATGGAGATAAGGACCATCGAGTGCATCGTCAGGGAATATGAAAAGAGGAAGATGGGCACCAGGCCCAAGACGCTGATGGTGGGGCATACAGGTTACATGACATTCGCAAGGAAGCGTTAATCGTCCTCAAGCACCCTATCGACAAGATTGACTGCTTCGCCGATGTAGTTCTCCGGAATGAGCAGGCACTCTATCTCGTCCTCTGAGAGATATCCCCTTATCTCCTCGTTGGACTTGACGGCACCGATGAAGTCGTCACCGACCAGGGATATCTTCCTGAGGATCTCGTGGGCGTCCTGCCTCGAGGCCCCCTTCTTTGTGAGGGCTATCATTATGGCCTCCGCCATGTTCTTCCCATTGCTCATATAGAGATTCTTCCTGATGTTGTCAGGGAACAGGACAAGACTGCCGTATACGCTTATCATTCCCCTTAGCATCTCATCCAGCAGTATGAAGGATTCTGGTATTATCGCCCTTTCCGGAGCGGAGTTAGTGAGATCCCTCTCGTGCCAGAGGACGTTGTTCAGCAACGATGGAATAACGTTTCCATACAAGATCCTTGCAAGCCCGCATGTCTTCTCGGAGGTTATGGGATTCTTCTTGTGAGGCATTGTCGATGAACCCACCTGTGTGGACTTGAATCCCTCCGCCGCCTCGTTTATCTCCGTCCTCTGAAGGTTCCTTACCTCCGTGGCCATCTTGTCAAGAAGACTTCCTAAGAGGGCGATGTTCAGCATTATCTCCGCATATATGTCCCTCGGCACGACCTGATTGGTTATCGTGGCCATGTTGATGTCAAGGATGTCGCCCACCTTCTCGGCCATCGCAAAGCCGTCATCATATGACGCCATGGTTCCGACCGCACCGGCGATCTTGCCACAGTTCCTTCCATACGATACCAACATCCTCTCCTCGTTCCTCTTCAGTTCGTCCAGGAAAAGGGCGAACTTCATGCCGTATGTCGTAGGTATGGCGTGCTGGGCGTGTGTCCTGCCGACACATACAAGTCCCTTGTTCTCGATGGCCAGCCTCTTCAGGGCATTCTTTAGCTCCGCCATCTCGTCCAATATGAGGTCGATGGCGTCCCTGAACTGCATCGCCGAGGCCGTATCGTTTATATCGTTCGAGGTCGCACCGAAATGGACATACCTGCCCCAATCGCCGCATTTGTCGGCCAATACCCTTACCATGGCCATGATGTCATGATTGGTCCTCTTCTCCTCCTCGTATATCTCCTCCTTCGTCGCGATGGAAAGCTTGGCATTGTTCTCTATCGCATCGGCCGCCTCCGCGGGAATGTGCCCAAGGTCGGCATGCGCCCTGGCTATCGCCGCCTCCACGTCCAGAAGAAGTTGCAAACGGTTGTCCTCTTCAAAGATCTTCCTGATCCCCTCTGAGCCATATCTGTAATCAATGGGATGAATCATTATTAACACCAGGGTTATAAATAATATGACAGCTTTTTATTTTTTCCTATCAAAGTATTAATTAAAATGGTAAGCTTGGGAAAAGGCCGCTCATGCAAAGAAAAGATATGACAGACCAGGATTCCCCCCGTGCTTCATGATAAACTCGTGAAGTGCTTCTATCTTCAAAATACTCGAATCGGTTCAGGGATGGATTCGCTGACGATAAGTAACTCTTCACGTCACCAGATATTTGATCCTGAGCAATGTCACCCATACGACGGCGGATACGTATATCCACCCCACCAGCACGAAGGATAACATAAACGTCAATGTGAAAATAGATGACAGTCCCATCCTGTTCTTTATGAAACGCACTAGGAGATAGGTAACTATCAACAAGGCTACGACCATGGCATAGTTGACATACATCTCCCAAGCCTCCACTGTGAAGATGTCGAGGTACCTCTCAGCGCCCGCCTCCATGATAATGTTATATCCGAACATGTTAAAAAGAGCGAATGCCGCCCCCAATATCGCCCCCATCGATATGTCCTTGGCCTTTTCTTTTCCGTTCAATCTCTTGTAATCTCGTGACAGGGACCCGAGCATGGCATTATAACAAGGTATATGAATTAATAATTAATCCCTAACATCCAGCATTGTCAGAAAAGGTTTAAAAGAGAACAAGAATGCTAGTAAGTGAGGGGACATATTTGGGTCTAGCAACTGCACTGTGGTTCATATTGCCTGCATACGTGGCCAACGGAGGCGCCTGCCTCATTCATGACAAACGTCCGGTGGACGGCGGAAAGGTCGCCTGGGACGGTCATAGACTGATTGGCGACGGCGTCACATGGGGGGGACTTCTCTCCGGTACAACGATGGCCATAGTGTTCTCCATAATCCAATTCTATTTCTCAAAAACGTTCCTTGACTATTATCCAATAGCTGATGCATCCGTCTACGATGCCGCCATGTTGGGCGCCCTGCTCGGCTTCGGCGCACTTTTCGGAGATATGACAGAATCGTTCTTCAAGAGAAGAATGGGCATAGAGAGGGGACGGCCGCTCATAATGTTGGACCAGTGGGACTTCCTCATCGGGGCACTGTTGTTCGCCTCCTTGATATACGTTCCACCAAATTCAGACATATTGATACTGTTCATCCTGACGCCAATCCTGCACTTTGGCACCAACTTCCTCAGCAACAAGGTCGGTCTCAAGGAAGTCCCTTGGTGATGCCAAGACGCCTGCCGGAGCCGTTGTAAATGGATGATATTCCGTGTCCGGAGGATCCATGTGTCTGGGGATCGCTAATCCCCTGTCCATCAGGCCGGACGGAAGGTTTTGGGACAGATATGCGCCCAATCCAATAAGAAACGGCATTATTTATAAATTGTTTTTAAACATTTTTAAATCATTTAAATGGGGAAATCTTTTAAAACATCATTTTCATATTGAATAAATGTTTTAATAACACTTGGTGATTCTCGATGACAATGATTTCAATGATAAGATGTCAAAAATGTAAGAAGTGGTTCTCGGAAGATGAGATGAACGAGGAGCAGATATGCGAATCGTGCCAAAAGAAGGAAGAGATGAAAAGGAGTGCAGAGAAGTATACGGGTGACGACATAAAAACGAACTTCCTTAACTACATAGAGAGAAGCGGGGCGACATCGTTGGCCACATTGGCCAAGAAGTACAAGAACAAGGTAAACGAAGAAGAGTCCATGGAAGCTTTGGAAGAGCTTGTGAAGGAAGGCAAGCTTGCCAAAAGGGAAAGCAAGAACAAGAAAGGCAAATATGTATATGAAATTTTAAAGGAATGATAATATGACAGAT
>Ga0116164_10001312_pt1 | contig 18974 bp, 20 predicted proteins | sample AD_UKC109_MetaG_FD_89888 | JGI IMG/M metagenome (GOLD analysis project Ga0116164, IMG submission 89888) | Active sludge microbial communities of municipal wastewater-treating anaerobic digesters from Hong Kong - AD_UKC109_MetaG | ecosystem: Engineered > Bioreactor > Anaerobic > Digestate... | reverse complement strand
GTTCGGCTTCTGCGGCGGGGGCTTCCGCTTCGGCCGCGGGGGCTTCCGCTTCGGCCGCGGGGGCTTCCGCTTCGGCCGCGGGGGCTTCGGCTTCGGCCGCGGGGGCCTCTGCCGGCCCCTCCGCCTCCACCTTGGCGCGCAGGGCTTCGACCACCCGCGCTGTCTGGGACAGTGGCGCGGCGAACAGCGAGACCGCACTCTGCAGAGATGCGTTCATCGCACCGGCCAGCTTGGACAGCAGCACCTCGCGGGACTCCAGGTCCGCCAGCTTGCCGATGTCGGCGGCACTGAGGAGCTTGCCGTCCATCACGCCACCCTTGATCACCAGGGCGGGGTGGTCCTTCGCGAATGTGCGCAGCCCCTTGGCTGCCTCGACCGGGTCGCCCTCGACGAAGGCGATGGCGCTAGGACCGACGAGCCACTCGTCGATGCCCTCCACACCCGCGTCTTTGGCGGCGAGGCGGGTCAGGGTGTTCTTCACCACCGCGTACGTCGTGGTCTGGCCAAGGCTTCCGCGCAACTGCTTGAGCTGCGAGACGGTCAGCCCGCGGTACTCGGTGAGCACCGTGGCGGACGAGTTGCGGAACAACTCGGAGATTTCGGTGACGGCGGCGTGCTTGTCAGGCCGTGCCATGGGTTTCCTTCCGGCAGTGCGCCGAAACGACAGAGAGCCCAGGCGCACAGGCCCGGGCTCGAGGGAGCAGCACCTGCGCAGGGATTATGCCTGGATTTCTGGCGACCGGCGGTCTTTGGTTCTTTGTCAGTGTACATGGGCGGCGGTCCGGGCCTTCACGGGTGGGGCCCGCCAGAAACGAGGGCGACGTTGTTGGGCACAATCCCCGCCGAAACCGCCCAACAACGTCACCCTCAAGCAAGCAAACACCGACACTCCGCTCGGCGAACACCGCGAAAAGGGGTCGGCCGGCGGCGGCAAACACCGACCCTCGGCTCGGGGAACACCGCGCCAGGCCCAAACCGGACCAGACCGGGACACAACGAAACCCCCGGCCTCGACCGGGGGTTTCGAGTAGAAATCAGGCCTCGCGACCTCGGCTCGGGTCAACCTGGATACCCGGGCCCATCGTCGTGGAAACCACGATCTTCTTGACGTAACGACCCTTGGCGGTCGACGGCTTGAGCCGGTGCACCTCGTCGACGGCAGCGTTGTAGTTGTCGACGAGCTGGTCCTCGCTGAAACTGGCCTTGCCGATGATGAAGTGCAGGTTCGAGTGCTTGTCCACCCGGAACTCGATCTTTCCGCCCTTGATGTCCGAGACGGCCTTGTTCACATCCATCGTGACGGTGCCGGTCTTGGGGTTGGGCATCAAGCCGCGCGGGCCGAGCACTCGGCCGAGCTTTCCTACCTTGCCCATCAGATCTGGGGTGGCGACCACGGCGTCGAAGTCGATCCAGCCGCCGGCGACCTTATCGATCAGCTCGTCCGAGCCCACGAAGTCCGCGCCAGCTGCTTGGGCTTCCTCGGCCTTCGGCCCGTTGGCGAACACCAGGACCCGGGCGGTCTTACCGGTGCCATGCGGCAGGTTGACGGTGCCGCGGACCATCTGGTCGGCCTTGCGCGGGTCGACACCAAGGCGCATCGACACCTCGACAGTGGAGTCGAAGGAGGTCTTGGAGGTCTGCTTGGCCAGGGCCACGGCCTCTTCTGCCGGATACAGTCGCTCGCGGTCGACCTTCTGGGCCGCCTCGGTGTACTTCTTTCCGTGTTGCATCGGGTTCTCCTTTGATCGATGTGGTTAGCGGGGCCGATGCGACCCCTCCCACGCGGTGCGGTGTTGCTACTACTAGTCGGTGACGGTGACGCCCATGGAGCGCGCCGTACCGGCGATGATGTTCATGGCCGCGTCGACGTCGTTGGCATTCAAGTCGTCCATCTTCGTCTCGGCGATCTCCTTGACCTGCGCCTTGCTGATCTTGCCGACCGGCTGCAGCGGGTTGCCGGAGCCCTTCTGCAGACCGGCTGCTTTCAGGATCAGCTTGGCTGCCGGAGGGGTCTTGGTGATGAACGTGAACGACCGGTCCTCGTAGACGGTGATCTCCACGGGGATCACCTGACCGCGCTGGGATTCCGTGGCCGCGTTGTAGGCCTTGCAGAATTCCATGATGTTGACGCCGTGCTGACCCAGTGCAGGTCCCACGGGCGGCGCGGGGTTGGCCGCTCCCGCCTGGATCTGCAGTTTGATCAGGCCGGAGACCTTCTTCTTGGGAGGCATTACGTGTCCTTATGTCGTTTCTGGTCTAGTTTTTCTCGATCTGGCTGAAGCTGAGCTCCACCGGAGTTTCCCGGCCGAAGATCTCAACCAGGCCAGTGATCTTCTGGGCATCGAGATTGATCTCGCTGATCGTTGCGTGCAACGTCGCGAACGGTCCATCGATAACTGTAACCGAGTCCCCAGGACCGAAGTCCACCTCGGTCACGCGTTGGGCCGGTTGCCCCAGGCCCGTGGCCGCCGCACCCGGTTCGGCCGCGGCCTTCTTCGGTTCGGGCTTGGGGGCCAGGATGTGGACGACCTCGTCGATCGTCAGGGGGGTGGGCTCGTGAGTGCTGCCCACGAATCCGGTCACGCCCGGGGTGTGCCGGACCGCACCCCAACTGTCGTCGGTGTAGTCCATGCGCACCAGCACGTAGCCGGGGAACTTGTTGCGCGTGACCGTCTTCTTCTGGCCCTGTTTGATCTCCACGACCTCTTCGGTGGGGACCTCGACCTGGAAGATGTAGTCCTCCATGTTCAAGGTGACCATACGGGTCTCGAGGTTGGTCTTCACGCGCTTCTCGAAACCGGCGTAGGAGTGCACGACGTACCACTGTCCGGGCAAGCCGAGTTGCTCCTCGCGGAACGCCTCGACCGGGTCGATCTCCTCGTCCTCGACGGCTTCGATGATCTCGCCGGTCTCTTCGTCGATCAAGGGTTCCTCAGCGTCCTGCGCCGGAATGTCCTTGGTGTCCTCGACCACGGACAGCCGGCCGTCGGGGCTCTCGGTGATCTGCGTCTCTTCGATATGCACCGAACCGTCGGGTTGGGAGACCGTCTGCACCTCATCGCGCACGATCGTTCCGTCTGGCACTTCGGTGGTCACCGTCTCATCGATAGTCACGCTGCCGTCGGGCTCGGAGACGACCTCGGTCTCGGTGGTCACCACCACGCCGTCCTCGGCATGCTCCACGTCGACCTGCTCGACCACAGTGGTGCCATCGGGCAGTTCCACGGCTTCGAACGCCTCCGTGTCGGAAACGTCGGACAGCGACGTGTCCTCACCGCCCGGCTCGGGGTCGGCCGGCCATTGCTGGGGGGGCGTCTGCATCGACTAATCCTCGCTCTTCTCACTCGCCGAACAGGGCGAACACAATTCGGGCCAGACCCAGGTCGAACAGGGCGATCAGCCCGGCCATGAACACGACGAACACCAGCACCACCCAGGTGTAGGTGAGCAGTTCCTTGCGGGTCGGCCAGATGACCTTGCGCAACTCCGCCACCACCTGGCGCAGGAACAGCGCCATCCGGGCGAACAGACCCTTGCGCTGATCCTTACCCGAACCCCGTTTCGGGGTTGGCGAATCCGCGCCATCAGCCGTGGTCGGCTCGCTCACGAACGCTTTCCTTTCCTTGCCTGGCTTTGCAGGGCCGGAGGGACTCGAACCCCCAACCACCGGTTTTGGAGACCGGGACTCTACCAATTGAGCTACGACCCTACGGTGACCTCCGGCCCGAGGTCCAATGGCCGATTTGTGATCGGCCGCTGGTAAGCGGGCAGGCTACCGCACAGCGACGCGGTCACCTCCGACCACGATACGCGAACCCCTCCCACCGGTCGACCCCGCCCACCGGGTTCGGCCAAGATATATCTATGGCTCACTCCCGCATCTCCCGCCGCATCGGCGGAATCTCCGAATCCGCGACCCTGGCCGTTGACGCGAAGGCGAAGGCTCTCAAAGCCGCGGGCCGGCCGGTGATCGGCTTCGGCGCCGGGGAGCCGGATTTCGCCACCCCGGAGTACATCGTGCAGGCGGCCAAACTCGCTTGCGACGACCCCGCCATGCACCGCTACACCCCCGCCGGCGGACTCCCCGCCCTGCGCGAGGCGATCGCCGCCAAAACCGCACGCGACTCCGGCTTCGAGGTCACCGCCGGGCAGGTCCTGGTGACCAACGGTGGAAAGCAGGCGCTCTACAACACGTTCGCCGCGCTGCTCGATCCCGGCGACGAAGCCCTGCTACCCGCGCCCTACTGGACCACCTACCCGGAGTCGATCCAGCTGGCCGGGGGCGTACCGGTGGTGATCCCGACCGACGAGGACACCGGATACAAGGTGTCTGTGGCCGCCTTGGACGAGGCGGTCACCGCGAACACCAAACTGCTGGTCTTCGTGTCCCCGTCCAACCCGACTGGCGCCGTCTACACCCCCGATGAGGTCGCGGCGATCGGTCGGTGGGCGGTCGAGAAGGGTATCTGGGTCGTCACCGACGAGATCTATGAACACCTCGTCTACGGCAGCGCCGAGTTCTCCTCGATGCCGGTGCAGGTACCCGAGCTGGCTGAAACATGCGTGATCGTCAACGGCGTGGCCAAGACTTATGCCATGACCGGCTGGCGGGTCGGCTGGATGATCGGTCCGACCGATGTGGTCAAGGCGGCTACGAACCTGCAGTCACACGCCACCTCCAACGTGGCCAACGTTTCGCAGCGGGCGGCGCTGGCAGCGGTCACCGGTGATCTATCGGCCGTCGCGGTGATGCGTGAGGCGTTCGACCGCCGCCGGCTGACCATCGTGGACATGCTCAACGCGATTCCAGGGGTCACCTGCCCGGTCCCCGAAGGTGCGTTCTACGCCTACCCGAGCGTCCGCGGGGTGTTGGGCCGCAGCATCCGCGGAAAGGTGGCCCAGACGTCTGCCGAACTCGCGGAGATCATCCTGGACGAAGCCGAGGTTGCGGTTGTGCCCGGTGAGGCTTTCGGCACCGAGGGCTACCTGCGACTGTCCTATGCGCTCGGCGACGACGACTTGGTGGAAGGCGTGGAGCGGATCGCGGCCCTGCTGTCGGAGTAGTCCGGCGTCGGACCAGTTGCCCGATGGCCCGTTGGTTGCCCGATGACCCGCAAGTTGGGGGCTATCGCGCAACTACGGGGACACCCGCCTACAGCGAGCAGCCCCACAACACCGGCTCCGGCTCAAGAGTGATACCGAACCGGCCCTCCACCCGACTGCGGATCTCGCGTGCCAGGTCCAGCAATTGAGCCGTCGTCCCGCCGCCCCGGTTGGTCAGGGCAAGGGTGTGTTTGCTTGACACCGCCACCTGCGCGCCCGGCAGCCGGAAGCCCTTGTGCACTCCGGCGTTCTCGATCAGCCATGCGGCGCTGGTCTTGCTCCGGCCGTCCGGCTGCGCCCAGCCCGGGGCACCCTCGGGCACTACTTCGACGAACGGATTCGTGAAGAAGGACCCGACGCTGCATGTGTCCGGGTCCTCGGCGTCGAGCACCATTCCCTTGCCCGCCCGCAACCGCAGGACGGTCTCACGCACATTGCGCAACGGCGCGCGACGACCTGTTTCCACGCCCAGTTCACGCGCCAGTTCGGCGTACTTGATCGGTGCGCTGGAGCCCTTGGGAAGGTCGAAGGCGACCGCCAATACGACGTAGGAGCCGGGATTGCGCTTGAAGAAACTGTCTCGGTAGCCGAAGCCGGCGCGCGCGGCCGGCCACGTGGTGATCTCTCCGGATCGCCGGTCGAGCACCCGCAAGCCCGCGATCGTCTCGGACACCTCCTGGCCGTAGGCCCCGACGTTCTGGATCGGAGTCGCCCCGGCACTGCCCGGGATGCCGGACAGCGCCTCAACTCCGTAGCGCCCCGCCTCGACCATCGCGGCCACGAACTCGTCCCAGGGGGTCCCGGCGGCCACGATGAACTGGTCGTCGTGCCGGGTCCATCCGGAGGCAGTGATCCGCACGACGGGCTCGCGGACGCCTTCGTCGGCGGCTACGACGTTGCTTCCGCCACCCAGGACCCGGATGTCCGGGGCGTCTCGCAACACCTCTACGAGTTCGGCCTGGGTCGTCGCCTCGAAAACGCTCGCGTCACCGCCGAGTCGAATAGTGGTGAATTCGGACAGGGCCCGACGCACTCACGCCGCCCGCACGGTGGCCACTGCGTCCTTGACGACCTCGACCCCGTCGCAGGTGGCGGACAGGGCCACGGTGATCATGTCGCCGTCGATGGCCGCGACGGTGGCCTGCAACTCGAGTCGGGCGCCGCCGTCCTGCGGCACGACCACCGGCGCGGAGAACCGCACCGAGAACGACACGATGCGCCCGGGATCTCCGAGCCACTCGACCAGCAGTCGACCGAGTTGGGCCTGGGTGTACATGCCGTGGGCGATGACGTCGGGCAGTCCGACCTGCGTGGCCACGGTTTCGTTCCAGTGGATCGGGTTGAAGTCGCCACTGGCCCCGGCGTACATCACCAGGTTGATGCGTTCGACCTTCACCGATGAACTGGCGATCACGTCTCCGACGTTCATGCGGCAGTCCCCCTGCTCACGATGACGCTGCGGTTGGTGACGACCAACTCCCCGTCGAGGGTGACCACGTCAGCCTGGCTGACGAGGAACTCGTTGCGACCCCGGCTGCCGATGTCCGCGATGAAGGATTTGACCACCACTTCGTCACCTGCTTGTAGCGGTCGCTGATACTCGAAGGTCTGCTCACCGTGGACGACTAATGCGTAATTGAGTCCAAGCTCGGGGTCGAACATCGCAGCGGCCATCGCTTTCATCGTCAGCGCGAAAGCGAACGTGGGCGGCGCAGGCAGGTCGGAGTAGCCCAATGCGCGCGCAGCGTCCAGGTCGTGGAAGACCGGCGAGGAGTCCCCGATGGCGGTCGCGAACTCGCGCAACTTCTCACGGCCGATCGCGTACGGCGGCGTGTCGGGATAGGTCTTGCCGATGAAATCCGGGTTCAGTGGCATCCCGCGTCCCTTCCCAGGAGCGTGCTAGCGGGTCTCTTTGTGCTCGGTGTGCTTCTTGCAGGTCGGGCAGAACTTCTTCAACTCGATCCGGTCGGGATCGTTGCGACGGTTCTTGCGCGTGATGTAGTTGCGGTTCTTGCATTCCACACACGCCATGGTGATCTTGGGGCGTACGTCTGATTTCGCCACGGGCAAACCTTTCCTCGTTGTTGTAGCGGAGGCCGGACTTGAACCGGCGACACAGCGATTATGAGCCGCTTGCTCTGCCAGGCTGAGCTACTCCGCCTCGCGAGGCCTAAGCCCCGGTCGAGCCCCTTTACGGAATCGAACCGTAGACCTTCTCCTTACCATGGAGACGCTCTGCCGACTGAGCTAAAGGGGCAACCCACCTAGCGTACAAGGTGCCTGCTGACCGGATCGCGCCGGTCGAGCGCGCGAACCGGTCGAGCATGGTGGCGGGTGCTGGGTTCGAACCAGCGTAGGCGTACGCCGACGGTTTTACAGACCGTTCCCTTTGGCCACTCGGGCAACCCGCCAAGGTGCGATAGCAGGATACATGCCTGGAAGTAGGGTGGCTCACATGGCAGACAGCAGCTTCGACATCGTGAGCAAAGTCGACCGGCAAGAGGCCGACAACGCCCTCAACCAGGCGGCCAAGGAACTCTCCCAGCGCTTCGACTTCAAGAACACCGGCGCCGGCATCAGTTGGACAGGTGAGCTGTCCGTGGAGATCACCGCTGGCACCGAGGAGCGGGCAGTTGCCGCGCTCGACGTGCTCCGCGACAAGCTCGTGAAAAGGCACATCTCACTGAAGGCCTTCAAGGCCGACGATCCGCGCCTGTCGGGCAAGGAGTACAAGATCAGCGGCACCTTCCAGTCCGGCCTGAGCCAGGAGAACGCCAAGAAGATCGCGAAGATCATCCGCGATGAGGGACCCAAAGGTGTCAAGGCCCAGGTCCAGGGCGACGAGTTGCGAGTGTCGAGTAAGTCACGCGACCACCTGCAGGACGTCATCGCGCTGCTCAAGGACCAGGACCTCGACGTGGCGCTGCAATACGTGAACTACCGGTAAGTCGCCGTACAAGAGCGAGGTTCGGATGCACATCCGTTGAGGCGTCGCACGGATTGTGCCGATCACGGCGATGCTGTGCGTTCTGGGCAACGCCATCGCAGGTTCTTGCCAGGACTACAATTGAGGTGGAACACGGGTCCGCTTATTCGGTCGCAGATGTTCCAGGGGACTGGGGAGGCACTGATGAACAAACTCGCCAAGCTCGGCACCGTGTTGATCGCTTTGGCACTGGCCGCCACCGTCACCGGATGCTCCACGGCAGAGCAGGAATCCGAGAAGGCCTCGCCCAGCGAAGTTGCCCCGCTCTACTTGGAGGCGATGCGTGGAAATGTGGCGGGGCTCAAGGAATACAATCCGGACACCGAACTGACCGAAGAAGGCGTGTTCGGCAGCGCCAATACGAGTTTCCTGGAGACGTTGGGGGTCAGTGCGACCGCCGAGCAGGAAGCCCAACTCACCGAGGCCATGCTGGCCGGCCTTTCCAAGGTGGAGTACACCATCATCGATGAGCAGGTCGATGGTGAAAATGCCACGGTGACCGTCGCTCTTCGCGGCCTGGATCTGTCCTCGTCACTGGAGACTCAGTTCGCGACGATCGGCGGGCGGATGACTGACGACACGGACGACAAGACCGTGGTCGCAATCGTCGACAAGGCATGGCGCAAGGCACCCCTGGTGGCAGAACCCACCGAGGTGGAGATGCCGTTCATAGCCGTTTCCGACGGCCGGTGGATAGCCGACCCCCAGGGCACAGCGGCTTATAGCTCCGCATACGTGAAGCTCGGAGGATAGCCGCGCCCGCGCACCAGACGCAGCGTTATTCCGAACGCCATTCAAACTGCGTGGGTGGCAGTTCCGAGGACCATTCCAACGCCTCGAAAGGACAGATGTCGACGCACAGCCCGCACATCATGCAGGTGCCGTAGTCGATGCTGAACCGGTCCAGAGCCAAACTCGAACGGCGGCGGCCCGACGACTCGTCCACCTCGAGGTGGGCGTCGAGTTCCAGGCACCACACCGGGCAAGCCCGAATGCACAACATGCAACTGGTGCAGTTCTCAGCGATCAGTTCCAATGACGCCCGCGGGTTCATCGCCATGGTGTTCCCGGTGGGTCCTGGCGACGGCGCGGTTTGGCCGGGTCCACCTCACCGGGCCATTGACTCAGCCGGGCGGGCAGCGGCTGGGCTTTGCGCAAAGGCGCGGGCGAGTCCGGCGGCAGCAACAGCGGCGCCGCGTTCAACCCTTCGAAAGTCACGCCGAACATCTCGGCGGTCTCCCGCTCGTGCCATTGCGCGCTGGGGAACATGTCGACCACCGATTCCACCGGTGCAGGCGATCGCACGAGCCGGAAAGATCCCGGATCCTCAGACCTGACCAGACAGGCCGTCACGACGACCTCGTCATCCTCTTCGGTGGCACTGAGCCAGTCCAGCACGTCGAACCCGTCGTCGCGCAACGCCTGCAACTCGCTGCGCCAGCTCATGACAAAGCCGCCAGGACCGCATCTCGCAACGCTTCCGGGCGCGGTGGGCACCCGGGCACCACCACGTCGGCCTCGATCCCCCGCACCACCGCGTAGGAGTCCCAGTACGGACCGCCGGTGATCGTGCACACGCCGTACGCAACGACCATGCGGGGTTCCGGGGTCAGGGCGATCTGCTCGGCCACCAGCTGGGCCGCGGCGCGGGTCACGGTGCCTGCCACGACCACGACGTTCGGGCCGTCGATCTCGGCGAGTTCGGCAGACGCCGATCGCGCCGCGAGACTGTCGGCCTCCACCCCACAGCAGGCGAGGTCGACGTAGCGGACATCCACACGGATCACTGTAGGCCGCGGCAGGTACCGTGGACCACATGCACAGCGCTTCGTCCAGAGGTCGATGTCTTTGACATCACACACCGGTGCGGTGGCCCGCACCAGGTAATTGGCCGGATACTTGGACGCAGGAGCGACAGCGAGGAAGCACGTGGTTACCACCCCATCGAAGAAGACCGTCCGCCTGAGCCGGGTCATTGTGCGTTTTGCCGGTGACTCCGGGGACGGCATGCAGTTGACCGGCGACCGGTTCACCTGGGAGTCGGCGGCGAACGGTAACGATCTATCGACCCTGCCGGACTTCCCCGCGGAGATCCGAGCGCCACAGGGGACTCTGCCCGGCGTGAGCGCATTCCAGCTGCACTTCGCCGACCACGACATCGTCACTCCCGGCGATGCCCCCGACGTGCTCGTGGCCATGAACCCGGCTGCCTTGATGGCCAGTCTTCCGCTGCTCAAGCCGGGGGCGGAGATCATCGTCAACACCGACGAGTTCAGCAAACGCAACCTGACGAAGATCGGACTGACCACCAGTCCGCTGGACGACGACACGCTGGCCAACTTCTCGGTGCACCCCGTGCCGTTGACCTCCATGACAGTCGAGGCGCTGGCCGGCTTCGGGCTCGGCAAGAAGGACGCGGAACGGGCCAAGAACATGTTCGCCCTCGGGCTGTTGAGTTGGCTGTATCACCGCGAACTCGACGCCACCGAGCACTTCCTCAACGACAAGTTCGCCCGCAAACCGGAGATCCTGAAGGCCAACGTCGCGGCCTTGCACGCCGGCTACAACTACGGGGACACGACCGAGGATTTCGTGGTGCGCTACGAAGTGGCCCCGGCTCCGGTCCCGGCCGGCACCTACCGCAACATCAGCGGAAACCTCGCGCTGTCCTACGGTTTGATCGCGGCGGCCCGGCGCAGCGCCCTGCCTCTGTTCCTCGGGTCGTACCCGATCACCCCGGCCAGCGACATCCTGCACGAACTGAGCCGGCACAAGCACTTCAACGTGACCACGTTCCAGGCCGAGGACGAGATCGCCGGGATCGGGGCGGCCCTCGGCGCGGCATACGGAGGGGCACTGGGCGTGACCACCACCTCCGGGCCGGGCCTCGCGCTGAAGAGCGAGACCATCGGATTGGCGGTGGCCCTGGAACTGCCGCTGCTGGTCGTGGACGTGCAACGCGGAGGGCCGTCGACCGGCTTGCCCACCAAGACCGAGCAGGCCGATCTGCTGCAGGCGCTGTACGGGCGCAATGGCGAATCACCGGTGGCCGTGGTTGCTCCCAAGTCACCGTCCGACTGCTTCGATGCTGCCATCGAGGCGGTCCGGATCGCGGTCACCTACCGGACGCCCGTACTGCTGCTGTCCGACGGATACCTGGCCAACGGACAGGAGCCCTGGGCCATCCCGGACCTGGCCGACCTGCCCACCCTGAACGCCGGTTTCGCCACCGAACCCAATGGACCGGACGGTGAGTTCCTTCCGTTCCTGCGCGATCCCGAGACCCTTGCCCGGCCGTGGGCGATCCCCGGCACCCCCGGGTTGGCACACCGGGTCGGCGGTATCGAGAAGGCCGACCGAACGGGCAACATCTCCTACGACCCCGACAACCACGACACGATGGTCCGGCTGCGGCAGGCCAAGATCGACGGCATCGATGTGCCTGATCTCGAGGTGGACGACCCGGACGGCGACGCCGACCTGCTGGTCATCGGCTGGGGTTCCACTTACGGCCCCATCACCGCTGGGGTTCGACGCGTGCGCAAGGAGGGCAAGAAGGTCGCCCAGGCCCACCTGCGACACCTCAGTCCGATGCCGAAGAACACCGGTGAGGTCCTGAGGTCGTACCGCAAGGTTCTGGTGCCTGAGATGAACCTGGGCCAGCTCGCGCTGCTGCTGCGCGGACGGTTCCTGGTGGACGCGGTCGGCTTCAACCAGGTTCGCGGACTGCCGTTCACCGCGCCGCAGATGCAAGACGTGATCAACGAGATGCTGGAGGGGGTGTGATGACCGAGATCCCGCTGAAAGCCAAGGATTTCAAGTCCGACCAGGAGGTTCGGTGGTGCCCGGGTTGTGGCGACTACGCGATCCTCGCGGCGGTGCAGTCCTTCCTGCCCGAACTCGGCCGCAAACCCGAGGACATCGTGTTCGTCTCCGGGATCGGCTGCTCGTCGCGATTCCCGTACTACCTGTCGACCTACGGCCTGCACTCGATCCATGGCCGTGCACCGGCAATCGCCACCGGCCTGTCGGTCAGTCGGCCGGACCTGGACGTGTGGGTGGTGACAGGTGACGGCGATGCCCTGTCGATCGGCGGCAACCACCTGATCCACGCACTGCGACGCAACGTCAACCTGACGATCCTGTTGTTCAACAACCGCATCTACGGACTGACCAAAGGGCAGTACTCCCCCACGTCCGAACCCGGCAAGGTCACCAAGTCGACGCCGGTGGGTTCGGTCGACCGGCCCTTCAACCCCATCTCCCTGGCGCTAGGGGCCGACGCGACGTTCGTGGCGCGGACTATCGACTCCGACCGCGCCCACCTGATTGAGGTGCTGCGCGCGGCCGCCGAGCACCGCGGCACGTCGTTGGTGGAGATCTACCAGAACTGCAACATCTTCAACGACGGAGCCTTCGACCTGCTGAAGAACCCGACCACCCGTGACGAGGCGCTGATCCCGCTACGCGCCGGCGAGCCGATCGTCTTCGGGGATCGTCGCGTGGTGCGCGACGCCACCGGGCACCTGCAGGTCTCCGAGCACGGCGAACCGGTCGTGCACGATCCGACCGACCTCGAGTTGGCCTTCGCGTTGTCCCGGCTCTCCGGGGTGGCGCTCGACCATACGCCGATCGGCATCTTCCGCAGCGTTGAACAGCCGACCTACGACGACGAGGTCCGCGCCCAAACCGACGACCGCGCCAACGAGGACGACCTACAGGCTCTGCTGACCGGACCCGATCCCTGGACCGTGAACTGAGAAATGACCGCGCCGGTCTGATCTACGGGATCGGCGCGTACTCGCTCTGGGGCCTGTTTCCGCTGTACTGGCCACTGCTGGAACCGGCGTCCTCCTGGGAGATCCTGGCCCACCGGATGGTGTGGAGCTTCGTCTTCCTGCTGATCATCAACATCTTCATGCGCACGTGGTCCCGAGTGCGCGATGCGCTGGCCGACCCACGCACCCGACTCCTGTTGCTGGTGGCTGCAGCCCTCGTGTCGGTCAATTGGGGCACCTACATCTGGGCGGTCAACAACGGCTACGTCGTGGAGAGCTCGCTGGGGTACTTCATCAATCCTCTGGTCTCGGTGGCGCTGGGCGTGTTCGTCCTCGGCGAGACACTGCGACGACTGCAATGGATCGCCGTGGGGATCGCCGCCGTGGCGGTCGGCGTGCTCACCCTCTCCTACGGTCGGCCGCCCTGGATCGCACTGATCCTCGCGTTCAGTTTCGGCATCTACGGCTTGGTGCGTAAGCAAGCAGGAGTCCAAGCGGTCCCGGCCCTGACCGTGGAAACCGGATTCCAAGCGCCGTTCGCGCTGATCTACTTCGGGGTGCTGGCCGCGACGGGCACGATGACGTTCGGCGCCTCCCCCGGCAACTCGGTGATGCTGATGACCGCGGGGATAGCCACGACCATCCCGCTTCTTCTCTTCGGCGCCGCCGCGATCCGGCTGCCGCTGGTAGCGCTCGGGCTGCTGCAGTACCTGGCACCCGTGCTGCAGTTCGTCATCGGCATCACTGTCTTCGGCGAGCACATGCCGCTGGAACGCTGGCTGGGTTTTGTGCTCGTGTGGTTCGCGTTGTCGGTGTTCACGTTCGACGTCATCCGCAATGCCCGGCGTCCGATCGCCGAACCGCCGCTCTGAGGCGGTCCCGGCGTTGCGCGGGCCCAGTTCTGAAGCCGTAGATGCAACGGCTGTTCGGTGACCGCGCACCCCCGCCGCATATGCAACAACTGCCCGGTGTCCACGCACCCCCGCGAAACAGCCGTTGGACTTGCGCACACACGTTGGAGATGCGCACAGGCGTTGGAGTTCCGCGGCCGTTCCTTCTCCAACCCACGTACCTAGGTCCAACCCCCGTACCCAACTCCAACGGCTGCCACCTGACCACACCCCCGCGCAACAGACCCTCGGTCCTCGCGCCGTCGCTGCAACACCCGATCAACGCAGGCGGTATTTCTTCGCCTTCTTGAACGCGGCGTACTTGGATGTCTTCTTGGCCTTGTAAGTGATCTTGACCTTGCCCGAGGACTTGGTCACGACGCTCACCTTGCCTTTGGGTCCCTTCTGCTTCTTGCCCTTGCCGCTCACCGAGACAATGACCTTCTTGCCGGCATTGGTCGTGCAGGTCCGTTTGAGCAGCACGACCCTGGCGTCGGCCGGTAGTTTCTTCGGCAGCTTCGCGCACTTGGCCTTCTGCTTCCTCGGCGCCTTGCAGTAAGTCGTGGACGCTGCCCACTGCTGGTACTGCTCCGGATAGTCGGTGATGATCCCCTTCGGCTTGAGCTTGGCCATGGCCGCCCAGCCGGCCGGATCGTCGCCCTTGGTGATCAGGTTGTACCAGGCGTACAGCGTGATCCCCGACGTGCGCAAAGCGTCGGCGATGCTCGGATCATTGCTCAGAACGACGTTGATCAACCCGGCCCACGCACCCTCAGGGACGTCGGAGGGCTTCACATTCAGCCCGGACAGCGGGTCCTGGAACCATATCTGCGGATAGCCGGGCAACAGTGTCTTGAACTGTTCCAGTTCGGGTTTGAGGAAGGACGGCACAACCACTTGGGCACCGGAGTCCTTGACCAGCTGTGCGTACAGCTCGACCCAGGTCGGGTTCGGCATCGCGGGTTTGTACTCCGGCCACACGGACACGTTGTTGTCCTTGGCGTATTTCAGGACATCGGCGAACAACGGGACCTGCCCACCGTTGTTGTCCAGCTGCAGCGTCTTGATGTAGTCGTAGGTGCTCTGCGACACCAGCCCGGTCCCATTGGTGGTGCGCTCAAGCGCGTCGTCGTGCATGATGATGGCCACGTTGTCGACGGTGAAACGGACGTCGGTCTCGAGCACCTTCACCCCGAGCCCTACGGACTTCTCGAAAGCGGGCCAGGAGTTCTCGAGCAGGTATGGATCCTTGCCCACACCACCACCGCCGCGGTGGGCGATCAGTTCAGGGACGTAACACGTAGTGGCGGCGACGGACTTGTCGGGCGCGGCCGGTTCACTGGCCACCGCGGGAACGGTGGCGGTGGACAAGACGAGGGCCGAACAGATCAATGCGATGCGCATGAGCGCCAAGATACCGCGCGTGCAGACCGCTTAGCCGCCGCTACACAGATCTCCCCCGTCACAGCAGGGCTGCAGGTAGTAGCACTGGGGGCACTGGTCCTTGCCGCCCTTGCGAACCATCAGCACACGTTCACACGCTGGACACGGGCCTGGCTCACCGAACACGAGGCCAGGCTAGATGCGCACGCCATGGATCAGTCTGCGGCGCGCCGGTGATTCAGGCCGACCAGCACGCCCGGGTTGAGCAGACCGGCCGGGTCGACGGCGTTCTTCGCTGCGCGCAGGGCAGCGGCGAACGGCTCTGGGCGTTGCTGGTCGTACCACGGCATGTGGTCGCGGCCGACACCGTGATGGTGTGTGATGGTGCCGCCGGCGGCGAGTAGCGCATCGCTGACCCTGACCTTGATGGCGTCCCAGGCGTCGATCTCCTCGCCTCGCGCGACGGGCGCCAGGACGGTGAAGTAGGGAGCGGCGCCGTCTGTGTAGACGTGGGTCAATCGGCAGGTGACCCGACCGGGACGGCCACAGACCTCAATCACCGCCGACTGTGCGGCGTCGCGCACATCCGAGATCAGGCCGTCGAGCCGGTCCCAAGTCGTCGCGGTCTCGAACGTCTCGGCCATGACCCCGACACTCACCAGGATGTCGCGCAGGTACGGTGCTTGCAGAAACGCCCCCCGCCACGAATCGGCGGCGCTCTCGGCGATGTCCTCGGCTGCGTGCTTGCGGCATATCCGTTGCGCTGCAGACAGCTCCGCCGCCACGTCCAGCGAACCCTCGAAGCCGAGGACCAGCAGCGGGCGAGGATCGTCGCCCGGAGCCTCCTCGCCGTCGATCAGGCGACAGTTGGCCGGCGAAAGACCGGCGTGCAGAACCTCCCGCAGCGCCTCGCAGCCCGCAGCGAAATCCGGCAGGCGCATGCTCGCGCCCTGCTTGTACTCCGGACGCGGAACCACCCGCAGCCACGCCTGTGTGATCACTGCAAGCGCTCCCTCGCTGCCCAGCAACAGCCGGTCCGGGCTGGGACCCGCACCGCTGGCCGGCAGCCTGCGCGACTCCCACAGCCCCCGCGGGGTGATCGCGCGGATCGACTCGACCATGTCATCGATGTGGGTCGGTCCGGATGCGTAGTGCCCACCGGCGCGGGTTGCGATCCAGCCGCCGACGGTGGAGAACTCGAACGACTGCGGAAAGAACCGCGTGGTCAGTCCGCGCTGCTTGAGCTGCTCTTCGACCACCGGCCCCGCGGCACCGGCCTGCACCGACGCCGCCCGGGATGCCACATCGACTTCCAGTACCCGGTCCATGTGGCTGACGTCGAGGCTCACAATGCCGTTGTACGCCTCGAGGCCGCGCGGTTCGACACCCCCGACGACACTGGTTCCACCTCCATACGGAATCACCGCGGCGTGCTGGGTGTCGGCCCATTCCAGGACCCGCTCGACATCGCGCTCGGATCTCGGGTAGGCGACGAAGTCCGGCGCGTTGGCAAAATCTCCCCGGAATCCCCGCACAACATCGCGATACGCCTTGCCCAATGCGTGAACGGCCCGATTGCGCCGGTCGGCCACGGTGATGTCCGCGAGGTCACCGGGTTTCAGGCGCGGCGCCGGCAGCTGGGCCGATTCCAGCGGCACGGGCATCTGGACCTCCGATCCCCCGAAGCCCAGTTGCTCGATCACCAGCGGAACCGTGTCCCGGATCTCTTGTTCAGTCAATGCTGAGTCCGCCAACCCCCAGCCCCAATGCTTCTTCATGGGTTCAGTCTGTCCTGGATCCGCGGGGTCAAGCAGGGTTTGCCACACGCAACGTCACCGTAGGGTGGAGGCATGGCCGACGAGTTCATGACCGAGGAACGCACAGCTCTCACCGCCACTGTGCGCGACTTCACCGCCGAACACATCGTGGGGAACCTCCCCGAGTGGGAGCGGACCGGCGACATCCCCCGAGAGCTGCACAAACGCGCCGGGGACCTGGGCCTGCTGGGGATCGGTTTCGACGAGTCGGTGGGCGGCAGTGGCGGTGATCTCGCCGACGGTTACGCCGTCACAGAGGCCATTTTGTCCGCTGGCGGTTCGGGCGGGCTCATCGCCGGGCTGTTCACGCACGGCATCGCAATTCCGCACATCATCGACTCCGGCAATCAGGACCTGATCGATCGCTGGGTACGGCCGGTGTTCGCCGGGGACAAGATCGCCTGCCTTGCGGTCACCGAACCGGGCGGCGGGTCGGACGTGGCAAACCTGCGCACGGTCGCCGACGAGTCCGGCGACTCCTGGGTACTCAACGGGTCCAAGACGTTCATCACGTCCGGCGCACGCGCCGACGTGGCGGTGGTGGCCGCGCGCCTGCGTGGCGTTTCGGGGGCCCAGGGTGTCGGGTTGTTCGCCGTTCCGACCGACCAACCCGGGTATCAGGTCACCAGCAGACTGCAGAAGATGGGCTGGCACTGCAGCGACACCGCCGAGTTCGGGCTTGTGGACGCGCGTGGTGAACTGATCACCGAGCAGGGCTTCGCCTCCCTGGCCCGGCACTTCGCCACTGAAAGACTCTCCCTGGGAGTGACTGGTTACGCGACGGCTGCACGCTGCGTGGATCTCACCCGGGAGTGGATCACCCAGCGTGAGACGTTCGGGCGGCCCTTGTCCACACGGCAGGTGATCCGGCACACGTTCGTCGAGATGAGTCGACGCACCGACGTCGCCCGCTCGTACATCCGGAATATGACGCTGTCCGATGAGGTGACCGTGCTCGATGCGATCTACGCCAAACAAACAGGCGTCAACTGTGCAGCGTTCGTGACGGATCGCGCGGTGCAATTGCTCGGAGGCATGGGATACGTCAGCGACGGCGAGGTCGAGCGGCACTACCGCGACGCGCGCATCCTGGGGATCGGCGGCGGCGCAGATGAAGTGATGGCTGATCTGGCGGCGAGGTTGCTGGGGCTGTAGGTGGGGCCGCTGCGCCGGACCGTTCGTGGAGTGTTGAGCCTTGGCGGGGCGACTTTGCACGCACGATGTCACTCAGTGACCAGATACGCGCAAAGTCCCCCCGAATCGCTGCTGGCCGGGCAGATTCGTGAAGGTCGAGCCTCCCCGGGGCGACTTTGGACGCCCGAGGTCACTCAGTGACCAGATACGGGCAAAGTCCCGCACGAATCGCGGGAACGCCCAGGCAAACTTGTGAAAGGTCGAACTCCCCGGGGCGACTTTGCACGCACGAGGTCACTCAGTGACCAGATACGGGCAAAGTCCCGCACGAATCGCGGGAGCGCCCCCTCACCCGGTCCGGTTCACCACGTAGTCGCAGACCGCTTCAAGCGCATCCCGCGGCCCACCGGCGGGCAGGGTGTGCAGGCATCGGCGAGCATCGTCAGCCCACTCATGAGCGGCGGCCCGGGCTTCTGCCACGGCGTCGTGGGCACGCAGCAGGTCCATCGCCTCGGCGACCTCATCATCGGACAACGGGCGGCCCAGCAGATCCAGCAGGCGTGCGTCCTGGTCGCGTTGTTCGCGCTGCACCATGAGCGCGGCCAACGTCGGTACGCCCTCCTTCAGGTCTGTGCCCGGGGTCTTGCCCGAATCCCTGGTCTCGCTGGTCAGGTCGACCAGGTCGTCCGCGAGTTGAAACGCGACCCCGATGCGCTCGCCGTAACGGGTGAGGGTGTCGATCGTGGGCTCGTCGCATCCGGAGAACATCGCTCCGAACTGCGCTGAAGTGGCGATCAGCGAACCGGTCTTGTCCGCCAGAACCATCAGGTGATGGGCCACGGCGTCCTCGCCATCGGTCGCGCCCACAGTCTCTCGGATCTGC
>Ga0116164_10001310_pt1 | contig 18975 bp, 20 predicted proteins | sample AD_UKC109_MetaG_FD_89888 | JGI IMG/M metagenome (GOLD analysis project Ga0116164, IMG submission 89888) | Active sludge microbial communities of municipal wastewater-treating anaerobic digesters from Hong Kong - AD_UKC109_MetaG | ecosystem: Engineered > Bioreactor > Anaerobic > Digestate... | reverse complement strand
ATCCGCTCCGAAACCGACCGGGGCGTGGTGCTGCTGATCGACAACCGGTATTTCCACTCCGACTATCTTTCCCTGTGCCCGCCGCATTGGCGGTTTGAGCGGGAGGCCGTTCCCGCGTTCTGGTCCTCCGCGGGAAGTCCATACGGCGTTTGAATCGCACCGTTGACCGATCGCAGCGCCGGTGTTATTCTGAGCAAAGATCGAAAAGTAAACGGAGGCAATCGTATGGCACTGACGAAGAAAACATATCCGCAAAACCCGCAGCGAACCGGCATGGCCCGGGTGGTTGCCGAAATTTCGTATTCCGCGGCCGGCGGAGAAAAAACCGTGCTGACGCTCCTGCGGCCGTGGGAGGAGGCGGTGCGCTGCCCGCTGGTGGTGTTCGTGCAGGGCAGCGGGTGGACAACCCCCGACCGCGGCTACGAGATCCCCCAGCTTGCGCATCTGGCGCAGCGGGGCTACGTGGTGGCCACGGTCTGCCACCGGGACGCCAGGGAGGGCAATCCGTTCCCCGCGTTCTTGCAGGATGTGAAAACGGCGATCCGCTTCCTGCGCGCCCACGCGGAGGAATACGGTATCGACGCCGCGCACGTGTGCATCTACGGCACCTCCTCGGGCGGCAACACCGCCCTGCTGGTCGGCGCGACGGGCGACGATCCCCGCTATGAAACCGACGAGTACAAGGGCGTTTCCGACGCGGTCAGCTGCGTGGTCTCCTGCTTCGGCCCCACGGACCTGACCATGATCCCCGACATGCAAAACCCGCTGGACGACGTCTTCCTCGGCCTGAGCGGCGGCAGGGATCCCCGCGCGGTGCTGCGCGAGATGAGTCCCCTGCATGTCGTTACCAAGGAGACCCCCTTCCCGCCCTGCCTGCTCGCCCACGGCACGGGCGATACCGTGGTGCCCTATTTCATGGCGACGCAGATGGCGGACAAGCTAATTTCCTTCGGCAAAGACGTACGCCTACTCACCGTAACGGACGCCCCGCACGAGGACACGTTCTGGAGCTGGCCGCTGATCGAGGATATCTACGCCTTCATTCAGGAGCATATCTGACCCTTCGGCCTATTTATTCGGAGAAAAAAATGAATCAGCAGTTTCGACTTTACCATGTGGATGCGTTTACGAAGGAAAGGCTTTTGGGCAATCCCGCCGGCGTGGTTCCCGACGCGGACGGGCTGACCGACGCGCAGATGCAGAAAATCGCGCGGGAGCTGAATAATTCGGAAACGGCCTTTCTCCTCAGCCCGCAGGATGATTCGTACGACGTGCAGGTCCGGTTCTTCACGCCGACCCGGGAGGTGCCCATCTGCGGCCACGCCACCGTCGCCGCGCACTATGTGCGCGCGCAGGAAAACCGTCTGGGCGCGGTGCGCGTATTGCAAAAAACGGGCGCGGGCATCCTGCCGGTGGATATTGTACCGGAAAACGGCGATTACCGGATCGTTATGACGCAGGGAAAGCCGGAGGTTTCCGCCGCGCTCCCGGACGACGCGCAGGCGGAACTGCTTACAGCGCTTGGCATCACGGAGGATGACCGGCTGCGGCAATTCCCCGTCGCCGTCGCATCCACCGGCCATTCCAAGGTGATGATCGGCATCAGGGATACCGCCGTGCTGCACGGTTTGCAGCCCGACCTGCAAAGCCTTACGGCGCTCAGCCAAAAAATCGGCTGCAACGGATACTATGTCTTTACCGTCCATCCGAACGAAACGCCCATGATCCACGGCCGGATGTTCGCGCCGGCCATCGGCATCAGCGAGGACCCGGTCACCGGCAACGCCAACGGGCCGCTCGGCGCGTATCTGGTACACTACGGCCTTGTGCGCCACAACGGCTCCCTGTTCCCGTTTCAGGCCATGCAGGGCGAGGCCATCGGCCGGACGGGAACGATGGAGGTCCGGGTGAAAATCGAGAACGACCGGCCCGTGGAAGTCCAAATCATCGGCAACGCGGTGATCGCGTTTTCCACGGAGCTGACACTGTAGGCGCGTCATGGAAAACGCATACGAAATACGACAGGCATCCGCGCGGGACAGCGGCGCCGTTTCCGCATTGGCGCTGCGGCTGTGGCCGCATGCCTCGCTTGCGGAGCTGGAGGAAGAATTTGCTTCCCTGCTTTCCACCGCCGACAGCGCGGTGTTCCTGTGTTCGGTCGAATCAACCCTGGTCGCGTTTGCGCAGTGCCAGCTGCGGCACGACTATGTGGAGGGCACGCACGGCAGCCCCGTCGGTTATCTGGAGGGGATTTATGTGCAAAAGGAGCACCGGCATCAGGGAATTGCCGCGGCCCTGCTGCGGCAGTGCGAGCAGTGGGCCAGATCCAAAGGCTGCGCCGAGTTCGCCAGCGACTGCGAGATGCACAATGCCGACAGCCTCCGTTTCCACCTGCACACCGGGTTTTCGGAGGTTAACCGGATCATCTGTTTCACAAAGCGTTTGGAGGAAAAATGATGGATACGACATGGGAGCTCCTATATCAGCGCGCGCTGGACGCCGTTCGGCCGCACGAGGTCTCCGCGCATATTTTCGTGGGCAGCGTAGGCGCCGCGGTACTGACCAAAGGCGGCGCGGTCTACACGGGCATTTGCATCGACACCAGCAGCTCGCTGGGCATGTGCGCCGAGCGCAACGCGCTGTCCACCATGCTGACCCAGGGGGAATACGAGGTGGCAAAGGTCTGCGCCGTTTATAAGGACGGCTCCGTGATGCCGCCGTGCGGCGCGTGCCGGGAGTTTATGATGCAGCTTGGCAAGGGCGCCGCCGATATCGAAGTACTGGTCAACAACGAAGGCAAAGCCGTTCCGCTTGTTAAGCTGATGCCGGAATATCCCTATTAGCCGGATTCTGCCGAACTCCATAAAAAGTTAAAAGGAGCAGCGATGGACAACCGCACCGTATTTGACCGTGTTCCCGAGCAGTTCGACCGTTGGCGGCCGCGGTACTGCGCGGAGCTTTTTGCCGACCTGATCGCCTACGCAAAGCTCGGCCCCGATACCACCGTGCTGGAGGTCGGCCCCGGCACCGGACAGGCAACCGAGCCGATTCTCAAAACCGGCTGTAACTATACCGCGATCGAGCTGAGCGACGTGTTTGCGCAGATGATGAGCCGGAAGTTCGGAAGCTATGATAATTTTCAGCTTATCAACGCCGATTTTGAAACGTATGATTTCGAAAGCGGGCATTACGATCTGGTCTACTCGGCGGCTGCGTTCCAGTGGATCCCGGAAACGCTCGGCTATCCGAAGGCCTACGCCATGCTGAAGCCCGGCGGGGCGTTTGCGATGCTTATGATGCGGCCGGATATCCGGCCCGGCGGCGGCTACACCGACGAGCCGCTGTATTCCGAAATTCAAAAGGTGTACACCGCCTACTTCCATCCGGAAACCCCGTACAAGTGCAAGCTGGATTACGACGCGCGCGGGAAGTACGGTTTCACGGATCCGGAGCGCCGCGAGTACCTGAAAACCAGAACCTACAGCGCGGACGATTACCTGCTGCTCATCGGCACGCACTCGGATCACATCACCCTAAAGGAGCCCTACCGGACAAAGTTTTTCGCGGGCATCCGGGACGCCATCCAAAACGCCGGCGGCACCATCACGCTGTACGATAAAATCACCCTGTACCTGGCGCGCAAACCCTGACGACGACGATGGAAAGGGCGGAACACGCAATGCAAACCTATCGCTACGCAAAAATCGACGCATTCACGGCGGACGGCTCGCTGGGCAATCCCGCCGCGTGCCTGTACCTTGAGGACGGACAGCTGTTGAGCGAACAGGAAATGCTGGAAATCGCCAAGCAGCACAAGGGCTTTGTATCCGAGGTCGTTTACTGTATGAGCGGCCCCGACAGAATTGATCTTACCTACTATTCCTCCGAATGCGAGGTGGATTTCTGCGGCCACGGCACCATCGCGTGCCTGTATAAGCTGATACAATCCACGCCCGCGCTTCTGGGCCGGAAGGAGATTCCAATCAGTACGCACAAAAAGGGTGCGCTGACGGTGTATAACCATATCCCGGAGAACGATACCGTGCTGATTTCCGCTCCGGCGCCGCAGTGGATCGGCACGCGGCTCGGCGGCGGCGCCGTTGCCGGGGCGCTCGGGCTTCCGGCGCATGCCATCCACGAAACGCTGCCCGTCGATTGTATCGACGCGGGCCTGCGCACGCTGATCGTGCCGCTGGCCGATCTGGCGACGGAGGTCTCGGTTTTCCCGAACGAGCGGACGCTCAAGCTGTTCTGCGAAGCAAACGGGATCGACATCCTCCTGATCTTCACCATGGAAACGCAGCGGCCGGATTCGATCGCGCACACGCGGGTGTTCGCGCCGAAGTTCGGTTATCTGGAGGACCCCGCCACCGGCTCTGGCAACAGCGCGTTCGGGTATTACATGCTGAAAAACAGCCTGTGGAACGGCACGGACTGCCGGCTGGAGCAGGGCGGCAGCGACCGCGTGTACAACGCGGTCCATCTGTCCGCGCCGGACGGCGGGGTGCTGTTCGGCGGCAGCGCCACCGTGCGCATCGACGGGATATACAACGTATGACCGATTCCATAAATTCCGTATCGCCTTCCAATAATCCGTATGCTGTGGTATCATTATATTGTTAAATATTTAACAATGGAGTTGAAGGACGATGGAACTCACCGCAACCGCAACGCTGGCTGACGACAAAATGAAATTTCGCTGCACCGCAGGAACCCATGCCCTCGAAACCGACTACACCCCGCCCTACGGAACCGGAGACGGCCCCACGTCGCTGGAGCTATTTTTAGCTTCGCTATGCTCGTGCCTGGGCGGGTCGCTGGCGGTGCTGCTGCGCCACGGCGGCAAGCGGCTGACCGGCATTGCCGTGAGCGCCGCCGGCACGCGCCGGGAAACGCACCCCACCTGCTTTGAGCATATCGAAATGCAGGTACGCGTCCAATCCCCGGATCTCTCACAGGCGGACGTCGACCATGCGGTACAGCTTTCCGAGGAACGCATTTGCCCCGTCGCCGCGATGATCAAGGGCAACGTGTCCGTTCACATCACGGCAACTCTCAGCTGACCGTTCCGCCGCATTTGGGTCCTCTGCCGAATCCCGCCCCGGCCGACGCGCGTCGGCCGGGGTTTTTCCTGCCGTACCGCCCGATCCGCAAGATCGTTTTCAGGGCGTCCGGCATTTCCGGGCTGCCGCTTTGCTTTCCGGTTGCACTGCGTTTTCATTTCTTCGCCGATCTGCTATGATACAAGCGAAACCGCATTTAGAGTCAAGAAAACGCGACCTGTTTCCCCTAATATGGATTGCAGGGAGGTGAGATGATGGATCAGAACAGCGAAGCCGCGGCAGCGGTCAACCGCATGCGCGCGTATATCGCCGCGCATCTGCAGGAGCCGATTACCGCCAGCAACGTTGCCAAAGCGGCGGGATATTCGCAGTACCATGCCGCGCGGCTCTTCCGGGATGAAACGGGCCTGTCCCCGTTTGAGTATATCCGAAAGGAACGGCTGACCGCGTCGGCGCACGCGCTTCGGGCCGGCCGTCCCAGGGTGCTGGACGTGGCGCTGGATTACGTGTTTTCCAGCCACGAGGGCTTCACCCGGGCGTTCACCAACGGCTTCGGCATATCGCCCAAGAGGTACGCCGTCTGTCCGCCGCCGCAGGGGTGGCTGATTCCCTTCCGTTATCTCGACCGCTCCAAACCAAAACAGGAGGGAACCAGCATGGAACAAACCGCCGTTATCTTTACCCAGATCGTGGAGCGCCCGGCGCGCAAGCTCATCCTGAAGCGCAGCAAGGCCGCCGCCGACTACTTCGCCTACTGCGGGGAGATGGGCTGCGGGGAAAACAACGCCTCCGCGCCCTGGGATGTCCTCATGACCATCAAGGAAGCGCTGTACGAGCCCGTCGGTATCTGGCTGCCGGAGAACATGCGCCCGGATGGGACCGGCGTCTACGCCCACGGCGTGGAGGTGCCCGCGGACTATGCCGGCACGATCCCCGAGGGCTTCGACGTGATCGGCCTGAAGCCGTGCAAGCTGCTCGTGTTTCAGGGGGAGCCGTACGACGACTGCGATTTCCAAACCGCCGTCGGCCTGTGCATGGAGCGCATCGGCAGGTTCAACCCCGAGGTGTACGGCTACCGCTACGCCCCGGAGATCGCGCCCAGAATGCAGCTCGCCCCCATGGGCTGGCGCGGCTACATCGAGCTGCACCCCGTGGAGAGCATGCAATAGGCGTAAATTGAAAAAGCCGTTCCCCTTCATCGCAGGGAACGGCTTTTTCATGTGGAAACAAATTCGTTTTATGCCTTTTTCACAATCGGCATCCATACCTCAAACACCGTGTTTTGCGGATCGGCGGTCAGATAAACCTCGATATCGGGGGCGTTGGCGTACTCATAGCCGGAGGTGGGCAGCCACTCGGTCACCATGCGCTTTTCCAGCTCCTGAATGGCGTTCGGCATCGCTCCCGTTCCCGGGAACACCGCCCATGTGCAGGCCGGAACCGTATACTCGCACATCTGCGGAGCATTCTGCGGCAGCGGCAGGCTGCTGGCAACCGCAATATAGTACTCCCAATCCTCCCCGCCCGCACAGGCGCTGACGCCCAGTACGCCTCCCGGCTCGCCGTTCATCATCGTTTGCATCGTCTGCATGGCGCCGGACTGCGATACCTCCAGCCAGAACTTCGGGATCGTCTGAAAGTTTTTCTCCATGTCCGTATCCATCGGGGTTTTCAGCCCGATGATCCGGAACGCTTCCTTCTTTTCGATGCGGTAATCCATATTCACATCTCCTTTGATTGATAGATGGAAGCTGATCCGCGGATAGGTTTTCAGCGTAACGCCCGCTTCTTTGGCGGCTGTCGGCGGCACGCCGTGCACGCTCTGAAACGCACGGTTGAAAGCCGTGGGCGAATCATAGCCGAAGCGCAGCGCCAGATCGATCACCTTTCCGCCGCTTTGCTGCAGCTCAAACGCGGCAGCCGTCATACGCCTGCGGCGAATGTACTCCGACAGCGGCACGCCCGCGATATACGAAAACATCCGCTGCAAATGATAGGTCGAGCAGCATGCGATTTTTGCCGCCTCATCATATGCGATGACATCCGCAAGATGGTCTTCGATATAGTCCATCACGCTGTTCAGCCGGTCCAGCCACTCCAAGCGATCATCTCCCATCGGGTCAATCATATCGGAATCCGGGCGCCTCGGCCTCTGATTTCGTGCACAATAATGCGAGCTTTTCTGGGTTTCCAGTGTATCAAAAACCGGCCGCGATCACAAGTTGCAGCGGGAAAGCGCGGTGATCTGTGCTATAATAACCCCATCAGGATCGTTTATACGACCATTGCAGGAGGACAACATGCCAAACAGTATTTCGACCATCTATTTCTCCCCGACCGGCGGCACAAAAAAAAGCGTGGACGCGATGGCGGCCGCCCTTGGCGGCGAAACCACGGCGTACGACGTGACCGTGGACGCGCATCCCGCGCCGCACGCGTTCGGCGCGGACGACTTCGTCATTTTCGGCATGCCGGTGTACGGCAGCCGCATCCCCAAGGTGGCCGCCGCACGGATTACCGGATTTACGGGCAGCCAAACCCCGTGCATCGTGGTGGCCGCCTACGGCAACGTGCGCGTCGGCGACGCGCTGCTGGAGCTTGCCGATCTCGCCAAGGCGCAGGGCTTCGTGGTGAAGGGCGGCGCGGCGGTGATCGCGCGCCATACCTTCGGCGACATTCAGGTGGACCGCCCCAACGCGGCCGATCTGGCCGCCGACCGGGACTTTGCCAAACAGGCAGCGGCAAACCCCGCGGGCAAGCCGTTCGATCTGCCCGGCAACCGGCCGTATAAGGACGGCGGCAACGGCGGCGGCTTCCGCCCGCAGACCACGGACAAGTGCACCGCCTGCGGCCTGTGCGTAAAAAGCTGCCCGACGCAGGCCATCGCGCCGGACTGCAAAACCATCGGCGACGGCTGCATTTCGTGCTTCCGCTGCATCCGCATCTGCCCCGTGGGCGCCAAAATCATGACCGACGAAAACTATCTCTCCTGGGCGGCCAATTTTACCGAGAAGTTCAAAGAGCCGCTGGAGAACGCGTATTATCTGTAATCCACCGGAAAGGATGCGCTGCCGTGCCGGATCCCCTTCCCGTTATTGAAACGCCCCGGTTGATCGTGCGCCGGTTTGCCGCCGAAGATTGGCGGGATCTGTTTGCCTGCCTGTCCGATCCGGCCGTGGTGCGCTTCGAGCCCTACGGCGTCTTTTCGGAGGAGGCCTGCCGGCGGGAGGCCGTGCGGCGGATGACGGACGACCGGTTTTGGGCCGTATCGCTCAAGGACAACAAAACGGTGATCGGAAACGTAACCCTGACGAAGCAGGACTTCGATACCTGGGAGCTGGGGTATGTTTTCAGCGCCGCCTGGCAGGGGCGCGGCTACGCCACGGAGAGTGCCGGCGCTATGATCCGGTATGCCATCCGGCAGCTTCATGCGCGGCGGATCGTCGCCATGTGCAATCCGGACAACGAAAAATCGTGGCGGCTGCTGGAGCGGCTGCACATGCGCCGGGAGGGCCATCTGAAGCAAAATGTGTATTTCAAAACGGACGCCGAAAACCGGCCCCTTTGGGTGGACACCTACGAATACGGCGTGCTGGCGTCCGAATGGCGGCCGCCGGACCGGGAGTGCGTATGATCGTCGCCGTGGATGAAAGCAACGTGGCGCTCGCGGCGGAGGTCCGCTCGAAATCCTGGCAGGAATCCCACCGGAGCTTCTGCAGCCGGGAGTTTGTGGAAACGCATACGCCTGAGCAGCAGGCCGGCTATCTGCGCGGCAGACTGCTGGACGGCAAATCCCTCTATATGCTCGTGGAAGCCCGCCCCGTTGGCATTGTTTCCGTTTGCGGGAATTTGATCGAGGATCTGTACATCCTGCCCGGGGAGCAGCATAAGGGCTACGGCACCAAGCTTCTGCTGTTTGCCGTGAATCGATGCGCCGGCACGCCCACGCTCTGGGTTTTATCCAACAACCAAAACGCATACGCGCTGTACGCAAAGCACGGCTTTCGGAAAACCGGAAAGCAAAACAAGCTTTCCGGCACGCTTGCGGAATGCGAAATGCGGTATGGCGAAGGCACGGCGGAATAAAGCGCATGCGGCCGGAAAACGGCAAATTGGGATACCCGCCCCGTCGGTTCCTATGATACAATAGGGTCGTTTGCAAGACATCAAAACCGGGTCGCCGCCGCGTTTCCATCCGCGGCGGAATTTGACCCGGACATATCTTATGATCAGAAAGGATTGGAAACAGCCATGAAAGAGTATCACGTCGCCAAATCAGGCCGCGACAGCGCAGCCGGAAGCCAGACAGACCCGTTTCTAACCATCAGCCGGGCGGCGAAGGCCGCCATGCCCGGGGACACCGTGACCGTGCACGGGGGCGAGTACCGCGAGTGGGTAAAGCCGCAGAACGCCGGCCTGAACGACTGCATGCGCATCACCTATCAGGCCGCGCCGGGCGAGCATGTGGTGATCAAGGGCTCGGAGCGCATCACAGGCTGGGAGGCCGTCGGCTCCGGCGTGTGGAAGGCCGTGCTGCAAAACGCCCTGTTCGGCGATTACAACCCTTATGCCGAATCGCTGTACGGCGATTGGCTGGTCGATCCCGAGGACGGCTCGGTGCATACGGGCGACGTGTATCTCAACGGGGTCTCCTTCTTCGAGGCCAAGTCGCGCGACGAGGTGTTTCACCCCGCAAAGCGGCTGACCGGCTTCGTGCCGCCGTGGAGCCTCAACACGGAGTACATTCTGCATCCCGAGCAAACCGTGTACCAGTGGTTCGCGGAGGTGGACGAGCAAACCACCACAATCTACGCCAATTTCCATGAGGCGGATCCCAACAAAGAGCTCGCGGAAATCAACGTGCGCAAGTGCTGCTTCTATCCGGACCGGCTGCATGTGGACTACATCACGGTGCGCGGATTTGAGATCGCGCAGGCCGCCTGCCCGTGGACGCCGCCGACCGCCGATCAGCCCGGGATGCTCGGCGCGCACTGGAGCAAGGGCTGGGTGATGGAGAACAACCACCTGCACGACGCCAAGTGCAGCGCGATCAGCATCGGCAAGGAAATCTCCACCGGTCATAACCTGCATTCCCGCACGCAGCGCAAACCCGGCTACCAGTACCAGATGGAGGCCGTGTTCATCGGGCTGCAGCTGGGCTGGAGCAAGGAAAAGATCGGCTCCCACATCATCCGCAACAACGTGATCCACGACTGCGGACAGAACGGAATCGTCGGCCACATGGGCTGCGCGTTCAGCCGCATCGAGCATAACCACATCTACAACATCGCCGTCAAGCACGAGTTCTTCGGCTATGAGATCGCGGGCATCAAGCTGCACGCGGCGGTGGATGTGGTGATCGAGAACAACCATATCCACAACTGCACGCTGGGCATCTGGCTGGACTGGCAGGCGCAGGGCACGCGCGTCACCCGCAACGTGCTCCACCAAAACGACCGCGACCTGATGATCGAGGTCACGCACGGCCCCTGCCTGGTGGATACCAACATTCTCGCCTCCGACTATAATTTCGACAACGCCGCGCAGGGCACGGCCTACGTGCACAACCTGTGCTGCGGCTACATGCGGCGCATCAAGGTGCTGGACCGGGCCACGCCCTACCATTACCCGCATTCCACCATGGCGGCGGGCTGCGCGGTGGTCTACAGCGGGGACGACCGCCTGTACCGCAACCTCTTCACCTTTAACGGCGAAACCCCCAGCGAGCTGTTTTACGCGGGCACCGCGGGGTACGACGATTGCACCACGCCGGAGGAATACCCGCGGCAGCTGATCGCGCAGGGGAATTCCGACCACGACAAGTATTACCGGGTGGAGCAGCCCGTATACGTCGGCGGCAACGCCTACTACGGGCAGGCCAAGGGCTTCCGCGCCGAGGAGCACGCCCTGTGCGCGCCGGGCTTTGCCGCGAACGCGGCGATCGAGCTGGAGGGCGACACCGCCTGGCTGACGCTCGATCTCCCCGCAAAGCCCGTCAGCGCGGAAAGCGGATATATGGGCACCGCCAATCTGGGCATGCCGCGCATTACGGAGGAGCTGTTCGAAAATCCCGACGGCACCCCCATCACGCTGGATACCGATCTTGTCGGAGCCGGGCGGGACGCGCACACGGCCATCGGTCCGCTGGAAGGGCTCAAAGCGGGCCATAACCGCGTCGCGGTGTGGCGGTAAGCCGTACGGAGCTGCATGCTCCGGAGAATGGCCGATGAAAATCGTTCAGGTATTTGAAAACAAAAAACAGTATCTGGCCCTGCTTCTGCTGGCGGACGAGCAGGAGGATATGGTCGACCGCTACCTGGAACGCGGCGACATGTTCGTGCTGCACGATCGCGGCGTGAAGGCCGAATGCGTGGTCACCAAAGAAGGCGACGGCGTGTACGAGCTGAAAAACATCGCGGTAACCCCCGGCGCGCAGCGCCGGGGGTATGGGAAAGCCCTGCTCGCGTTTATCGGCTCCCGCTATCCGGACCCGAAAACCCTGTTTGTCGGCACGGGCGACGTGCCCGGCTCGCTGGGCTTCTATCAGGCCTGCGGGTTTGCCCTCTCCCATCGGGTAAAGAATTTCTTTACGGACCATTACGACCATCCGATCTATGAGGACGGCCGGCAGCTGGTGGATATGGTCTATCTCAAAAAGGAGACGAAGCCATGACAACAACCTTTCGCACCGCGACCGAGGCGGATACCGCGCTGATCCTGCAATTCATCCGGGCTTTGGCGGACTATGAACATGTGCTGGATCAGGTCGTCGCCACGGAGGACCTCCTGCGCGAATTTCTGTTCCGGCAGCAAAGGGCGGAGGTCGTCTTCGCGCTGGAAAACGGCGCGGAGGTCGGCTTCGCGTTATACTTCTACAACTTCCCCGCATTTTTGGGGCGGCCCGGGCTGTACATCGAGGATCTGTTCGTAAAGCCGGAGTTTCGGGGCCACGGATACGGAAAAGCGCTTTTGCAAAAGCTCGCGCAGACCGCCGTGGAGCGCGGCTGCGGACGGCTGGAATGGAACTGTATGAACTGGAACCGGCCGAGCATCGAGTTTTACCGGTCGATGGGGGCCAGACCTCTGAACGACCGGACCTATTACCGCATCGACGGCGAAACCCTGACAAATCTGGCAGCGCAATTGCGATAAAAAAGCTCCGCTTATTCCCCGTTTGTAAACGTCAAGCGGCCTTCCTCGGGGAACAGCGCGACGAAGGTCTTCCCCCGGTTGAGTTGAAGCTCGTTGCCCTGATCGTCATAATACACGGTCGGCTCGTCCATGGCGGCGCGCACCCAATAGCCCGCGATGTATTTGCCGCCGATAAAAATGTCGGCGTTGCCGCTGCCGATGTGCTGCGCCACGGCCGTCGTTTTTTTACTGCCCTCATACGTGTACGCCATGCGCTGCACGATCACGTTGGCAAAGGCGAAGGGGATCCGGTCCGCCTCCCCGCGGTCCTCCGGCGTGGGATAGGCGGTATAGAGCGCCCATTTTTTCGGATTGGTCCCCGCGCCGCAGCAGCGGGAATACGTGCCCGTTTCTTCATCGTAGACGAAGTGCGAGATGTTGTATTTGTAGCCCCAATCCAGATGAACGGTCGTCGCGGCCGCATAGCCGTCCGCGTACGCGCCGCCGTCCTGAAACAGGAAGGGGTGCGCCTGCGCCGTATAGGCATCCGAAATCGCGTTTCGAACCTTAACGATGTCGATGTTGAAATTATCGGGCGATTTCACGTTTCTGATCACATACCCGATCTCCGGAAACACCCCCGGCGCCCTGAAATTGACCAGCAGTCCCCAGTCCAGCGCGACGGAATCGGTATACAGCCACGCCATCCGCTCGTCCGTCATCCGGTACGAGCCGACCATCCCGCCCCCGTACACCAGCACGCCCTGCCACGCCTCGCGCAGCAGCATCGGCCCGATGCGGCAGGAGCGCACCGGTCCGACTCCGGTTGGTCCCCCCGACGCGAAGCAATCGCTGAACAGCGCCGTGATGCGGGTATACCCGCTGCGGCTGAGCATCTCCTCATAGAGGATATCCGCGTACTGGAGACCCCACGGGGTACGATTGCCGATTCCTGCGGATTTGACGGAGTTTCCGTTCACCTTCACGGTGTACGGGTCGTTGCCGATCTGCACCAGCACGGGCAGATACCTGCCCTCCCATGCAAGGCCGGTGACCGGGCTTTCCCCGGGAATAACGGCGTGATCCCCGCCCGCCTGCACGCTGATATCGCGGTCCGCCGCGTTTTGCAGCACGGTGCCGGTTTTTTTGGAAATCGTGTACTCGGGATCGTTTCCCGCCAGCGCCGGAAGGCACGGGCAAAGCAGAGCCAGAATTAGAATCCAGATCGCTGTCTTTTTCATGGTAATCTCCCGTAGGGTCGGTCTGTTGTGGTTTTCATATATGTTTGCAGCCGTCACTCGGCGCCTGTAAACGTGCAGCGTCCCTCCGCCGGGAACTGCGCGATAAAGGTTTTTCCCCGGTTGAGCCGCAGTTCGTTTCCCTGATCGTCGGTATACACGGTCGGCTCGCCGATCGATTCACACACCCAATACCCCGGGATGTACCTGCCGTCGATAAAGATATCGGCGTTCCCCCGCCCGACGAGCTGGACGATCGGCTTTTGCACGCTTCCGGTCTCGTACGTCATGGTGACCCGCTGCACGATCACGTTGGCAAACGTGAGCGGCAGCCTGCTTTCCCCGTCGCTGTCCTCCGCGGTGGGATACGCCGTAAAGGGCACCCACTTCTGCGGATTGATCCCCGCGCCGCAGCAGCGGGTATACGTTCCATTCGCTTCGTCGTAAACAAAGTGCGAAATATTGTATTTGTAGCCCCAGTCCAGATTGACCGTTGTTGCCTCCGCATAGCCGTCCGCGTACGCGCCGCCCTCCTGAAACAGGAAGGGACGCGCCTCCGGAGCATAGGTCTCGGGGATCGAATCGCGCGCTTTGATCAAATACGCGTTATAGGTGTTGGGCGACTTCTTCCCCTGTCCCCGCACAATATATCCCATTTGACCGGACAGCGCCGCCGACCGGGTGTTGATCAGCAGGCCCCATTGCAACGCGGTATCATCGGCCAGCAGCGCGGCGATCTGATCGCCCCTTGGGCCGAGCCCGCCGCCGTACACCAGCCCCGCCTGCCATTCCTCCCGCAGCAGCAGCGGCCCGTAGCGGCAGGAGCGCACCGGGCCGACGCCGGCCTCCGGCTCCCCCGACGCAAAGCAATCGCTGAACAGCATGGTAAACCGGGTGTACCCTGTGCCGTACATGGATTGCTCGTAGATGATATCGGCGTATTGAACGCCCCACGGCGTATATCTTCCAATGCCGGAGGCCTTGACGGAATATCCGTTCACCTGCACCGTATCGGCGGTGTTGCCGATCTGCACGAGCATCGGCAGATACCGGCCCTCCCACTGAAGGCCCGTCACCGGGCTCTCCCCGGCAGCCGCGGCGCGCGTTTCCCGCGCCGCCCGCACGGCGATATCGCGGTCGGGCATATCCTGGAGCACCGTGTTATTCTTCACGGACAGGGTATATTCCACGTCCGCGGATGCCTGCACGCCAAGGCAAAGGCCTAGAAGCACGGCAAGCATCGCAAGTATCGGCAGTCTTTTCATCGTGCGCCTCCTCTGCCAATAATTGTAACATAAACGGCACGCGCGTTCCATCCGTTCCGGCATCAAACGTCTGCCGATCTTGACTTTTTAACAGGCAGATGCTACGATCATTTCCACGATCCTATATTTTTTATCGGGTGGGCCGCAGGTTGCCGATGACTTCCGGAGAACCGGAAGCGTCATTTTTTATACCAATCGGCCGGCTGCCCGGCGAAAGGAAGAAACGGGCATGAAAATCGCGCTGCTGGTGAACCGGGACAACTTTGAGGCCTACGCGCCCGCGCCGCCGCCGGAATGGGAATTGATCCATATGGGCAACGGCAAGCCGGACGCCGCCGCCGTGATCGCGACGGGCGCGGATGTGCTGGTCGTGGACGCCATCATGAAGCTCGGCGGGGAAATCATCGAAGCGATGCCCGGCCTGAAGCTCGTCCATTCACAGGGCGTGAGCTACAGCGGCATCGATCTGGAAGCCGCAAACCGGGCCGGGATCTACGTGTGCAACAACGCCGGGGTAAACGCCAAGCCCGTCGCCGAGCACACGCTGCTGCTGGCGCTGGCGCTGCTGAAAAGCTTCAGGCCGTATGAGGACAAGGTCTATGCGGGCCGCCAGATGGAGGCCAAGACCGAGTGCTTTAGGCACGGGCTGCCGGAGCTGAACGGCCGTACGGTCGGCATCGTCGGCATGGGCGCGATCGGTATGGCTGCCGCCGCGCTTTTCCGGGCGTTCGGGTGCGAGGTTCAGTACTACAGCCGCACCGAAAAGCCGAACTGCGGCTATCCATATCTGCCGCTTCACGCGCTGTACGAAACCAGCGATATCCTGTCCCTGCACTGCCCGGTCACTCCGGAAACCACGGGCATGATCGACCGCCGGGCGCTTTCGCAAATGAAGGACGGCGCAATTTTGCTCAACACCGCGCGCGGCGAGCTGGTGGATCAACTCGCCGTGATCGACGCGCTGCGCTCCGGCAAGCTCTCCGGCTTCGGCGCGGATACGCTTGCCCCCGAGCCGGTGGAAAAGGACAATCCGTTCCTGGCTGCCCTGCCCGCGGACCTGCGCGCCCGCGTCGCCCTTTCGCCGCACGTGGCGGGAATCACGGCAAACTGCTTTATGCGCGTTTACGAAAACATCTTTCATAACATTGCGGCGATCGGGCAGGGCGAGCGTCCCCGCTGCGTTGTCAACGGGCTGTAAAATCCATTCCCGTTTTGTCTTGACTTTTCCCCGTCCGGTATGCTACGATCATCCCCACGGGAATGAAGTGCTCCCCAACCTCCGGGTTAAACCGCTGTGACAGCTGATGACTTCTGCGGATGCAGGGCCATCGGCTTTTTTGCTGGAAAGGATTGTTTGTATGAGTATACTTGCTGTTGGACTGGGCGGGCTTCTGGGCTCCTGCGGGCGCTATCTGATTACGCGGCTGCTGGAACGATTCGAGTTCGCCTTTCCGCTGAGCACGCTTTTGTCCAACGTCATCGCCGCGCTGCTGATCGGCTTCATCATCGGGTTCGAGCGGCAAATGCCGTCGCTCTCCGCCACGAAAAAGCTGTTCCTGACCACGGGGATGCTGGGCGGGCTGAGCACGTTTTCCACGTTCAGCCTGGAAACGGTCGCCTATCTGGAAACCGGCAAATATCTGCACGCGCTGGGCAACATCGGCCTGAACGTCGGCCTCAGCCTGCTTTTCGTATTCATCGGGTTTTATCTCGCGAAGCTGCTCCCGGCGGCATAACGAATCATCGTTTTACTTCAGCGAAAAAGAGAACAGCCGGACCTTCGTTTCGGGAACGGGATCGCAGCCGCCGGGCAGCGCCTGTTCCCTCGTCGTATACTTGCCGACGGTATCCACCGTGGAATAGGGAATCTGGCGGCTTTCCTTGGTAAAGAGGGCGAAGCGGCATACGGTGTTGACGCTCGCGCAGAAATTCCGCGCAAGGGTCTTCCCGTTCACGGTGATTTTCGCGCGGCTCAGCGTGCAGTCAAACGCGATGACAATCTTCATCTCCGTACCGGGCGTAAAGGCCGCCGCCGGCTCCATGCGCCCGTCGGTCAGAACGTATATCTGCCCGTCGGCCCTGAGCGACACCCGCACGGGCACGCTGCCGTTATCGCTTTGCAGCTCCATGCACACGGCGCCCTGCTCCGCGACCGCATCCGCCCGGAGCCGCAGCGCGATCTCCCCGGTTTCGGCGGGCCTGAACACCCGCTCAACCGCGGCGCGGTCGTACGGGTCGCGGTCCGTCAGGCACAGGCAATCCGCCTCGGCGCGCACCTGCGCCCAGGCCGGCGAATAAAGGTTCCACGCCCGCGGCAGCGCTTCGCCGAAGGTTTCCGTAATCTCATGATCCTGCCCGCCCGCGATCGGCACGGAAATGCGGCTGATCCAAATATCCTCCTTGTTGTTGGAGTAGGTCAGCCACACGTCGCCGTCCGGCGTCTGCGGGTTGCGCTCGCAGATGCCGCGCAGGTACTGCGGCCCCAGGTTCTTGTCCGCGCCGCCGTAGCGCAGCGGCGACATCCACCCGGTGACGGCCAGCATATGGCCGAACGTATGCCCGTCCTCCCCCGTCACCGCAGCAATGGGCCAGCGGTGCTGGCCGTCCTTCGTGGGGTTGTAAAACAGGGCGAACTTTCCGTCCGGCGTGCGCTGCCCCCACACCTTGCCCGTCGCGGTGCGGATGGTGGGGTTTTCCGTGATCTCCCCGAACGTCCTGCCGCCGTCTGCCGATACCGCCGCAAGCCCCTTCTTGTACACGCCCATCATCTCATGCCCGCTGATCGTATAGAAGCTCAGCGCCTGCTCGCGCGGAGCGGGAAACAGCGTCTTGTCGAACCGCTGCTCCTCGTACATCTGCTGCATCACGGGGCCGTCGAGGAGCAGCGCTTCGCAGGCCGCCACAAAGTCCTTATCCGCGCTGCTTTGGTACGGCGAAAAGACGGGCGTGTTTTCGGCGGTGTAGCCCGCCGGCGTGTTGTAAAGTAAAAAGCGGATGTCCCCCAGCGTGCCGTCGGGAAAGATCCGGCGAACGGCGCGCCCCACGCCCCAGCCGTCGCAGGGCATGCTGATTTCGCGGTCGTGCACGATGCCGTAAAAGCTCAGCACCAGCAGCACGCCGTTGGGCGCGTGGTAAAAGCCCATGCGCTGGTGCGGCACGGTTTGCATCTCGTCCTTCAGCAACGGGCTGCGCGGCCCCTTGTACTGCGCCATCGGCACCGTGATCACGGGAAAGATGACCTCGGGAAAGCTCCAGTCCATGCCGTTTTCACTGACGGTCAGCAGGGTTTGGCCGGGCACCTCGTGCTCGTCCGCGGGATTGGACAGGTATTCGCAGTAGAGCTTCCCGTGGTACCACGCAAGCATCGGCGCGTGGTTGTACGTCCAGCCGAATCCATCCGCCAGCTCGGGGTGCTCGCGGTTGGCGCGCAGCACCTGAAAGCTGTGCACGCCCGCCGCGTGGAGCAGCGCGCCGTCCTGAAAGCGCACGTCGGCACAGCGGGTATCCCTGCAAATCAATCGATCCTTCATTCCTCTACCTCGCATTCAATCCGTACCGGCCCCTGCACGCCCGTGGGTTTGACGCATGCAAAGAACGACAGCGGGTCGCGGTGCGCGTACACGGCGGTGTTGGTCACCTCGATACGCAGCGCGTGCGCGCCCCTGTGCAGCGGTTCAAACCGGAACCGGTACGGCGGCGCGGCGCGCGTGCCCGCAAAGTATCCGTCCACCCAGAGCTGCGCCGCGCCCGCGCAGGAGCCCAGGTCTATGGCGGCGCAGCGCTCCGGCAGCTCGGTCACCGCCTCGTAGCGGACCGTGCCGGAGAAGCGCGGGTTTTCTCCGGGGGCGGTAACATTGAAAAAGCGGTTCGTCATCATATACCGTTCAAATGCCTGCGCGCCCGCGGCCCGCAGGGTGATTTCCCACGCGCAGTCCAGCGCGCCGCAAACGGCGGTTTTCACGGGCGGGGTATCCGCCGCGGGGTTGCCCCGGTCGGTCAGGAGTACCGCGAGCAGCTGCCCAGGCTCCAGATCGACCGTGATCTCCTGCGCGCCGCCGTTTTCCACCGCCTGCGCGGGGTACAGCTTTTCGTTCTCCGCGTCCATGAGCCACGCGGGGCGGCTGTCCCGCACCGCGAAGCGGTAACGCACGCCCTGCCGGGCGTCCTCGTTAAACAAAAGGAATACCGTTCCGTCTTCCTTCTGATAGGGGTACAGGCGCACGCCGGGCGTGTCCGTCAGCGGCCAATACGGCAGCGGCGCTTCCCGCATGGCCAGCT